>PVMK01142986.1_pt1 | contig 75632 bp, 86 predicted proteins | sample 1853481 | NCBI WGS metagenome assembly PVMK01 (sample SAMN08533507, study PRJNA380276) | Marine sediment metagenome, whole genome shotgun sequencing project.
GACCATTACGCTTTATAAAGATTGACCAAAATTAATTGTTGTTGGCCCTTGACATAGTGAAAACTTTTATTTATTAATAAGTTAGACAGTGTAAAAGCCATCCCTATCGTAAGGTAGGTGCGGAAAGCTACGGATCCGCCTTCAAACACTTCCTCGGATAGCCGGGTTGCCATTAGAATTGGCCCCGGCTTTTGTTATTTCGGTCGGGGCAATGGAACGGGAAGGAGGTACTCATGGATGTTTTTCTTTTAGGTGTCGTCAGTGCTTTTCTGTTTTTTACTGTGCTCTTGCCGCTCATTGGAGTTGTTCTTGGCCTGTTCTGTTACTATGTTCTGCCTTATGTTTTTGGTGGCCTTGTTTCGCTCGTGCTGCTTCTGGTCGTTGGCGTGAAAATTCTGCTTACATGGTGGGTCTGGGTCGTTGCTCTGCTGTGGGCTTTAGCTGTATTCATTGTCAAGCTGAAGTTTCGCAAGCTTGGCGAAGAGATTGAGCATTACCGGGCTGCCCATGTAACCTTGCTGTGCGGGGGGCCATACCGTCGCAAGCGGAACGAGCTGCGAGAAGCTATGGCCGGGGAATGTGGGACTTAATTAAGTTTTCGGCCTGAAAGTTCTGTAGAGCCGACTCTGAACGGGTAGGCCTGCGTCATTCAATAACAAGAGGGTGATGGTTTGCTGGAGCGCGTTTCCCACCAGCCTTCACAGTTGATCAGCAACTCACATACTATCTCGGTGCATTCGTGATCGAGATCGAAAGTCAGGCCGCTGATAGATTTGTGACACTCGATACGGCCGGCAAGTTCCTCGCCCCAGGCCGGATCGTAAAAACTCACCATGGCCGCAAGAAATTGCTCTTCTCCTTCGCTTTCTTGTTCGAATACTGCATCAACAGCAGCACTCAACGGCCGCAATTCCTCTTTGTTCCTGGCCGTTTCCGGAGAACCGGGGCCGAATAGATGCGCCCCCAGATAATCGACTCCGTGCTTCCATGCCTCTAAAAAGCGTGCGCGCTTCTCATCTGACTGCTGCAGTACATTCAGCACGTTGTCCTTATGCATATCTTTACTCCACTTGTCGTGATGCAAGGTCGGTAGAAGATGTCATATATGCATTCTAACAAAGAAATCCAATTTTTCGTGTCGTAATAATGCCGTGCAAAAGAACAGGGCCTGGATTAAGCAGCCAAACCCTGTGAATTCTTACAATTAAGTCTGTTATGTAGAAACAGTGATTTCTACATTGAGCTCTTCAGCAACCACGTCCAGTCCACTTTCGACAACTCCTGATGAGATTGATTCAGGCACCTGAATTTGAATATCCATCAGGTAAAGGGCTGTTCCACTCTCCGGTGTAACCTTCACGGTTGATTTCAGATCGACAATATTTATTTTGTTATCAGATAGATACTGGCTGATTCTAAAAACGATGCCCGCCTGGTCCATGCCTTCAACATGTAATGTGCAAAGAGGAAGGCTTCCCTGATTTGTCAGACATCGTTCTTTAAGAGGGCGGATAAAAGCCGAGATATTTTTTTGCTCTTCCAGGTTGCGACATTCATCGTGCAGGATAGATTGAATATTATCGAAGTTACACAAAAAAAGCAGATTGATGGTGAATTCATCGGACAACATAGACATGGTCGTGTCTTCGAGGTTACAGCCGTTCTCATATAATATTTGCGTCACATCGGCAACAATGCCCGGTCTGTCTTTGCCAAAGGCGGTCATGATATATCGGTTTTGCATGCTTCCCTCCGGTATCTATTTTAAAGTTACATTATTTTCTCACGTTCTGTGGTTTTCTTCAAATGTTTGTCAACTGTGCATTTCATAGGACATCAGCATCCACTCTTTGTGGTAATCTTTATACGTATTGTTGTTGCACCCATCTGGAAGTTTCCCTGTGGGCATTACTTATAATCCGGAGAGGTATTATGAACGATCAGAATGGCAAAAGAGAAGAGCAGGAAGAAGTTGGTCTTTATGAAAAATTGGCTTCCCGTACTGCAGATCTTCTGGATGAGGGCAAGAAAACCTTTGAAGATGCACTCAAAAAGGCTAAGGAAGAACTGGCTTCTGCAGGCGATTTTTCACGCGAGCAGGCCGACAAGCTTGGTGAATATGTTCGTCGGGATTTGAAAGAGAACGCCAACAAGGCAAAGGAAGCGGTCATAAAATCTGTAGAGCCGCAACGGTTGGCTGCTGGTGTACAGAGTGTTTTCTCACGCATTTTAACCAGTACAGCTGAAACACTCACAGAGCTTGCCGCGAAATCAGAGAAAACCCTGGAGTACAAAACAGGTGAAGTCACCAGTCCCGGAACCTTGACCTGTAAAGATTGCGATTCTGAAATGCACATGACTAAAACCACCCGGATTCCTCCTTGTCCGAAATGTCACAAAACGCTTTTCCGCAAATCTTATTAAGGAACGTAGTTAATGACAATAGAATGGTATCCGGGGCATATGGCGAAAGCCAAACGGCAGATCGCCGAGGTAATGCCGAAGATCGATGTTGTGATCGAAGTTCTCGACGCTCGCCTACCGGTTTCGAGCGCCAATCCGATGCTGGAAAAGCTCCGTGGCAATAAACCCTGCATCAAAGTTCTGAACAAGAGCGATCTCGCAGATCCTGTGGTGACTGACTCATGGGTTGAATATTTCGACCGACAGGATGGCGTGAAGGCCATCCCGCTTGATGCCAGGAATCGTTCAGAGACAGGACAGATCCCCAAGCTATGCCGTCGACTGGTGCCTCATCGCGGCAAGCCCGGTAAAACTTTGCGTGCCATGGTCGTCGGTATTCCAAACGTTGGTAAATCAACCCTTATCAACACCCTTGCCGGCAAGAAAATGGCCCGCGTAGGCGATAAGCCGGCCATTACGACTTGTCCACAACAGATCGATTTGCGTAATGGTATTCACCTTGCGGATACTCCCGGTTTACTCTGGCCGGATATCCGCAATCAGAAGAGTGCTTATCGATTGGCTGCCAGTGGGGCGATAGGCGAGGGTGGCATGGATTATGTGAGTGTTGCCCTTTTTGCTGCAGAGCATCTGATGGATCGATATGCCGAAGAGCTGGCCGCTCGTTATAAAGTTGCTGAACTGCCGGAGAGCGCCTCAGCCTTGATTGAATAGATCGCACGCAAGCGCGGTTGCCTGATCGCCGGGGGCAAGGTGGATCAGCAGCGAGCATCAGAACTGTTTTTGCGTGAATTGCGAGCTGGGTTGATCGGCCTGGTCAGTCTGGAGATGCCAGGAGACGATGTGGAAGGATAGGGCATCATGTTGGCTGAAGAACTGGAAAGACATCTTAAATCGAAGCAGGCTCCTGTAATCCTGGATGTTCGTAGCGGCTTCGAGTTCAAGTCCGGCCACATTCCTGGAGCTGTTCACTCGCCCCTGGTGCAAATTCTGAAGAGTGCGGAGGCCGCGACTCTAAGTAAAAGCGACCCCCTGGTGCTTGTCTGTGAACATGGCCCACGTGCTCAGCTTGCCAGAATGTAGCTTAAATGGCACGGCTACAAAAATCTCGAATTGCTTGACGGGCATATGATGCGCTGGCGTCAATCTGGACGATTGCTGCAAAGAGATCAATAACGACCTGTCAATGAGCTTATCTCATGAATCATCTACATACAGAAAAAAGCCCTTATCTTTTACAACATATAGATAATCCCGTTGATTGGTATCCTTGGGCGGAGCCTGCTTTCGAGCGTGCCCGTGATGAGGGCAAGCTAGTTTTTTTATCTATCGGTTATTCGACCTGTCATTGGTGTCATGTCATGGCCCACGAATCTTTCGAAGATGAAGAAGTCGCCGGGTTACTCAATCAGAATTACATCTCTATCAAGGTAGATCGCGAAGAACGACCGGATATTGACCAGGTTTATATGGAGGTTTGTCAGAGACTGACAGGCAGCGGCGGTTGGCCGCTGACCATCATCATGACGCCGGATGCACAGCCTTTTTATGCTGCGACTTATCTCCCCAAGCATGGACGTCATGGTCAACATGGCATGATGAATCTCCTGCCGTGGGTTGCGGATAAATGGCAGGAGGACCCTGATTCCCTGCGCCATGCTGCCGAGGAGATTGTTGGTGAAATACAGGGTGGCAGGAGTCCGGGTGCCGGCAACTCTGTCACCCTTGATTTACATACACTTGATTTACATACAATGGCCGAACAGACTCTGAAAAAGACTTTTGACAGGCACTATGGTGGCTTTGGCAAAGCCCCGAAGTTCCCCCGCCCGCATGATCTGACCTTTCTTTTAGAGCAATACAGGCTGTCAGGAGACGAACAATGTCTGGCGATGGCAGAACAGACACTGCAGATGATGCGCGACGGCGGGATTTACGACCATCTGGGGTTCGGTTTTCACCGTTATGCAACTGATGAAAAATGGCTCGTGCCGCATTTTGAAAAGATGCTCTATGATCAGGCGGGTTTAATCCTGGCTTATCTTGAGGCCTGGCAGATTACCGGTAGCGAGGTCTACGCTGGAACGGTGCGGGAAATCCTGGCGTATCTCTCACGTGATATGGCAACCACTGAAGGTGCCTTCTTTTCTGCCGAAGATGCAGATTCCGAAGGTGTCGAAGGCAAGTTTTATCTTTGGACAGAAGCAGAAATCGCCGTTCTTCTGAATGACGATGCCGATACTTTATGCAAGACCTACAATGTCGTCAAGAGCGGTAACTATCATGACGAACTGCCCGGTAAAGTTACCGCCAACAATATACTTCATATGACCTTCTCGTCATCCGGTGAGCCAGACATGGCGAGCTGGTTGAACCTTTGGCCGTGTCCCGAAAACGTCTTTTTGCAGCACGTGACAAACGCGTCAGACCTCATCTTGACGACAAAATCATCACGGCCTGGAACGGCATGACAATATCGGCTCTGGCCGAGGCGGGCAGGGTGCTTGGGCAACGCAATATATCGCGGCGCGCGCCGTGCCGCGATTTTATTCTGACGACGATGCGCGACAAGGACGGACGTCTCTGTCGCAGGTATCGCCAGGGTGAGGCAGCCATTTGTGCATTTTCGGAGGACTATGCGTTTTTTGCCCGCGTCTTCTCGACCTCTATTCTGCCGATTTTGATTCGCGGCGCTTGGCTCAGGCCATTGAGCTTGCAAAGGTCTTGCGGCAGTTTTTCCAGGATCCTGAAAACGGGCGGCTTTACGATACTCCGGAGGACGGCGAAAAACTCCTGATCAGGCCGTCAAGCACCTTTGATGGCGCCATGCCGTCTGCCAGTTCGATCGCACTGGATGTTTTTGCCCGACTTGTTTCTGTTGACGGGCGATGCCGCGTGGCAGACTTCGGCTGATCAACTGCTGCAGTCACTTTCTCCAGAATTGGCCAGATATCCGGCAGGATATACACAATTGCTGCAATCATCTAACTGGTTGTTGCAGCCAACCCGGGAAGTCGTGATTGTCGGAACCTCGGGAGAGGCTTCAACGGAAGAAATGTTGTCTGTTGCACGTAGTGGCTCTCTGCAGCAAACGGTCGTCATCTTTAAACCGCTGGATGATTCAGCAGAAATTATCTGTTTGGCACCATTTGTAAAGCACATGCAAGCTCTGAATGGATCTGCTACTGCATACGTTTGTCAGAATTTCACCTGCAGAGAGCCGTTGACTGATCCGGCAGAACTTCAAGCTATATTGGCTTTATTGCCGGGATGGATTGCAGCAGGTTATCCGATTGTGAGGACCGATAAAATCCCCGACGTTGAAGTAAGGAAAATATCAACCTCGGAGTTGGCTGCTAAATTAGCCAATGAGCCCATTATTCTTGTCGACATTAATCTTGAGTCCGATTTGCGTAAATTCCACATTGACCATGCCAAGAGGATACCAATCACGATGGATGAATTGCACCTGCGTGGTTTAACTCTAGATAGGAACAGACAAATTGTTGTCATCTGTTTAAAAGGTAACAGGGCTCCGACTGCAGTACGCTATCTGATTGGTAAAGGCTTTGAGAACGTTGTTGCTGTAGACGGTGGTGTGCAACAATGGCTACTTGAAGGGCGACCTGTCAAGCAAGGCGATTAAGACCCCTTAAAGGTAATGCAAAAAGCCCGTCCTTCAGGACGGGCTTTTTGCATTCTTGGCTGTGTGCTCCAGTCGAAAAGCATGCTATAATTCGCAATTATTTTTAGACCTGATTCCGTGAGCACTTGCACTCTTTCTCCGCCGGCTACTCACGGATTCAGGTAAGAGGTATCGAGATGCAGAATTTCACCGTAATTTTCGCACATGGGCGCGAAAGTGGCCCTTGGGGAACAAAGATCAGGGCACTTGCCAAGGTGGCAGAGAAATTCGGCTGCCGGGTGATCAGTCGTGATGACAGCAATAACCGTGATCCCGAATTGCGGGTTACCAGGTTGATCGACGAAGTCAAATCGATAGCTGGGCCGGTTGTGCTGGTTGGCTCAAGCATGGGTGGATATGTCGCTACCGTAGCGTCTCAGGTGGTGAGGCCGAGGGGTTTGTTTCTCATGGCACCGGCCTTCGGTTTGCCTGGCTACACTGAGCAGTCACCACAGTCGATCTCCCGTGAGTTAACCGTTGTACATGGATGGAATGACGATATTGTACCGTTTGAGGCCGTTTTCAGCTTTGCCCGAACGCATCAGGCGATGTTTCATCTGGTTCCCGCCGGTCATGCACTCCTCGAACAGGTCGAGTGGTTGACACAGGTTTTTGAACTGTTTCTGGGACGATGCCTGCAACCAGAGAGCAGTACGGCGAGAGAGCGCCTTCTGGCGACCCTTTAGCGTTTGTTTGAAACTGGCTGAGTTTGTTTGAAACCGGCCGCTTTTGTCTGAAACCCCATAGTTTTTATCTGAAACCCCGTAGTTTTTATCAGAAACCATGTGATTTGAAACTCCTGATGGTATTGAATTGTGATGGCTGCTAAAGAGAGAATTGACAAGCTGATGGTTCAACGGCAACTGGCCGGGTCACGTGAAAGAGCCAAAGCCCTGATCATGGCCGGCCGCGTTCTGGTCGATGATCAGACCATCGACAAGGTCGGTACCCAGGTTGACCATGACGCTGCCATCCGCCTGAGGGGTGAAGATATACCCTTTGTTTCACGCGGTGGATTGAAACTTGCCAGGGCTTTAACTGATTTTGATCTTGTTGTTGCCGGACGTACGGCAATTGATGTCGGCGCCTCGACTGGCGGTTTTACTGACTGCCTGTTGCAAAATGGAGCAGAGAGGGTCTTTGCTGTTGATGTCGGATATGGCCAGCTGGCATGGAAACTTCGTGAAGATGACCGTGTTGTCAACCTGGAACGCACCAATATCAGGCATTTGACTGCGAAACAGCTCGACACCGTCCCTGACCTTGCCGTTATCGACGCCTCATTTATCTCCCTTGAGAAAGTCCTGCCCGTCACCTTGCAGCTGCTGAAGCCCGGGAGTGATATTGTTGCTTTGATCAAGCCGCAATTTGAAGTGGGCAAAGGCAAGGTGGGCAAGGGTGGTGTGGTCCGCGATCCGAAGCAGCATGCCCAGGTTGTCGAGAAGATCAAACTCCTGGCAGAGCAGCTTGGTTGCCGGACTGTGGATATTTGTGACAGCCCGGTCCTTGGTCCGAAAGGTAATCGCGAGTTTCTGATTCATCTGCGTATGGAGATATCCTCATGAATCATCAAGTCTATTTTCTTGGTGCCGGGCCCGGTGATCCGGAGTTGTTGACCCGACGCGCCGAGAGATTACTCCGGGAGTGTAGGGTGGTTTATGTGCCACCTCTTTATGACCAGCCATTTGCTGAACTTCTGCAAGGCAAAGAATTGTTCGTCCCTTTTGATTTCTATTTTGCCGATCTGACAGCTCTTATCAAAGAGCAGCTGATCGATGGCCCAGTTGCGTTTCTGGTCCCGGGGGACTTGACTTTCTATTCACCTTTTCAGGCCCTGGTTGATGACCTGGGTGATCTGGCCGTTGTTGTTCCGGGTGTTGGTGCCGCCAATGCCGCCTCGGCACTTCTGAAGAAAACCCTTGATCTCCCTGGCGTTTGTAGCCGTGCTATCATCGCTTCGCCGCGCACTCTTGGTGACGGTCCCGATGCACCAACCATGGGTGATTTCGCCGCGCCAGGTGTTTCTCTTCTGATCTATATGAATAATCTTCCCTTGACAGTGTTGGTTTCTCAGCTGCGTAAGGGTTATGGTAGTGATGTACCGATCGCTCTGGCCCACCGCGTGGGTTTGCCGGATGAAGAGATCATTGTGGCGACTCTCGATACGATTGTGGCCAAGGTTGGTACCAGGGATTTCTTTAATATCGATAGTCCGAACCCGCGACCTGCTCTGACATTGCTTCTGGTCGGTGAAAGTTTGACGGCAGATGCTGATCCAGCCTGGTGGGATTACCGACGCGATCACATCTGGAAACACCAGGACAAGAGCTGACCAGGTCAAGAGTTGATCAGGACAAGAGTTGATATGCGTATTATCTCGCCAGTCGATAATCTTCAAGAAGCCGGTCTGCTTTTGGAGGCCGGCGCCGATGAGCTTTACGGCGGCTACATTCCTGCTGAATGGAGCAATTACAGTCTCGCGGCATCGCTTAATCAGCGGACTTTTTCAACAGCACAAATTGCTTCTGAACAGGAACTCGCCGAGATTATCACTCTCGTGCATGGCCATAAGCGTACCTTTGCTCTCACATTGAACGCTCCTTTCTATACGGACGAACAGTTGCCCCTGTTGATTGAATATCTCGATCGCATGGTGACTATAGGTATTGACAGTCTGATCCTTGCCGATCCCGGATTGTTGCGGTTGTTGAAAAAACGTCATCCAGATCTCGAGTTTCATGCCAGTACTCTTGCTCATCTGACGAACTCCGGTGCCGTTCGTTTTATGGCAGAACAGGGCATGCAGCGCATCGTCTTGCCCAGGCATTTGAGTGTGTCTGACATGGCGGCCATTATACAGCAGGTCCCGGGTGTCCTTTGTGACGCATTCCTGCTGGTCGGTAAATGCCCTAATAGCGAAGGGTTGTGTACTTTCCATCACTCAAGCCCTGAAAAAATCTGGCCCTGCGAGATTCCGTATGAAGTTGCCCCACTTGTAGACAGGGCTTCTTCGCGGCTGCTGCAAGCTATACGGCGGCAAAAAAGCTGGTCGGAAACCAACCGTCGCCACGGTTGCGGGCTTTGTGCCATCCCCTCTCTGCGCAACGCCGGAATTCACGGCTTGAAGCTGGTTGGCCGCGGGGCACCGGTCGCGCAGAAAGTCAGCAATGTTATCCTGACAAGAGAGTTTCTTTCTTTGGCAGAGAGCGTTACTGATTTTGCAGAATATCGACGTAAGGCAATGGCCGCCCACAGGGAAAGATTTGGTGCGGTCTGTCACCAGAATGTTTGTTACTATCCTGAGTTTTTTGATGGGCCTGAGTTTTTTGATGGGCCGGAATTTATTGATGGGCCGGAATTTATTGATGGGGGAGCAGCATGAGACCTTTGTTGGATAGCGCGGATATCGAGACCTTGTCTCGGGAAGACAGTGTTCGTGGTGTGCTTGTTCGTATGGCTCTGGAGCAGGCAGAGCACGCCGATAGTGAAGAAAAGGTGCTTCTGGAAAAAGCCCTGCAAATGCTCCTGACGCGGTTCAAGGTCATGGAGGATGATGCCTCATGATACTACGTAGCATAGAGTTGGAAAGCTTTGGTAAATTTCGTGGCCAGACCGTAGAATTCAGACGCGGTATGAACCTGGTGATCGGTCCCAACGAGGCGGGCAAATCGACCATTGCCGAGGCTGTTCCGGCTGTGCTGTTCGGCACGGACCGTCTTGAAAGATTTAAGCCATGGGGACGTAATGTCTGTTCAGCCGCGCTTTTTTTTGAAGGTCGGGGACGTACGGTCAAGATCAAACGCAACCTGATTACGGATGAAGTCGAGTTGCTTGAAAAGGATGACCTTTATCACATCTTGTCGCAATTCTCCGGCAAAGTGCCGCTTCGGGGTCGTAGTGCGTCTTGTCGCGAATACCGGGCCCTGCTTGAATCCTTGCTCGGAGTCGCTGATGAAGGGCTGTTTCGTGCCACATATTTCTTTGGCCACCATCCACAGGAGTGGAGCGGTGAAGATCTCGCGCAGAAGCTGCGAACGCTGGTCAGTGGTTCGGCAGAAGCCGATTATGCGGAGATCCTCGATGCTCTGCTGGATGAACATTTTCTGCTGACTCGCAGCAACCCCTGGGGCCGAGATAAAAAGCGCGATCGTGAATATGAAGATGTCTGCGGCCAGTTGGCGAATCAGGGGGCTGCTGAAGCTGTACCGATTTTTGTTGAAATAGATCGTTCGGCAGACATCGAAGCAGAGATAGAAAAGCTTTCCGGTGAGTTCGAGAGTGACCGTCAGGAACATGAAAAAGGGCTGCGGTATATCGAGAGTGTCCGCCGTAAAACGGTAGAATCATCAGTGAAAACAACCTCCACTGGTGTCGAGGCGCAGTCGAAAGACAAGATAAATCCTCAAGCGAAAGACAAGATAAATCCCCAGCCGAAAGACAAAAAATCACTGGTCAGTGATGTCGCTTTGTCTGCGCAGCTTGCTGCCGTGGGCTTGCCGAAAAACCCGCCACGTGAGTTGCCGGAACTGCTGGCTGATGCAGCAAAAATCAGACAGGAACTGGCTGCGTTGCAACCACCTTTTTCTGCACTCAACAGCCGTGAGAAAAAAATTCCGAAGGTGCCCTGGATTGTACTCCTGTCTGTCTTTATGCTCTTTGTCGCAGGAGCAGCCGTTGCCTGGTGGCAGAGTTTCTATCTTCTCTGGATATTGTCGGGGTGTGGACTTTGCTGCAGTTCACTTCTGGGCTGGGGGAGCTGGCGACATCTGACAAGGAAAAAGGCTCTGGCTGATTGCAGCAATGAGCGCGGTCGACTTGATCGGAAAAAGCTGGAAGTGCAAAAACGACAAGCATTTCTGAGTGAACGCTGTGAAGCTCTTGGTCTACCATCCTCTGCGATCGATCTGGTCAAATTGCAAAAACTGGTTACCGTACATCATGACCTGCTTATGAGTTGGTGGGAACAAGGCGATTTGTCTGCTGCAGAGATCGAAGTGTGCCAGAATGAGAGTATCTCCGGGCATGATGATACCGTCCTGAGTCATGATGATACTGTCTGTGATTACAAAGACTCTGTAGGCGAGAATAGTCCAGAAAATGCTGAAGAGAACGGGCGAGAGTTGCATCAACTGGAATCCCGTATGACTGAATTTGAAACAGAACTAAAACAGAAAGAATCGCGATTGCAAGTGTTGCGGTTACAGCTCAAAGGTTTGTTAACTAGTCAAAATCCAGAGATTGAGACTTCTGAAATATCTCTGCAATATCGCAAACGTGACCTGGAAGAGCGTATTCTTGTATTCCGCAAGGCGATCAATCTGCTTGCCGGGGCTGTTGATGAGTTTGGTCGTTTGCACCTGGCAGGGTTAAATAAAGAAGTCAGCAAGCTGTTAGGCAAGATAACTGGCGGTCGATACTCTGCTATGAGCCTCGATGAGAATATGGCGCCTTCGTTACAGGTCGATGGTCGGCGTTGGGTGCCTGTTGAACACTTCAGTAAAGGAACGGTTGACGCGATCTATCTTGCCCTGCGCATTGCCTTGGCGAAAGTTCGTGATGACGGTCGCTCTCTGCCCTTGATGCTTGATGATCCGTTCGTTCATCTTGACCAGAAGCGTCTGGCAACGGCCCTCAATATGGTTGATCTGGCTTCAGCAGATGGACAATTGATTCTCTTCAGTCATAATTTGGATTTAGGCAAACGTGCTGCTCGTGAGAGGTGGCACGTCGTTCCCCTGGACGGGGGCGATATTGACACCACACAGGAAGAAGGAGGAGATCATGCCGGACAACTGCATCTTCTGTAAAATTATAGCCGGAGAGATTCCAGCAAAATTCGTTTATCAGGATGACCAGGTCGTTGCTTTTGAGGATGTCAATCCCCAGGCACCGTGTCACATTCTGATAATTCCGCGTAAGCATATTCGCACAACCCTCGACCTGACGACTGCTGACAATGAAATGATTGGCCATATCTATCAGGTTGCAGGTAAAATAGCTCATGACAAGGGGATTTCCGAGGACGGTTTTCGAATTGTTAACAATTGTAACGAAGGCGGTGGCCAGATTGTCTGGCATATCCACTTTCATCTGCTTGGCGGACGTGACATGATCTGGCCTCCGGGTTAATTCCCAAGGCAACAAGGTCGCAACATTATTGTGAGCCTGCGGATTCAGGAATTGGTAGCCGGTTCCTTGCCGGCCCGCCAGGTCGCTAAAGACCGTTTTTTCATGGAAGCATAGTTACATGGACAGTATTCATCAACCGATAGCCCAGACGGATGCGCCGGAAAATTATGACGAAAAACGTCAGAAGCGCCTGATCAACGAGATCATGGAGCTGCTGGTTACGCACTATGGCGGCAGTCTCAGCGAAAAGGTTCTCGATGAATCGATTGATGATCTGAACAAGGCGATAAACCTCGCGCAGGAAGCCCATCGTCAACAAGTGCGCAAATCTGGTGAGCCGTATTTTTTCCACCCTCTGCGGGTAGCACATCTGGCTGCCCGGCACTGGATGGATTTTGCTTCTGTGAACGCCGCTCTACTGCATGACGTCGTCGAAGATACACCGACGACTCTTGACGATGTCATTAAAATATTCGGCGTGGAGACCGGCCTGTTGGTTGATGGTTTAACCAAGGTTGATGATGATCTCCTCAACCGCAGCGCCCTGAAAGAACAGACATACCGTAAGCAGGTCCTTCTGGCGGTAAAAGATATTCGGGTCCTCTGCCTGAAATTTTGGGATCGGATCGATAACCTGCAGACCATCCAGGCGCTGAACCCTGAGAAACAGCGCTTGATAGCCGAGGAGACGCGAACTATCTATGTCCCCCTGGCCAGGCATCTCGGCATGGGGCGAGTTGCCACGGAGTTGGACGCGCTTTCCCTGGCGATTCTCTACCCGACCAGGGCAGAGCGTTATACTGCTGTGGTCAATGATATTCACCAGTCTTCTGAAGCTACCCTCGGCCGCATTCGTTCAGAAATCCATAATATTCTTAAACATCATAAAATCGACGCTCGGGTTAAGGATCGTTGGCGTCCATTTTCCATAGCTGCCGCCCGTATGGTTGCCCGTGGTCTGCCGACAGTCTATACCCTGGATATCCTGGTCGATCGTTCCATGGATGCTTACCATACCCTTGGCCTGCTACACCGCCTGTACCCGCCGATCCCAGGGAAATTGCGTGATCATCTGAACATGCCGTCTCAATATGGTTATCAGGCGCTAAAGACCAGTGTACAGGCTGGTGAGGTCCGTTTGCGGGTTGAAATAACCACGCGCAAACTGTCACGTTTTAATGAATCTGGTGTTCTGGCTCCAGGCTTCGAGTTTCGCAGTTCAAACTTTGAAGACTTAATGCAGTCGCTGATAGAGGGTGAATCGGCCTTCGACATGGAGAGTTTGCGTCTGGCATCTGCGTCGATTCAGGTTTATACGCCTCTTGGAGATGTACATACACTACCGGAAGGAAGCAGTGCCCTGGATTTTGCTTTCAATATCCATGAGCAGTTGGGTTTGCATGCAGTTCGGGTTCGTATTAATGGCAAAACCCGTCTGCTCAAGGCTCGCTTGTTAGACGGAGACCAAATCGATGTCGAAACAGCAGATCGCCCGACAGTGCTGCCGAAGTGGCTGGAATGGGCAGTTACGCCGCGTGCACGTAATAGTATCCGCCGCTACCTGCGATCGAAAGTCAAGCAGTCGCGGGCCGTCAAAGACAAGTCATAGTTTCTTGATGAGATTACTGCAATTCGGCCTGTTTGCTTTTCTGCTTTTACTTGGCCATTCAGCGTTCGCTGATCAGGCGAATGTCTTTGTTTACCATCGTTTCGACGATTCACGCTACCCCTCGACCAACATTTCCCTCCAGGATTTTCGCGCACATCTGGATCTTCTGCATCAACAGGAGTTTGCAGTTCTGACGCTTGGTCAGGTTGTTGACCGATTGCGAAAAGGGGTAAGCCTGCCACAACGTTGCGCTGTCATCACAGTTGATGACGCTTACCGCTCTTTTCTTACTGATGGCTGGCCGTTGCTGAAACTCTATGGTTATCCTGCAACGCTTTTTGTTACTACAAATACGGTTGGAGGTGGGGACTATCTAGACTGGCAGGAGCTTGGAAGGTTGCAGGATGAAGGTGTTGAAATTGGTAATCATTCAGCTGGCCACGCTTATCTGCTCGACAGGATGGACAGTGAAAGCACTGCTGATTGGGCCGCTCGGATCTTGGCGGACATTCGTCGCTCTCAACGGGCCTTTGAGAGCCATCTTGGCTTATCTCCGAATCTGTTTGCCTATCCCTATGGTGAGTTTACGCCAGAATTGGTCGATTTGATAAAATCTGCTGGTTTTACGGCTGCATTCGGCCAACAGTCAGGCGTTATTACTGCCGGTCAGGATTTTTTTGCTCTGCCGCGTTTTCCTGTTGGAGGAGTCTATTCTTCGCTCTCCGGGTTTCGCAGCAAGCTCTTTATGAAAAGGTTGCCTGTTAATGTTATCGCTCCAGAAACCACTGTTGTTAAAGATGAAAACCCGCCAAAGTTAAGGTTTTCCTTAAACATGGAAGGCCTCGACAAAAACTCTTTACGCTGTTTTGTGCCGGGACAGTCTGAATGCCTGCTCACTCAGGAGAAGGGTGAAACTGGGCAGGAGAATGGAGAGGCTGGGCAGGAGGATGGAGAAACTGGGTTTTACGTGGCGGAGGCATTGCAACCTATTGCCGGGCGACGGAGTAAGTATACTTTAACGGCCTCGGATATGCGTGGCAGATCTTGGTATTGGTTCAGCCAATTATGGGTTCTACCGCGTGGGGCGAAGGTGGCCGATCAACCTGTTTCTCGTTGAGAAAAGACCGCTGCCGGTTGTGCTGATGCTGGTCAGAATTTCTGTTTTTGGTTGACGCAGAAACGCCGTGTCTGCCCGTGCCAATTTGTTCTGGCGGATCATCGCCTGAATCTCTCTTATATATTCTTCACCGCGCTGTGAGTACTTCAGCAGGCCTATTGCCAAAGCCATCCCGGTAACCGGTTGTCCCGACTTGTGCGACTCTGCTCTGATTTCTCTAAGTTTGCGGTAGGCTCCATGGCTGTTGAGGTTGTTCATATAGCTGCGGATTGATTCGTAAAGGCTTGTGAACTTGCGCACTTCATAGGTTTCTCCTGCTGGACGACCTGCCGGTACGATGCCTGTGCCCGGCTTGAACGTCCATTCGCCAAAGAGATTGTTCCCCAACTGTGCAAATCTGGAGGTCCCCCAGGATGATTCATTTGCCGCCTGGGCCAGCACTAAAGCTGGCGGGATAGTGTCAACCCTATGCAGAAGTCGCGATCGCGCACGATGGTCAGTCAATGGGTGACCACGCAAGCCATAGCGTTTCGATATCCCTTTGAGTCGTTGCCGTTCGTTGGCGTTTGTTTCTCTTCTTTTATGTCTTTCCAGGATCTGCAGAAGCTCCTCTCGTTCAGCCTATAATCTCCTGGTTGGCCAGTAGAACCATTGGCAGGAGTCCCATGAAGAAAGTGTGCTGGATACTGTACTGACGGTGCTGTTGATGTCGGCAGGTATCTTTCCCAAGGATAAATGGTGGCGTCCCACTCTCAAACTGCATCCAGTTATAGTCGAGGGCTTTAAAAAAAGCCTGCAGCCCTGCGGTTGTCTCCGGCGTGATCGTCTGAGTGTTCTCTCGATCAATGAATTGGGTGGCCGCCGCAAATGCCGGCGTAAGGAAGACGGTGAATGCGAGCAGAACAGGGACGAGAAAAGAAACCCTGCATATTGGATTTGTGTGGCAGATAAACATCAGGCTGACGAGGATCCTTGTTATAGAATTTGCTCCTAACGAAATAAAAAATTATTTTAACATGCTTGTTTCTGATGTCACAAGCTTCGAACTTTCCCTTTGGACTTTCCCTGTGCTTGACATTCTCCTACATCATAACTATCTTCCTTTCGAACTCAAATTAGCCCGGAGGTTTTATGACAAAAAAGAAATCAACAGAGCAGGGGACAATTTCCATCCATTCAGAAAATATTTTCCCGATCATTAAAAAATGGCTCTACAGTGAGAAAGAGGTCTTTCTCCGTGAACTCGTTTCCAATGCTGTTGATGCGATTCACAAGATGCAACATGTCAGCCTGATTGAGGGGTTGCAGATAGCAGATGAATATCGCGTCGATGTCTTGTTGGATAAAGATAATAAGACATTGACCATCAAGGATAACGGCATCGGTATGACTGCCGACGAAATCCGTAGATATATCAACCAGATTGCATTTTCTTCGGCCGAAGAGTTTGTAGAGAAATTTAAAAATCTGGAAGATAAGAGTCAGATTATCGGTCATTTCGGCCTTGGGTTTCTATTCCGACATTTATGGTCTCAAAAAAGGTTGAGATTCGTTCTCTCAGCTATCAGTCAGACGCATCAGGGTGCTCACTGGTCCTGTGATGGCTCGACGAGTTATGAACTTGCTGAGGTTGACAAAGGTGAGCGTGGCACAGAAATTATTCTGACCCTCGACGATGATGAACTGGAATTCCTTGAACCGACCCGCGTGCGTGAAGTTCTGACCAAATACTGCAATTTTCTGCCGATTGCAATCCATCTTGAGGGGGATGTGATTAATGATCAGAACCCTCTCTGGACGCGCATGGCCACGGAACTCAGTGACGAGGACTACAAGGAATTTTATCGTAAGCTGTACCCGTTCTCTGAAGATCCCCTCTTTTCTGGATTCATCTCAATATTGATTTTCCCTTTAACCTGAAAGGGATTCTCTATTTCCCCTAAGCTGACCACCGAATTCGATGTCACCAAGAGCCACATCAAACTCTTCTGTAACCAGGTTTTTGTCAGCGACAACTGCTCAGAGCTGATTCCGGAGTTTTTAACGCCGCTGCAGGGCTGCCTGGACGCTCCCTGATCTGCCGTTGAATGTCTCGCGCAGTTATCTGCAGAACGACCCGCAGGTTCGTAAAATTCGCGATGTGATCACCAGTCGCGTCGCCGGTAAGTTGATTGAACTCGACAAACTGGATCGCAAGGCCTTCTCTGGTCATCTGGGCCGACATCCATACGTTTATCAAGTTCGGGATGATGAGAGATGACAAGTTCTATGAAAAACTCAATGATCATATGCTCTTTGCCGTGAGCGGCTCCGACGAGTGGACCACTCTGCCTGAATATCTCGAAAATAGTTCTGCTGAAAAGGCGACCACGGTTTATTACACCAATGACGAAGTGGCCCAGGCGACTTACCTCAAATTATTTATGGCACAGGGTCTTGATGTCCTGGTTCTGGATGATCAGATTGATTCTCATTTCATCCAGTTTTTGGAGATGAAAAACTCAGAGGTGCATTTTGCCCGGGTGGACGCGGATGTTACCGAAAACCTGCTTGAACAAACCGCAGCCAGTGATCTGGTCGATGATGAGGGTAAGACACGTGATGAGAGAATTGCTGATCTGTTTAAGCAGGGCTCTCAGGGTGAGAAGTTGGAAATCCGCGTGGAGAGACTTAAAGATGAATCTGTGCCGGCAATGGCACTTTTCTCCGAGCAGGATCGTCGCTTCGAGGAGATGACACGCACCCTTGGTAAGGAGATTGCGATTCCGGATAAGGGCCCGTCCTTGTTGATCAACGCCTCCAGCCCGGTTGTTCAGAATGTCCTTGATCTTCATGCGAAGCAGAAAAATGAGGATGTCGAGCTGCTGATTGCTCAGGTGTATGACCTGGCTATGTTGACTTGTCGGTCTTTTGATCAGGAGCGCATGGTCCGTTTCCTGGACAGAAGTAACCAACTGCTGGCCAGAGTGAATGCTGAGCCTGCTGAGCCTGCTGAGCCTGCTGAGCCTGCTGAGCCTGCTGAGCCTGCTGAGAAAGGGTGAGGAGTGAGGAGTGAGGAGTGAGGAGTGAGGAGTGAGGAGTCCAGTCCCCAGATTTCACCTTACATCCGGTGAATCCTGACCGAACCCTGCCGGACCTGTTTTTCCAGCCAGAGGCTAAGTGCTGCTCGCCAGAGATCTCTTGTTAACGGAACCAGAAAACTGAAGCCAAGCAGGTCTGTGAAAAAACCGGGAGTCAGTAACAGCAGTCCACCGACCAGGACCAGTGCCCCATCAATCAATGTGGTTGCCGGCATTTGCCCGCGTGCTGTTTCGTCTTGTATCTTACGCAGGATCGCAACTCCCTGGCTGCGTGCCAACCAGGCACCGGCAATGCCGGTCAGCATGATGAGAGCGATTGTTGGCCCAATACCGATAATTCGCCCAGCTTCAATCAGTATATAGAGTTCCATAACTGGTACAAATATGAAGGCTATCAGTAGTTTTATAAACACGTTCCCTCACTTAATTGGCGGAAGACAATGAGATAACTCACAAGAAACATCATATCTGACTTGTCCTGTGATTTATTTGGTAAGTATATGATTTTGCAGAGGAAATTAAATGCTTAAATATTAGGCATATGGCAGAAGTGGTTGTTGTTTGGTTTTCATGTTGGTTTGTGCACACGCTTTTCAACAACTTATCCACATTTTTTGTGGACAAGGTTTGAAGATGCCCGAAACAATTTGATTTTTTATTTTTCAGCAAAACCCCTGGTGCTCCTAAATCCCTCTAAGCCTGGCCCCGAACCGCAATTTCTTGCTCTGTTTCGTTCAACCCGGCAAGTTCCCGGTCGAGCTTCTGAATTGTTTTTTGAGTCAGTTTACGCAAGGCTGTCTCTGCATCAATGTTGGCATCATGAGTCAGTCTGACAAGATGGAATAAAGCCTGGTCAAGAATCTCCTCGTCAAGTTGATTACTGTTACTGTCATCCTTCTTACCAAACTCTGTTGCATCGTTCTACCGCAGCTCTCTAAAGATTGCAAGAGACCCCGACCAGGGGCACTAAAGCCTTGCAAATTTATCGTTAATACGTTAATAGAAAGGACTTAATTCTGACACAGGTGAAAACTTCTTGACTGTTGCCGGAAGGCCCCTATACTGGCCCATTGCCTGATTTGCCATGAGAGTAGATTGTCGTGCTGATAAAGATCGACAAACTGAAAAGACGGCCACGCCAGATTGTCATTGTTGAGCAAGCGTCTGGCTTTCAGGCACTACAAGATCTCATCGATATGGGAACGCTCGCTTTCAACGAGTCAATTGTTGGCACTCTTGAGGCAACCCGGACAGAACAGGGCATTGAGGTGAGCGGCCATCTGGGAACGTCGATAACCTCCCCATGCAGTCGATGTCTGTTGCCGGTGACCGAGCCTCTGGAGATTCCTGTTGCGCTTTGTTATGCTGACCGTGACAGTATTGAAGAGGTTCCTTTTGTGGAGGAAGTTGAAATCCAAAGTGAGGAACTCGGTTTGATCCCGTTTTCCGGGACCGAAATTGATTTGCAGCCGGATCTTGCTCAGGAAATTATCATGGCTTTGCCGCAGCAACCGTTGTGTCAAGAGACATGCCTGGGCCTTTGCCCTGTTTGTGGCTACAACCTGAATCAGGGTAACTGTGATTGTGAACCGCCGATTTTTCATGACGGGTTGGCAAACCTGAAAAAGTTTAAAGTCAAACAGTGACGCACTTGTAAAAACCTTGTGATGACTAGCGGCCCGTCGGACTATCAGGGCTGAAGCGAAAACAATATAGTGAGTATCAAGGGGCCTGAGCCCTGTACGACAATAATAGCCCTGTACGACAATAATAAAGGCCGGATACACCGGTGCTTAAGGAGATATTCAGACAATGGCTGTACCTAAGAAAAAAACCTCGAAATCCAAGCGTGATATGCGCCGTTCCCATGATGGCTTGAAAACCCCCGGTATCTCTCTCTGTCCGCAATGCAAGGAACCAAAGCAGTCTCATCGCGCTTGCCCTTCCTGCGGCAGCTATAAAGGCAAGGATGTTCTTGGCATGGAAGAATAGGGGCGCTTCTTTTGAGTAAACACCCAATAGTCGCGGTTGATGTCATGGGAGGGGATCATGCTCCTGATCATGAGATTGCTGGTGCCATCATGGCCGCCAGGCAATGGCAGATTCCCATTGTGCTGGTCGGCCAGACCGAGGCTATTGAAAAAGAGCTGGCGAAACACGCTGTTCAGGGGCTGGATATCCGTATTGAACAGGCCGGTGAAGTTGTCGGCATGCACGATTCTCCATCCGACGCGTTGCGTAAAAAGAAGGATTCATCCATCCGTGTGGCATTTAATCTGGTCAAGCAGGGGGCAGCCGACGCTGTAGTCAGTACCGGCAATTCCGGAGCCACAATGGCTTTAGGGATGTTCGTTTTAAAGCGCATTCCCGGCATTGATCGTCCTGCCATTGCAACAGTGGTCCCCAATCTCAAAGATCAGACTCTTATTCTGGATGTCGGGGGCAATGTTGATTGCAAACCTCAGCATTTGGTTCAGTTTGCCTTGATGGGTAGCGTATATGCTTTCCATATGCTCGGTAAGAGTGCGCCGCGTGTGGGTCTTTTGTCGAACGGTGAAGAGGAATCCAAAGGTAATGAGTTGACGCGTGAAGCGAACCGGGCTCTCAAGCAGGTACCTCTTAACTACATAGGTTATATTGAGGGTCGCGACATCTATAACGGTCGTACTGATGTCGTTGTCTGTGATGGTTTTGTCGGTAATGTTGTCCTGAAGGTTTCAGAAGGGCTTGCTGAGGCAATCGGTTCTATGTTGCGAGAAGAATTCAGCTCAAGGTTAATGTCCAAAATCGGATATCTTCTTGCCAGGCCGGCTCTTAAAGCTTTTCGCAAGAAAGTTGATTACGCAGAATATGGTGGTGGTCCATTGCTGGGTATCCAGGGGACGGCAATGATCTGTCATGGCAGTTCCAGTCCCAAAGCCATTATGAATGCCATCAGGATGGCTCACGACATCGAGACGCACCAGGTCACCAGGCAGTTGGCTGAGCGTCTTGAGGAACTCCAGGCAAAGAATGTAGAGGACATCGATACACAGGATGTTGTCGCCTAACTGAGCAGTTGAGGAGTAGCATTGTGATCAGAGCGCGGATTACCGGTACAGGATCCTATGTCCCTGAAAAAATCCTGACTAACTTCGATCTTGAAAAAATTATAGAGACGAGTGACGAGTGGATCAGGACGCGTACAGGTATTCGTGAGCGTCATATTGCTGCTGACGGTGAAAATACCTCTGATTTGGCGACGCGCGCTGCAGAACGTGCCCTGGAAATGGCGGGTGTCGATGCAGACGAAATCGACCAGATCGTAGTCGGTACAATTACCGGCGATTATCCCTGGCCGGCAACTGCGTGTGTCGTGCAAGCGAATCTTGGCGCTGTGAATGCCAGTGCTTTTGATGTCTCTGCTGCCTGTAGTGGTTTTCTTTTTGCTCTCTCCTGTGCTGTTGATCGAATTGAGGCCGGGCGCAGTAAAAAGGTGCTGGTTATCGGTGCGGAGACGATGTCCCGCATCATGAACTGGGAAGACCGTAACACCTGCATGCTGTTTGGTGACGCTGCCGGTGCCGTTGTCCTTGAAGCTCAGGAAGGAGATCGGGGCATTCTCTCGACCCATCTGCATTCAGACGGGACCAAGCTGGAGCTTCTTTATCAACCTGGGTTCGGTACCAAGCTTCTGCCGACTGAGGAATTGTTGAAATCCAAGGCTCATTCTCTGCAGATGCAGGGTAATGAGGTTTTTAAGGTTGCTGTTCGTTCGATGACCGAAATTGCCAAAGAGGCTCTCGAAGAGAATGGCATGTCTGTAGAAGATGTCGACCTGTTTATTCCTCACCAGGCTAACATCCGAATTCTGAATGCTACGGCGAAAAGGATTGGACTGAAGGACGAGCAGGTTTTTATCAATGTAGATCGCTACGGCAACACTTCCGGCGCGACTATCCCGCTGGCGATGGATGAGGCGAACCGTGCCGGCCTTATCAAGGAGGGTGATATCCTCCTTCTGGACGCTTTTGGCGGTGGTTTTACCTGGGCGGCAGCCCTGTTGCGTTGGTAAACTAAATATATCTTATAGGTATCAGACCACGATGATTGCTTTTATATTTCCCGGACAGGGTTCTCAGTTTGCCGGCATGGGCAAGGATCTGGCTGACAATTTTTCGGTTGCCCGCCATGTTTTTGAAGAGGCAAATGACGCTCTCGGTTTCGACTTGTCCTCACTCTGCTATAATGGCCCTGAAGAAGCCCTCAAGTTGACAGCTAACACGCAGCCGGCAATACTTACAACCAGTGTAGCGGCTTTGCGGGTTCTCGAGAGTGAAGCCGGTCTGGTTCCGGCCTTTGCTGCAGGGCACTCTCTTGGCGAGTTCAGCGCTCTGGTTGGTGTTGGCGCTCTGAGCTTTGCTGATGCGGTCTGTACTGTTCGTCAGCGCGGCACTTTCATGCAAGAGGCCGTTCCTGTCGGGACCGGCTCCATGGCTGCCATTCTTGGTCTTGACCCAGAGTTACTGAATGTCGTCTGTGAAGAAGCAGCCGAGGGGCAGGTGGTTTCACCGGCCAATTACAACAGTGCCGGTCAGGTCGTTATTGCCGGCCATGCTGAAGCCGTTGCTCGTGCTGTTGAACTGGCCAAGGAGAAGGGTGCGAAAAGGGCCATGCTATTGCCGGTCAGCGCGCCTTTTCATTGCAGTCTGATGGCTCCCGCCGGTGAACGCCTGGTTGAGGTCCTGGCTGACATCAGCATGAATGAGATGCTTTTGCCAGTTGTCACCAACGTTGAGGCCACACCAAATCAGGATGCTTCTCGTGTGTGTGATCTGCTGGTTCGTCAAGTCTGTGCGCCGGTACGTTGGCAGGAGACTATTGCTTGCATGGTCAACCTTGGTGTGAAACGTTATATTGAAATTGGTCCTGGTAAAGTTCTTTCCGGCCTGGTCAAACGTATGGCAAAAGGCAGCACCATTCAGAATGTTCAAAATCCCGCTGATATAAGTGTCCTTGCCGGATGACGTGGGATTGGATAACTACGAACCAGATAACTACTAAGGAAGTCTTGAAATATGCTGTCTGATAAAGTTGCCATCATTACAGGAGCATCACGCGGTATTGGTCGTCTACTGGCTATTGCACTTGCCGGACAAGGCGCTAAAGTTGTTGTCTCGGCCCGCAATCTTGAGGCCCTGCAAGAACTGGCCGCAGAGATTAAGGCAGAAGGTGGTGAAGCACTGGCTGTTGCAGGTGATGTCGCTATAGAAGATGATGCGAACGATCTCATCAAGCAGGCCGTTGCAGCTTATGGGCAGGTCAATATACTCGTTAATAACGCCGGGATCACTCGTGACGGTCTGTTGTTGCGAATGAAAGATGCTGATTGGGATGCTGTCCTTGATACGAACCTGAAAGGTGCTTTTCATTGTATCCGCGCGGTTGCAAAAGTCATGGTTAAGCAGAGATCGGGGCGCATTATCAACATCTCATCGGTCGTAGGCGAGATGGGTAATGCCGGCCAGGCTAACTACTGCGCCAGCAAGGCCGGGTTGCTCGGACTGACCAAGTCCGTTGCTCGTGAACTTGCCAAGCGCAATGTGACGGTTAATGCAATTACTCCCGGCTTTATTGTCACCGACATGACTGATGGTATGACGGACAAGGCCCGCGAAGCATTGACTGAACAGATTCCGCTGGGTCGTCTGGGTGCAGCAGAAGATGTCGCTAATGCCGTGTTGTTTCTGGCTTCTGACCAGTCAGCCTATATAACCGGTCAGGTGCTTGGCGTTAATGGTGGGATGTACATGTAAAACCACCTTGTAAATCTACAAAAGGGTAGTAGGGTGTTTTCATAAATCATAAATGAGGCGATCTATAGATCGTATCGAAACCAAGAAGGAGGAAAATAAAATGGCTAGTGTTGCAGATCGTATCAAGCAAATTGTTGCTGAGCAGTTGGGTGTTGATGAGGATCAGGTTACGACAGAAGCGTCTTTTATGGATGATCTGGGTGCCGATTCACTGGATACAGTGGAACTTGTTATGGCTCTTGAAGAAGAATTCGACGTCGAAATTTCCGATGAAGACGCTGAAAAAATTCAGACGGTTCAGAATGCCATCGACTACATCAGCAAGAATGCCTAAATAGTTGTCAGCTGCGGATTGTTTCTCCGTGGCTGCCGTTTATAACAGAACCTGCCCCGGTAGCCCTGATTGGGTTGCCGGGGACTGGCTTTGTGTTGGGAGGAAAGACACCTCATGCGCAGAGTGGTCGTAACCGGTCTGGGAATTACTTCTCCTTTAGGAACCGGACTTGAAAAAAACTGGGAAGCTTTGGTTAATGGTCGCTCCGGGATTGGGCCGATCACTCGTTTTGATATTTCAGACTGCCCGGTTAAATTCGCTGGTGAAGTCACTGATTTCCCCTCAGAAGAGTTTTTCACTAAGAAAGAGGCCCGCAAAATGGACCTCTTCATTCATTATGCTCTTGGCTCGGCAGCTATGGCTCTTGCTGATTCCGGTCTGGAAATCAACGAGGACAATGCCGAACGTGTCGGTGTCGTCGTCGGTTCCGGAATGGGTGGTTTGCCGGCCATTGAGAAGTACCAGGAAGCTTTGGCAAAAGGCGGCTATCGTAAGGTCAGCCCCTTTTTCATTCCAATGACGATTATCAATCTGGCCGCCGGCCAGATTTCTATAAAATGCGGTGCCAAAGGTCCTAATCTTGCGCCGGTGTCTGCGTGTGCCTCTGGCACGCATGCGATTGGTGATGCCTTCCGTATGATCCAGCGTGGTGATGCTGACGCTGTTCTTGCCGGTGGCGCCGAAGGAACTATCTGTTCGCTCGGCATCGGTGGTTTTGCAGTTATGAAGGCTCTTTCGACGCGTAACGACGATCCACAGGCGGCGAGTCGCCCCTTCGAGAAAAACCGTGACGGTTTCGTTATGGGCGAAGGGGCTGGTATTGTTGTTCTTGAAGAGTATGAGTCTGCGAAGAGCCGTGGCGCCAAAATATATGGCGAGGTTGCCGGTTATGGTTCGACTGCCGATGCCTATCACTTAACGGCACCAGCCCCCGGCGGGGAGGGTGCTGCCCGCTGCATGCAAATGGCTTTGGATACGGCCGGTGTGAACCCGGAAGATGTTGATTATATTAACGCCCACGGTACTTCGACGCCATTTAATGATCTCTACGAGACCATGGCAATCAAGTCTGTATTCGGTGAGCATGCCAGACAACTGATGATCAGCTCGACCAAGAGCATGACCGGTCATCTGCTTGGCGCAGCAGGTGGTGTCGAAGCCGCTTATTCACTTCTGGCAATGAGCCGTGGCGTCGTACCCCCGACTATTAATTATATAGACCCGGATCCTGAATGTGATCTTGATTACGTGCCCAATGAGGCACGTCAGGCTGAAGTGAAGATCGCACTCTCAAATTCACTCGGGTTTGGCGGCACCAACGCGACCCTGTTGTTCCGCAAGGTGTAATTATCATGATTGTCATTGGCAGTGATCATGGTGGCTTGGAGCTGAAAGAGGCAGTCAAGGCTGCTCTTGCTTCACGCGGAATGGCTGTAGCCGATTTTGGGACCGACAACAGTGAGTCCGTTGATTACCCCGATTTTGCCGAGAAGGTTGCCAGTGCTGTCTCCCGTGGCGAAATGGATCTCGGCATCCTGATTTGCGGGACTGGTATCGGCATGTCGATAGTGGCCAATAAATTCCCCGGAGTCCGGGCTGCTTTGGCGACTGATGAGTTCATGGCACAGATGGCCAGAGAGCACAATAATGCCAACATCCTTGTTCTGGGTGGGCGGGTTCTGTCGGTGGATAAGGCCACAAAAATGGTGAACGTCTGGCTGGATTCGTCCTATGAGGGTGGTCGACATCAACGGCGAATTGACAAGATTGCCCAGGTGGAAACAGCAGTACGCGCCACTGAATTATAGCTGTATTGCCTTCGGGCAGGCCAATCGCCTGCCCGTTTCTACATCTTTAAGCCATCACGACATTGATAAATTAACCTGGAGGTTGCGTTACTATGTTTGATAAACTCGCCCAATTCGATCCGGAAATCACTGCGGCGATTCGCCGGGAGACTGAACGTCAGGAGTATAGCCTGGAGTTTATTGCATCGGAAAACTTTGTCAGCGAGGAAGTCCTTGCAGCTCAAGGCTCGGTTCTTACCAACAAATACGCCGAAGGTTATCCAGGTAAAAGGTATTATGGTGGCTGCGAATTTGTCGATGTTGCCGAACAACTGGCGATTGATCGTGCCAAGGAACTTTTTGGCGCCGAGCACGTTAACGTTCAGGCCCATTCCGGTTCCCAGGCCAACATGGCGGTTTATTTTGCTACCTGCAAGCCTGGTGACACTGTTCTGGGGATGAATCTCGCCCATGGTGGGACACCTGACGCACGGTTCTCCGGTCAATTTTTCCGGGAAACTTTTCAATATCGTGCCTTACGGTATTCGTAAAGATACCGGCAGAATCGATTATGACGAAGTGGAGCAGTTGGCCAAAGAGCATCAGCCGAAACTGATTGTGGTAGGTGCCAGCGCTTATCCGCGGACCCTCGATTTTGAAGCGTTCAGGCGTATTGCCGATCAGGTCGGAGCTCCGGTGATGGTTGATATGGCTCATATCGCCGGTCTGGTTGCTGCCGGTGTTCATCCGTCCCCGGTCCCTCATTCAGAGTATGTTACAACCACGACACACAAAACACTGCGTGGTCCGCGCGGTGGCATGATCCTCTGTCGTGAGGAGTATGCCAAGAAGATCAACAGCAATATCTTCCCAGGCATTCAGGGTGGGCCGTTGATGCATGTGATTGCTGCCAAGGCGGTTGCCTTCAAAGAGGCGCTCTCTCCGGACTTCAAAATCTACTCCGCACAGGTGATTAAAAATGCCCAGGCCCTTGCAGAAGAACTGGTGTCGCGAGGTTACAATCTGGTGTCTGGTGGAACCGACATTCATCTGCTGTTGCTTGACTTTGTCGGCACTGAACTGACTGGCAAAGTCGCCGAGGCAACGCTTGAAACCGCTGGAATTACAGTCAATAAAAATGCAGTTCCTTTTGATACCCGTTCGCCGTTTGTAACCAGCGGAATTCGTATTGGCACGCCGGCGACAACAACACGTGGTCTCAAGGAAAATGAAATGCGTCAGACCGGCGCATGGATAGACGAAGCTTTGCAGAATATCGAAAATGAGGCAGTGCTTGCCAGGATCCGTGGCGAAATTCGCGAACTTTGTCAGCAATTTCCCCTTTACGCACACAGGCTTGTCTGATGGATAGACCCTCCTGGGACGAATATTTCATGGATATTACCCGCCTGGTGGCGCGACGTTCTACCTGCATGCGTCGTCAGGTCGGTGCCGTGATGGTCAAAGATAAAAACATTCTGGCCACCGGTTATAACGGTACGCCTACCGGTATCACGCACTGCGATGTCACCGGATGTCTCCGTGAGCAGCTGAAAGTTCCCTCTGGAGAGCGGCATGAGCTCTGTCGGGGTCTGCATGCCGAGCAGAATGCCATCATTCAGGCAGCACGTCACGGAGTGAATATTGCTGATTCGGTGCTCTACTGTACAGATTCACCATGTATCATCTGTACGAAAATGTTGATTAATGCAGGTATCCGCAAGGTTATCTATCTGCGGGGGTATGCAGATAAGCTTTCCATGGAAATGCTGGAAGAGTCTGGAATTGATGCTTGTGCCTTTGCTGATGTAATTGAGGAGCAATAATGAAATGCCCGTTCTGTAGTCATGAAGATACACGAGTCGTTGACTCTCGAGTCGGTAAAGAGGGTAATAATATCCGTAGACGTCGTGAATGTGTAGATTGCGAACGCCGCTTTACGACCTATGAGCGGGTTGAAGAAACCTTGCCGCTGGTGATTAAAAAGGATGGCCGCAGGGAAGCTTTTGAGCGTCAAAAGATTATTTCCGGAATTCAGCGTGCTTGTGAAAAGCGACCTGTTTCCGTTGCCACTATTGAAAAAGTTGTTGACCAGATAGAGCGCTCTCTTCAGGAGTGTGGTGAAAAAGAGATCAACGCCAGCCGCATTGGCGAAGCGATCATGGAAGCTCTGCAGTCGCTCGACGAAGTTGCTTACGTCCGTTTCGCTTCAGTCTATCGCCAGTTCCGCGATATAAACGAATTCATGGCCGAGTTGACAGATATCCTGGCCAAAGGTTCTGCCAAGTAGTTCTGGCTCCCGTATTCCGGTAACGCATAGCGAGCCGTCATGTCCATCCAGGCTGAACAATTCATGCAAAGAGCCATCGATCTGGCCCGTAAGGGCTTGGGCAGGACCGCACCTAACCCTCCCGTTGGTGCTGTTCTGGTACGTGATGGCAAGATAGTTGGCGAGGGGTTTCACCCTGCGGCCGGCCAACCACATGCGGAAGTGTTTGCCTTGCGCGATGCAGTTGAGTTGGCTCTAGGTGCTGATCTCTATGTCACGCTTGAACCCTGCTGCCATCATGGACGCACCGGTCCATGCACTGAGGCACTGATCAATGCTGGGGTTTCCAGGGTTTTTATCGGTGCACAGGACCCCAATCCACTGGTCGCCGGGAAGGGTGTCGAATGCTTACGAGAGGCTGGGATTGACGTTATCTGTGACGTGCTCACGGCAGAGAGCCAGAGGCTGATTGCCCCGTTTGCAAAGTCGATATCCAATGGCATGCCCTATGTTGTTTTCAAGGCAGCAATGACCCTGGATGGCAAGACTGCAACTTCTGATGGCGACTCAAAATGGATTTCCTGTGCGGCAAGCCGGGAGCTTGTTCATCAATTGAGGAATCAGGTTGATGGCATTGTGGTCGGCTCCGGGACAGTGATGGCAGATGATCCGCGCCTTACAGCACGGCTCGCAGATGGTGGCGGCCGTGACCCTGTTCGCATTGTGTTCGACGGGAGTCTTAAGACTTCACCACAAGCAACTTTGTACACACAGCCATCAGAGGCAAAAGCTGTACTGGTAACGGCGTCTGATCATACTGAAGCGGCCTTGCATGATTATCGTGCTGTTGATGTAGAGATTATTCAGGTGTCTCGAGATGACAATGGCCTGGACTTGCCTGCGGCGATGATTGAACTTGGCAAGATGAATTTGCACTCCCTTTTACTTGAAGGAGGCAGTATCCTAAGTGGTGCCATGCTTCGTGCAGAGCTGGTCGACCAAGTGATGATTTTTATTGCGCCTAAGATAATCGGTGGCGGCGGGCGTAGCCTGTTGTCAGGCGAGGGGGTTACCGGTATCAGTGACGCCTGGTCGTTAATTAACTTACGCGCACGCCAGATTGACACGGATATCCTGATTGAAGGGGAGATGCAGCATGTTCACCGGCCTGATTGAAGATCTCGGCACACTGCAAGAAATTCGCACCGGTACAGTCCAGGCCCGTTTGGCTGTTGTAACTGGTTTACCGATGGCAGAACTGACACTTGGAGAAAGTATTGCTATTAATGGCGTCTGCCTGACGGTGACATCATTCGGTGATGGTGCCTTCTGTGCTGACGTTTCTCCAGAGACCTTGAAATGTACGTCACTTGGTCGCTTGACACGTGGCTCTAGAGTAAACCTTGAACGTGCCTTACGTCTTTCAGATCGCCTGGGAGGACACCTGGTGACAGGTCATGTTGATGGCTTGGGGCGAATCGTCGAGCGTCGTAAGGACGGTAATACCTGGTTTTTCAAGTTTCAGACTGATGCTGTTGTCAGTGACTTTCTTGTGGCGAAAGGAAGCATTACCATTGATGGCATAAGCCTTACAGTGAATGAAGTGTTCGAAGATACTTTCTCGTTGGCCATTATTCCCCATACCCTGTCAGTGACTACTTTGCAGGATCGCAAGATTGGTGATGAAGTCAATATCGAAACGGACCTGATCGGTAAATATGTTGCGCGATTTCTTCAGGATGGATCCTCCAGCAAACCGCAAGGTGTGACGATGGATATCCTTGCCAAACATGGTTTTTTGTGAGATATTTTAGAGTCTTACTAATCCCTGAATCCGTGAGTATCAGGCACTCTTTATTCACTGCTTGCTCATGGATCCAGATAAACTTATAGCTCATCAGGACGTTTTATGCCGTTAACCCGTGTTGAAGAAGCCCTCGAAGATATCCGTCAAGGTAAAATGGTCATTCTGGTCGATGACGAAGATCGTGAAAACGAAGGCGATCTCTGCATGGCCGCAGAAATGGTCACCCCTGAAGATGTAAATTTCATGGCCAAAGAAGGTCGTGGTCTGATCTGCCTGTCTTTGACCGAGGATCGTGCTGATCATCTGGGCTTGCCTTTGATGGTCCAGGATAATTCCTCTTCTTTTGGTACCGCATTTACCATTTCCATTGAAGCGCGTCGTGGGGTAACAACCGGTATCTCCGCTGCTGACCGTGCGCATACAATCCAGGTAGCCATTGCCGATGACACCACGCTGAAGGACCTTGCACGTCCGGGACATATTTTCCCCCTGCGTGCCAAGAAAGGCGGTGTCATGGTGCGGGCCGGCCAGACTGAAGGGTCTGTAGACCTGGCCCGTATGGCGGGGTTGAAGCCATCTGGCATGATCTGCGAGATCATGAATGACGACGGTACCATGGCGCGTATGCCGGAACTGCGTAAGTTTGCAGAAAAGCACCAATTGCGTATTGTCACAATTGCCGACATGGTCGCCTATCGGATGCGCAAGGAGCTTCTGATTACACGAGCGGCGGAGACTCGTGTGCCGACCAGGTCTGGTGGTGTGTTCCAAACAGTTGTTTATGACAATGATGTTGACAACTGTCAGCATCTGGCACTCTACAAAGGGGACATCAGCCCGGATAAACCGATTCTGGTCAGAGTTCACTCCGAATGTCTTACCGGTGATGTGTTCGGCTCAGAGCGCTGTGATTGCGGTGATCAATTGCACGCTTCCATGCGTATGATCCAAAAAGAGGGGACCGGTGTCATCTTGTATATGCGCCAGGAAGGACGAGGTATCGGCCTTGTCAACAAACTCAAGGCGTATGCCTTGCAGGATGAGGGCCATGATACTGTTGAAGCCAATGAGGTTCTTGGTTTCCAGGCTGATCTGCGCGACTACGGTATCGGCGCCCAGATTCTGAATGAACTGGGAGTACGCAAAATCCGTTTGCTGACTAATAATCCACGTAAGATCATCGGCCTCGAAGGCTATGGGTTGGAGATTGTTGAACGTGTACCGATTGAAATGCCGGCCACTAAGAACAACTTGAAATACCTCAAAACCAAGCAGGAAAAGCTTGGTCACCTGCTTGAAAATCTTTAATCTACTTTACGGGAGAGCTGATATGCCCAAAATTATCGAAGGAAAGCTGGACGCCAAAGGCCTGCGCGTTGGCTTGTTGGTAAGTCGGTTCAACAGTTTTATCAGTGACCGTCTTGTTGAAGGGGCTATTGATGCTTTGCTGCGTCACGGTGCCGAGAAAGATGATATCAATATCGTTCGTGTCCCCGGTGCTTTTGAAATACCTCCTGCGGCGAAACGGATGGCTGAGTCCGGTCGTTTTGATGCCATTGTCTGCCTTGGTGCTGTCATTCGCGGGGCAACGCCTCATTTCGATTATGTGAGTGCTGAAGTTTCCAAAGGTGTCGCCAGTATTGCAATCGATGCCGGTATCCCGGTGGCTTTCGGTGTTCTTACAACAGACTCCATTGAGCAGGCGATCGAACGTGCCGGCAGCAAAGCTGGTAACAAGGGCTTCGACGCTGCAATGGCGGCTGTTGAAATGGCCAACCTCTACAAGGCTCTTTAGTTAAAATGTCACATGGAATAAGGCGTCAGGGGCGCGAAATGGCCTTGAAGGTACTTTACAGCCTGGCTGACCATGAAGGTGGCTCCCTGGAGAATTTACTGGGGAACTTCTGGAAAAGCTTTCAGTTTCGCAGTGATGTGCTTGGAGAGGCAGTCGAAGATGAACCCTTGCCATTGCGACCGGAAGTCAGACATTTTGCCGAGCGACTGGTTTGCGGTGTTTCTGAAAATCTTGAGCGGATTGATCGTGAGCTTAATGCTTTCACAACCAACTGGGCGCTTGATCGCATGGCAAGGGTTGATCTGGCGATCCTCAGGCTGGCAGCATTCGAGTTGCTCTACTGCCCGGATGTTCCGCACAATGTTGTGATCAACGAGGCCATTGAACTCGGAAAGCGTTTTGGCACAGAGGAGACACCGTCGTTTATTAACGGCGTTCTGGACCATCTCTCGCAAGAATATCGAACTGTTACATCATGAACCAACTTGAACGAATGGCACTGTCTGCTGATTTTCTCCCGGGGGAATCTGTGGTGGTGCTGTATTTTATGGACCAGAAGCCTCTTGATGGACCTGCTGCACTGTTGGATTGGCGTCTTGACGGGCAGTTGACCCGGATGTTGCTTGATGGGGAAATCCAGGGCCGTGCTGGTGAGCATGTGGTGTTGCAGAATAACGGCAAGCTCAAGGCCGACTGGGTCCTTTTCGTTGGCGGTGGTCAGTGGCATGGGCTCTGCCAGGAAACTCATGCCGCCCTGGTCAGGCACATGTTGAGTGTCGCCCGACAAGCTGGCTTCAAGGATGTTTCATTGGCCTTCTGTCCGCATGAAGAGACGAGTCAGGATGTCCTTCAACAACAAATCGATGATGCTTTGGCGCTTGAGGGCGCAGGTATTGAAACTTGTCGCTTCTCCTGTGAATCGGTTATCTCCGTTTAGAGTGGGGTTGGTGTAGTATCCCTCTCTATCTTCTCCTGAAAAGGTTAGAGTTATGCAGAGTATCAAAGTTGGTTTGCTCGGGTTCGGTACAATCGGAACCGGCGTTGTAAGCGTTTTTCAGAAAAATCAGGACATCCTGAGCAGTCGTCTTGGTGCCAGGCTTGAATTGATCCGTATCGCTGATCTTGATACGACGACTGATCGTGGCGTACAGCTTGCTCCAGGTTTGCTTACTGATGATGCTCAGGCTTTGTTGAATGATCCGGAGATTCAGGTCGTCATCGAGTTGATTGGGGGTTATGAGCCTGCCCGTACATTTGTGCTTCAGGCGATTCGTAATGGCAAACATGTTGTGACTGCCAACAAGGCACTGCTCGCCATACATGGTGATGAAATTTTCCGTGCTGCTGAAGAAGCCGGAGTTAATGTCATGTTTGAGGCGGCTGTCGGTGGTGGAATTCCGATTGTTTCAGCAATTAAAGAAAATCTGGGTGCCAATAATTTCTCTGCTCTTTACGGTATTCTCAATGGTACCTGTAACTACATCCTGACTCGGATGGACGAGGATGGGGAGACTTTTGCTGATGTGCTGGCTGATGCCCAGGAGCAGGGCTATGCCGAGTCTGATCCAACCTTTGACGTTGAAGGAATTGATACTGCGCACAAACTTGCGTTGTTGCTCAGCCTCTGTTTTGGTACGAGGGTTGATTTTGACCAGATCTATACCGAGGGTATTGGCAAAGTGACTGCCCTTGATATAGAGTTTGCTCGTGGTTTCGGCTACAAACTAAAACTTCTGGCGATCGGCAAGCATGATGGTGAGCGGATTGAGGCTCGGGTACATCCGACCATGATTCCCGAAGACTATCCTCTGGCATCTGTCAATGGTGTCTTCAACAGTGTTCGCCTGGTTGGCGACTTCTCCGGTCCGGTCATGCTTTCCGGCTACGGTGCCGGGATGGATGCCACAGCAAGCGCTGTCATGGGAGATGTTCTGGCGGTTGCTCGTGATCTGCTGGGTGACGGCGGTATCAGGGTGCCCGCTTTTGGCTGCCCGCAAGAGAAGTTGTCGTCCTGTGTAATAAAGCCAATAGATCAAGTTGTTACGGCCTATTACCTCAGGTTTACCGTGAAAGACCAGCCTGGTGTGTTGTCACAGATCTCCGGTATCCTGGGCAAGTACGAAATCAGCATAGAATCAATGATTCAACCTCACCGTCATGAAGCGGAAGCCGTACCGATTGTCTTTATGACTCATGAGGCAGAAGAGCGCAATGTTGCTGCGGCACTGGCTGAAATTAATCAACTGGATGCGATTCAGGAGGAGACTTTACTGATTCGTATCGAGGAACATCTGGAATAAGGCAGGGTGTGAGGTCCGGGAGGAAGGGCTGATATTAACCCTTTACCCAGAAACACATTTAAATAACCTGGGGGTGTAAGCAATATGTCAAAAGTTGCGCTAATCACTGGAATAACCGGTCAAGACGGCGCCTATCTCGCTGAGTTTCTACTGAAAAAGGGCTATATCGTCCACGGTATCAAACGCCGGGCTTCGCTTTTCAATACCGATCGCATCGATCATCTTTACCAGGACCCGCATATTGAGAACCGTAATTTTATCCTGCACTATGGTGACCTGACCGATTCGACCAACCTGATCCGCATCATCCAGGAAGTGCAACCGGACGAGATCTACAATCTGGCGGCTATGTCGCACGTGGCGGTCTCTTTTGACACACCGGAGTACACTGCCAACGCTGACGGCTTGGGGACTTTACGCATTCTCGAGGCGATTCGTATTCTCGGTCTTGAGAAGAAAACGCGCTTCTACCAGGCCTCGACCTCAGAACTCTACGGCAAGGTGCAGGAAACGCCGCAGACCGAAACGACGCCGTTTTATCCGCGATCTCCTTACGGTGTGGCCAAGCTTTATGCTTATTGGATCACGGTTAACTACCGCGAGTCCTATGGTTACTTTGCCTGTAACGGCATCCTCTTCAACCACGAATCGCCGATCCGCGGCGAGACTTTTGTTACCCGTAAAATCACCCGGGCGGTGGCACGTATGGCGCTTGGACTGCAGGATTGTCTTTATCTCGGCAATCTTTCTGCGCGTCGTGACTGGGGGCATGCAAAAGATTACGTCGAGGCCCAGTGGTTGATGTTGCAACAGGATGAACCGGAAGACTTCGTTATCGCTACCGGCAAACAGTACACAGTGCGCCAGATGGTGGAAACGGCTGCAACTGAACTTGGCATTGGCCTGCGCTGGCAAGGCGAGGGACAGGATGAAATTGGCACTATCGGCGATCTCACACAATTTAAAGTTCAAAATTCAAAATTAAAAATTAACGACCAGGTCGTTCGAATCGATCCACGCTATTTCAGACCAGCCGAAGTTGAGACCTTGCTTGGTGATCCGACTAAAGCGAAGCAGAAGCTTGGTTGGCAGGCAAAAACCAGCTTTGAGGAGATGGTTAGTGAGATGGTTAAGGCGGATTTTGATATTGCGCAACGGGATGAATTGGTTAAACGGAGTGGGTATCAGGTTTTTGACTACAACGAATAATAATTAGCAGGTGTTGCCTGTTTGAATGGGCGAGGACTAAGCACAAAATCTTTTTCTTACAGGGATATGCAGGATGAACAGGATAAATAATTAAAGTCAAAAGCTTAAGATCCTGGGTTATGTTTAAGGTCAAAAACAGACTTAAGAACTTTGGAGTTGATTCTATCCTGTATATCCTGCATATCCCTGTAAATTGATTGAGGTTTTATGGATAAAAATTCAAAAATATTTGTAGCCGGTTCCAACGGCCTGGTCGGCTCAGCCATCGTTCGTCGCTTGCAGTCTGGCGGTTATACAAACCTGCTGACCCCGGAGATTGATGAGATCGACTTGACCGATCAAAAGGCGGTTGCCTCTTTTTTTGCAGCGGAGAGGCCTGAATATGTTTTTCTGGCAGCGGCCATGGTCGGTGGTATCCATGCCAACAACACTTACCGGCAGATTTTATCTACATGTCAACCTCACGATCCAGACCAACGTCATCCACCAGGCTTATCGTCATCCGCGTAAAGCGTCTGCTCTTTCTTGGCTCGTCGTGCATCTATCCGAAAGAGGCGTCCCAGCCGATGTCTGAGGATGCCCTCCTGACCGGCCTACTCGAACCGACCAATGAGCCTTATGCTTTGGCCAAAATCGCCGGCCTGAAGATGTGCGAGGCGTACAATCGTCAATATGGCACGCAATTCGTGGCGGTGATGCCGACCAATCTTTATGGACCGGGGGATAATTTTCATAAAGAGAACTCGCATGTGTTGCCTGCGCTCATCCGTCGCTTCCATGAAGCTAAAAACAGAGGCGTGAGGCGTGAAGACTTATACCCCTCACCCCTCACCCCTCACCCCTCACAGGACGACAAAGTCGTCATATGGGGCACCGGATCGCCGATGCGGGAGTTTCTGTATGTGGATGATATGGCGGATGGTTGTGTGCTTGTGATGGAACTGGATGATGTGACTCTGTCCAGTCAATTGTTGAGTTATCCGGAGCCTTGTTTTGTCAACCTTGGCACCGGGGTTGATGTGACTATTCGCGAACTGGCTGAAACGGTCAAAGACGTAGTCGGTTACGTGGGCGGGTTGGAGTTCGATATCAGCAAGCCGGACGGCACCAAGCGCAAACTGCTTGATGTCTCGCGGGCGAAAGCGCTTGGCTGGGAGGCGAAGGTTTCGCTCAGGGACGGGATCGCAAAGACATATTCGTGGTTTTTGGAGAATCAAGAGGTGTTTAGAAAATAATGGAACGCGTCCCGATCTTCTAAGGAATGTAAATGCAATCTGTAACTAAAATAGTGCCTGTCGTGCTATCCGGCGGCGCAGGGACGCGCTTGTGGCCCTTGTCTCGCGAACTTTATCCGAAGCAGTTGTTGCCGCTGGTTGGGGATCGGACCATGCTGCAGGATACTGTGCTGCGTTTGTCAGGAGTTGCTGGTCTGGGTGCGCCGTTGGTGGTCTGCAATGATAACCATCGTTTCATGGTTGCTGAGCAATTGCGTCAAGTGGAGCAGGCAGCTGACAGCGTGATTCTTGAACCGGTCGGCCGCAATACGGCCCCGGCGGTGGCGGTGGCTGCGCTGCAAGCAATTGAGGGCGGTTCTGATCCGATTCTGTTGGTGTTACCTGCGGACCATGTTATTCGTGACGCTGCGGCTCTCTGTGATGCGATCAGTCATGGTGTTGATGTGGTTCAGGATGGTGCGTTGTTGACTTTTGGGGTTGTGCCGACTTCGCCGGAAACCGGTTACGGTTATATTCGTCGTGGTGAGCGGCTAGGAGATAGCGGTGAGGAGTCAGGAGTGAGGAGTAAGGAGAATAACACCCCTCACCCCTCACCCCTCACCCCTTACAGTGTCAGCTCGTTTGTTGAGAAGCCGGATCTGGCTACGGCTGAAGGTTATTTTGCCTCCGATGATTATTATTGGAACAGCGGTATGTTTTTGTTTAAGGCATCGGCGTATCTGGATGAGTTGGAAAAGCATTCTCCGGAGATGTTGACGGCGTGTCGTAAAGCCTGGGCGGGAAGGGTGACTGATCTGGACTTTACCCGGCTCGATGCCGAAGCTTTTGCCGGGTGTCCTGCCGATTCGATCGATTACGCAGTGATGGAGAAAACGGAACGTGCCGTGGTGATTCCTCTTGCTGCCGGCTGGAGCGATGTTGGTTCCTGGGCGGCGCTCTGGGACGTTGGCGAGTCTGATGAGCAGGGTAATGTCACGAGCGGTGATGTGATTGATGTCAATTGTAACGATAGTTACATCTACGCCGGTTCACGATTGGTTGCCGGTATCGGACTGCAGGATGTCGTCGTCGTGGAGACGGCCGACGCCGTACTGGTTGCCGCCAAGGATCAAGTGCAGAAGGTCAAACAGGTCGTTGATCAGCTCAAAAAGATGGAACGGGATGAGCACCTGTTGCACCGTCGCGTAAACCGTCCCTGGGGTGCCTACGAAGGGCTGGACGCGGGTGATGGCTTTCTCGTCAAGCGAATTACCGTTAACCCCGGCGCCAGACTCTCTCTGCAGCGCCATCAGCACCGTGCCGAGCACTGGATAGTGGTGCGCGGGGTCGCCGAAATCACCCGTGAAAATGTTATCCAGACCCTCGAAGCGAACCAGTCATTTTATATCCCGATTGGAGACAAGCACCGTCTGGCCAACCCCGGCAATGAGATCCTGGAGATCATTGAGGTACAGACGGGGGAGAGGCTCGTCGAGGATGATATTGAGCGGTTTGAGGATGAGTATGGACGGTAAAGCTATGGCTCATGGTCAAGGGTTAAGGGTCAAAGGTTTGCCCTTAACCTTACACCTTAACCTAAGAATATTTACATCATGAAAATCTCCTGCTTCAAAGCCTACGATATTCGCGGCCGGATCCCCGACCAGTTAAACGAAGACGTAGCCTACCGTATCGGTCGCGCGTTTGCGCAATTCCTTCAGCCAAAAACTGTGGTGGTTGGCCAGGATGTGCGGCCAACCAGCCCGGCGTTGACTTCTGCTCTGATCAGAGGACTGACGGAGGGTGGAGCCGATGTGCTTGATATCGGCCTGTGCGGTACTGAGGAGGTTTATTTTGCCACCTCGTATGCTAAAGCTGATGGTGGTATTATGGTGACGGCGAGTCATAATCCGGCTGATTACAATGGCATGAAACTGGTGCGCGAGGAGAGTCGGCCGATCAGCGGTGACAGCGGTCTCGAGCAGATTCGTCTGATTGCTGAGCAGGGTGAGTTTGATTCGTCCGGACGGATCGGACATGTGTCAACTTACGAACACCGGGCTGCTTACATCCGTCATTTGCTCAGCTATATAGATACTTCGGCCTTGCGACCCCTGAAGGTGGTGGTTAATGCCGGTAACGGCTGTGCCGGACCTCTGCTCGACCTGCTTGAGCGGCAGTTGCCGCTGGAGATTATCAAGATCTGCCATGAACCGGACGGTACTTTCCCCAACGGTATCCCCAACCCGTTACTGCCGGAAAATCGTGGTATTACGCGAGATGCTGTGCTTGAACATGGTGCCGGACTTGGTCTCGCCTGGGATGGCGATTTTGATCGCTGTTTCTTCTTCAATGAGCAAGGCGAGTTTATTGAGGGGTATTATATCGTCGGTCTGCTCGCAGAAGCGTTTCTCTCCAGTCATCCGAAGGCGAAGATCATCCATGACCCGCGTTTAACCTGGAATACCATCGATATTGTTCGTCAGGCGGGTGGCCGGCCTGTCATGAGCAAGACCGGCCATGCCTTTATCAAAGAACGGATGCGTGCCGAGGATGCTGTCTATGGCGGCGAGATGAGTGCCCATCACTATTTTCGCGACTTTGCCTACTGTGACAGTGGCATGATCCCCTGGCTGCTGGTGGTCGAGCTGATGTGCCGTCAGCGTAAGTTGCTTTCTGAGCTGGTCGGTGAGCGGATGCGCAAGTTTCCCCTGCCAGCGGTGAAATTAATCGGACTCTGGATGATCCGGAGGCAGCGATCGCTGCTGTTGAAGAGCGTTATGCACCCGGTGCCGTCAATATTGATCATACTGACGGGCTTTCTCTCGAATATGCTGACTGGCGTTTTAACCTGCGTATGTCTAATACTGAGCCGGTTGTCAGGTTGAATGTGGAGTCGCGGGGGGAATAAAATACTGATGGAAGAGAAGACGGCAGAGTTGTTGGTGTTTTTGGATGGAGTAAATCAGAACGAGGGAGCGGGACGAGAAACCCTTTAGGACCGCACCCTTAATACATAACAATCCCGGAGCAAGAATACATGAATGATCAGACCGAAACAGATCTCCGCGTCTCGCGTCCCGCGTCCCGCGTCCCGGGCCCCTAAGATCCTGGTAACCGGAGCCGCCGGCTTCATCGGCTCCCATCTCTGTAAGCGCCTTCTGGCTCGTGGTGATCAAGTCGTTGGCCTGGATAACCTGAACGACTACTATGATGTATCGCTTAAAGACAGTCGTCTCAAGCAACTGACTGATAAAGAGAGTTTCACGTTTATAAAATGCGATATCTCGGATCGCAGCGGCATGGAAACACTCTTTGCTGATTACAAGTTTGATGCAGTTGTCAACCTGGCCGCCCAGGCCGGGGTGCGTTACTCCCTGACCAACCCTCATGCTTATGTCGATGCCAATTTGGTCGGATTCATGAACATCCTTGAGGGCTGTCGGCATCAACAGGTTGGACATCTTGTTTATGCCTCATCCTCTTCAGTCTACGGTGCCAACACCAATCTGCCGTTTTCGGTGCACGACAACATTGACCATCCGGTGTCGCTTTATGCTGCGAGCAAGAAGGCTAACGAACTGATGGCGCATACTTATGCCCATCTGTACGGACTGCCCTTGTACCGGTTTGCGATTCTTCACCGTTTATGGGTCCGTGGGGTCGCCCGGATATGGCTCTGTTTCTCTTCACCAGGGCAATCCTGGCCGGAGAGCCGATTGATGTTTTTAATCATGGCCGCATGCGGCGGGATTTCACCTATATTGACGATATCATCGAGGGTGTTATCCGCGTTACCGATCAACCTGCCCGGTCAAACCCTGAATGGTCGGGAGATAACCCCGATCCCGGGACCAGTGCAGCACCTTATCGGGTCTACAATATTGGCAACAACAACCCGATCGAGTTGATGCACCTGATCGAAACGCTTGAAAAATCCCTGGGCAAGGTGGCCGTGAAGAATTTTATGCCGATCCAACCAGGTGATGTGCCCGCCACCTGGGCCGATGTAGATGCCTTGAGTAATGATGTCGGTTTTCGCCCGGCGACGTCGATTGAAGATGGTGTTGAAAGGTTTGTAGAGTGGTACAAGGGGTATTATTCGTGAGGCTGCAGGTGGTGTGAAGTAAAAACAAAATCTGGATGGGGCGCTGATTAACGCCGAAAAAGCAAAATTAGCCGCGATGAAAATCTATCAAAATCTATTGTTTAACCCAAAAAACACAAGATTATAGCTTTGTGCTTTTATAGATTTTCATCGCGATGCTAAATAAAAAGGTTTTGATCTCGGATTCAAAGTCATACCAGTAAGTTCAGCTGTGGAGATATCTATCCATGAGTTCCCATTGTCGCAATAGTCGGCCGTCCGAATGTGGGCAAATCGACACTTTTTAATCGTATCCTCGGTAAGCGTAAGGCTATTGTCGATGATTTCCCGGGTGTGACCCGTGATCGCAATTACGCTGAAGTGACCCGCTATGAAAAGCATTTTACCCTGATCGATACCGGCGGCTTCGAGCCGGCCAGCAATGAGCGTCTGCTATCGCAGATGCGGGAACAGTCGCAGCTGGCAATCGAAGAGGCCGATATTATTCTGTTCATGATGGACTGTCAGGAGGGATTGAACCCTGCAGATGTGGAGGTTACCCACATGCTGCGGCAGGTGGATAAACCGGTGCTGTTTGTTGTCAACAAGGTTGACGGTCCGAACCAGGAAGTAAATCTTGGCGAGTTTTATGCCCTTGGAGTTGACGAACTCCACCCCAATTTCTGCTGAGCACCGCCTCGGTGTGGGTGGTCTGGTGGACGAGATTCTAGAGCTGATGCCCGACCAGGATTCTTCTGATGATGACTCCACCGAGACTCGTATGGCCATCGTCGGTCGCCCCAATGTCGGTAAATCTTCACTAGTCAATCGGATGCTTGGTTTTGAACGGGTTGTCGCCAACCCGACTGCCGGTACAACTCGCGACAGTGTGGACACGCCCTTTACCTACAATCAACGTCGTTATGTTCTGATTGACACGGCAGGTATCCGCCGTAAAGGGCAGAGTCTCGCAGAAGTTGGAAAAGTATGCGGTTATTCAAGCGCTGAAGGCCTTGGACAGGGCTCATGTTGCGCTGGTAGTGATCGATGCAGAGGAAGGCATCACCGACCAGGATTTGACGATTGCCGGCTATGCTCACGAACGGGGACGGGCGATTATTCTGGTAGTGAACAAGTGGGATCTGCTCAAAAAGGATAACCGCACCATGGGTGATTATATCAAGGATGTTCGCGAAGCCTTCCGCTTCCTCCCAGACAGCCCGATCCATTTTGTTTCTGCTCTCAGCGGCCAGCGTATCAGCAAAATCATGGCGGATGTTGAGATGGTCAGCGACGAGTTCAACCGCAAGGTGCCGACTTCGCAGCTTAACCGCATGCTGAAGGACGCAGAATATAACCACCAGCCGCCCCTGTATCGCGGCAAACGCCTCAAATTTTTCTACATCACCCAGACGGCTGTCCGGCCGCCGACCTTCGTCATATTCGTCAACAAGGCCGAAGGGGTTCATTTCTCTTATGAGCGTTATCTGATGAACTGCCTGCGTCAGACTTTTGGTTTTGTCGGTTGCCCGATCCGTTTGAAGTTTTCCGACCGGGAACACTAAACACACTTTACTTGACGACACTCAATGAAGTATATTGATTCCCATTTAATTTCCAATTGTTACGCTGGTTTTCTGTGCTGAATTTTATTGTTTCACCTTCTATTGTTTCACCTTCTTAAGAAGAGCTTATGAGTCTCGTTGGTAGCCTTGAAGATCTCGGTCTTGGGAGAAATCCTGCAGATCGTCAGCCTGAGCCACAAGTCCGGTGTGTTGAGTTTGACCAGCCGTGGCCGGGAAGGGACGCGTCGTTTTTCATAACGGTCAAGTCATTCGTGCGTCTGCATCGACGTTTCCGGAAAACATCGGCGACCTTGTCCTGCGTGCGAAGTTGGCCGATTTGAACACCCTCAAGAAAGTTCTTGTCCTCCAGCAGAAAAATAATGATGGTCGCCGCATCGGCGATCTTCTGGTGAGTGATTTCGGAGTTGACCGTGAGGCAATTGAGAAGGCTGTTCGCGAGCAGGTTGAAAAGGTTGTTTACAGTTTCTTCAGCTGGGACGATGGGGTTTTTTCTTTTGAACTTGGTGAGTCTGAGGAATTGGCTGATACCAACCTTAATCCGCTGCAATTCATGCTCGACCAAGGGTCTCAGTCCCCCAGTGGCTGGCAATGGAGGGAAGTCGTCTCCTCGACGAGAAACGGCACCGGGGCGATGATGTCGATGAGCACGGCGAATCTCTGGTCGATATCGATCAACTTCTTGCTGAAGTCAAGGGTGAGGCACAGGGTGAAAAGCCTGGTTCTGCTTCAAGTGATGTTGAAGGGGGGCAGCCGGGTGGGGCTGTAGAGAAACAGGCTCAGATCCGCAAATTTATCGTGGTTGATAATGATCCAAACACTGCCGAGCAGATTGCCTGCCTGTTGCAGGAGCGCATGGTCCAGGTCCATGCTTTTACCAGTTCCCGTCCTTTTCTTGAAGCTGTGGAGTGTGCTGAGCCGAAATCGACGACTCTGGTTATTGACCTCACCCTGCTGCATCGTGATGACAACGGCGTGCTTGGTGGTCTGGAGCTTCTTGAGGTAGTGCGCAGCAAGTATCCTGCTTTTCAGGTTCTGGTCATGTCGGACCACTCAAACTCTGAGGCAGAACAGAGTGTTCGCAGTTCAGGATTCCCGCTACTTTTTACCAAACCGTTGAAAAGTGAAATATTCGAAGACCGTGGGCGGGATTGCTTGATCTTTCTGGTTGATGCAATTCTCTCTTGCGGGGTAGATGCAAATGTCACTCACGACAAGGCGATAGAAGAGGATTCCGGTGAGGAGATCCAGGTTCCGGGTGAAGGTGGTATGCACAACCTTGGTGTGGAACTGCTCAAAGAGATGGGAGAGGTGGAAAGCGCGATTTCTCCGTCAACTCCTCAACAATCTCCAGGTCTTCATCTTCTGCGTGGTATGCTGCAGGAGTTGACCAATCCTTCTCTCGGCGGTGGGATTATTCTGTTGATTTTGCGTTTTGCCAGCGAATTGATGAATCGGGCGGTTATCCTTCTGGTCAAGGATGAGGAAATTGTCGGTCTTGGGCAGTTCGGTATTGAACTGGAGGGTGAATCCGCAGATGTCCGGGTACGTAACACCAGACTACCGAAAGCAAAAGAGCATGTTTTCACCGAAGCTCTGGAATCATTTTCACCTTATCACAGAGAACCACAGCAAACGGAGTGGAATGATTACCTCTTCAATCACTTGGGTGGTGAGTGTCCTGCGGAGGTTTTCGTCGGGCCCCTGATTAGTGAAGGGCCGGGTGGTTGCCGTACTTTATGGTGACAATTTACCCGACAAAAAGACAGTTGGTGACACGGAATCACTGGAAATTTTTCTCTCTCAAGCGGGGCTGGCAATGGAAAAAGCACTTCTTGAGCGCCGGATGATGGGGAAGGGCGAGGGGACTGGGGGCTAGGGACTGGGGGCTGGCAATAGTGGCCAATGTTTATTGATAACTGATTTTAGGAGTCTGTTGTCATGAGTAAGAAAATTCTGATAGCTGAAGACTCGGTGACCATGCGTTCGTTGATTGTTTCGACAATCGTGGCAATGGGCGATTATGAGACTGTTGAGGCTGCTAATGGCTTCGAAGCCTTGCGTATCCTGCCGCGCGAAAAAGTTGACCTGATCATCACTGATATCAACATGCCGGATATCAACGGACTTGAACTGGTCAGTTTTATCCGTAATAACGAAAATTATCAGGAAACTCCTCTCTTTATTATCAGTACCGAAGGGAGCGAGCGTGACCGGGAAAAAGGCATGGCTCTCGGTGCCAATGCCTATCTTGTCAAGCCTTTTGCCCCTGCCCAGCTGCAACAGCTGATCCGTGAGTACCTGGAGGGATAATTTGTCCGAGATAAACTCTTCCCAGGCTCTTAAGGATTTTATCAGTGAAACTGAGGAAATTATAGAATCCCTCAGCCGCGACCTGATCAAGTTGGCTGATTCGCTCGATTCCGGTGATTGTGATCCTGAAGTTCTCAACGGCATCTTCAGGGGAGCCCATTCGATTAAGGGTCTGGCCGGCATGCTCGGTTTTAATGACCTGTCTGAAATCTCCCATGCCATGGAGAGCCTGCTGGATGGTTTGCGTCTTGGCAAAGTTCCTTTCAGCCAACCCCTGATTGACACCTTGTTCAGTGCTCTGGATGTTTTGATTCAACTGATTGACGGCAAAAACAGTGATGAAAAATTTACCATCGATCTCAATCCTATCCTGACACAGATCAGTTTGTCGGTTCGGAGGGACGTCCAGCGCGAGGAAGACCCACTGGCCGGCTTGGATATTGACCCAGCTATTCTGAACGTATTGACTGAGTATGAAGAGCATCGGTTACTCGAAAACATACGTAAAGGACGGCGTCTCAACCTCTTGCGCATGGATTTCGATCTGGCCACTTTTGATCAGGAACTTGCTGAAATATCTCAGCAGCTCAAACAGCATGGTGAGGTCGTCAGTACGCTGCCATCGGTGGGTGATATTGGCGAGAGGATCGCTTTTCAAATTCTTTTTGGCAGTGATCTTGCTTCGATTGACATCGAATTGTTGTTGGGCCGTGACGACCTTGATATCCACGTATATGGTGATGTTGCCAATGGCGATGTGAGTGAAGAACCTGGTCAGGATACCCCAGATTCCTTTGTTCTTGGTAATCCAGAGCCTATTGGAGTCCCTGAAGATCAGGTCGATGCGGCGCCGGTTGTGGTTGATACACGTTTGCCTGCAACTCGTGAAGGTATTGATAGCAGCAGTTCGTTGCGGTCGATCAGCCGAACGGTCAGAGTCGATATCGATAAGCTTGATCTGCTGATGAATATTGTCGGCGAACTGGTACTCTCTAAAAGTTCAATCGCTGATATCAGTGATCGTTTGAAGGGAACTGGCGAAAAAGAGCTGGTAACAGAGTTAGGTAAGGCCACCCGCATACTGGAGCGCCGTCTACACGAATTGCAAAAGGGTGTCATGGACGTACGCATGGTTCCCGTTGGTCAATTGTTTGAAAAAATGACCCGGATTGTTCGACGGGTTGCCAATGAACAAAATAAGAAAGTTGATCTCGATATTCGGGGCGCCGATACTGAACTCGACAAGCTGATCATCGAAGATGTTTCCGATCCGCTTATGCATATCATCCGTAACGCGATCGATCATGGTCTGGAATCCCCGCAGGAACGCCGTGCTGCCGGCAAGCCGGAAAAGGGCATGATTCAACTCTGGTCTTCGCAGAAAGGCAATCATGTTGTTATCGAGGTCCATGATGATGGCCGAGGTATCGATACTGATAAGGTCCGTAGTAAGGCGATTGAAAAAGGTTTGATTGCCGACTCCCAGGTGTTGACCGAGGAGGATATCTATGACCTGCTTTTTCAGCCCGGATTCTCGACTCGTGATGAAGTCAGCGATCTCTCCGGTCGTGGGGTTGGTATGGATGTCGTCAAGAACAACATAGCGGCAATGTCCGGGATGATCGAGGTTAAAAGTGCTTTGGGGCAGGGGACCAGCATGATCATTACCCTGCCGATCACGCTGGCGATTATCAAGACTTTGATCGTGCGGGTTGGTGCAATAACCTATGCTATCCCGATTAATTCTGTGCTTGAAACGCTGATGATTGATGATGATGCCATTCAGACTGTCGAAAAGCGAGAGGTTATGGAGCTGAGGAAAAGCACCGTGCCGTTGCTGCGTCTCGACCAGCTTTTTGGTTTACCGGAAGCCGTTAAGGATGTTGATCACCACCTCTATGTTGCGATCGTGGGGCTGGCAGAAAAACGTATGGGTTTTGTCGTTGATGAACTCCTCGGGCAACAGGATGTGGTTATCAAGTCTCTCGGCAAGGCCTTGGCTTTTGTCAAGGGGATCGCTGGAGCCACAGAATTGGGCAACCAGAAGACCATTCTGGTTCTTGATGTCGCCGGCTTGATGAGTGAAGCGTTGCGAGGTGAGTCTTCATTCTGATGATTCTTTGCGAGTGCATCAATGTATGAGACTTATTTCGGGCTGAAGGAAAGGCCATTCAGCAAAACTCCGGACCCTCGGTTTCTTTTCTTGAGTCGCGGTCATCGCGAAGCCCTGGCACGCATGCAGTATGCGGTGGAGGAGCGGGATCTGATTTTGCTGACCGGCGGGATCGGCTGTGGCAAGACAACTCTGTCGCGTGCGCTGATGGATGTCCTTGATGATTCTTTCAAGGTTGTCTGCCTGATAAACCCGCGATTGACGCCGCTGGAATTTTTGAGCAGTCTGGCACGTCATCTTGGTGTTCTTGATCCGGCCCGCTTCAAAGTGGGCTTGCTTGAGCAGATAGGCAAAATACTGTTCGAGTATTATGAAAATGGCAAGACACCGGTTGTCGTTATCGATGAGGCACAATTAGTGCCGCACAAGGAGACTTTCGACGAAATCAGGCTGCTGACTAATTTTCAACTGGATGACCGCAACCTGATCAGCGTCGTACTTATGGGGCAGCCGGAGTTAAAACAACGACTCAAGCATCGTGCTTATGAGCCCCTGAGACAGCGGATAGGGATGCAGTATGATCTGAAACCGCTCAACCTCGAAGAAACAGCGGAGTATCTCGATTTCAGAATTGTCAAAGCTGGTGGTAGGCCCGGTTTGTTCAATCTTGCTGCGGTTGCAATTATTTTTGCATATTCTACGGGAATTCCGCGCATGATTAATCATGCGGCTTCATTGGCTCTGCTTGAATGTTTCGGCAGGGGAGAAGATAGGGTTGAGGACGCTGTTATGGACGCTGTCATGTTGGAATTGGGGAATGATTGGTAATGAAGGGTCGAGAGTTAGAGGTTAAGGCTGCTGCTAACTGATTGATTGAACTATGGATATTGCAGAGATACGTAAAAAAGCGAAAGCCCGAAAAAAGCCGGATACCCGGGTGGTTGAGCCTGCCCGGGTGATTGAGCCTGCCCAGGTGATTGAGCCTACCGGGCAACCGGATTGTTCAGGACAGGAGCCTGAACCTTTTAATGTGCAGGGTGAAGTCGCAGACAATGTAGCGGAACAAGAGTCTGTGGCAGATGTCAAGCAAGGCGTGCTTGCTGCTCAAGAAACTTCTGATGCGTTGGATCGTTTGTTTGCTGTTCCTGAAGAGTTTGTGTTGCCGGCGGACGAGTTTAGTGCAGGGATCCTTGAGAACCAGGGCGATATTCAATCTCAAACCAATCGTCAGTACCTTGCTTTCCATCTCAGCGATGAAGAATATGCGCTGGACATCACGCAAATTAAAGAGATAATCAAGGTTAGGGAGTTTACTGATATTCCGAGGGCCCCTGCGTTTGTTCTGGGGATTATCTCCTTCCGTGGTGTTGTCGTGCCGGTTTTCGATTTGCGCCAGAGACTGAACCTTGGCGGGCCAGAACTGATGTCTACTTCTCGTATTGTTGTCTGTCTGCTAAACGACACCTCTGTCGGTCTCCTGGTTGACAGTATTAATCAGGTCATTAACCTTGTTGACGAGGATGTGGAACCGCCACCCGGTGTCTTGTCGGGTCTGGATCGCGAAATGGTTGCAGGCATTGGTCGTTACCAGAATCGCATGATCATTTTACTGAATTTATCCCGTGTATTAGACCTTGAGGGTACCGGGCAATGAACCAGGTTGACGCTTTGAAGTTTGAAAAGGAGGCATCCGTGATAAAGAAAAAGATCTTGATCGTAGAAGATGAAGAAAGTTTGCTTAAGTTGGAAAGCATTTTGCTGACTTCGAAAGGCTATGCTGTCCATGGTGTCGGTGACGGTCAGGCCGCACTTGATGCTATTAGTGAAATTAAGCCGGACCTGGTTTTGCTTGATATCATGCTGCCCGAAATAGACGGTTTTGAAGTTTGCCGGCGGATCAAGTCGGATGACGGGACCAAGCATATTCCTGTGATTATGCTGACGGCAAAGAAGAGTCGTGAGGATATGGCCCGTGGGGAACAGGTTGGTGCTGACTGGTATATCACCAAACCGTTCAAGTCGGCGATGGTTATTGAGACAATTCAGAGGTTTATTGACTGAATCATGTCAACACTAACCACCGAACTATCTATGGTAACTTCTAATGAAAAAGTACTGCGTCAGGAGATTCAACTCGCATGTTTCAGAGTCGGGTCGGAGTTGTATGCTCTGGATATCATGAAGATCAAGGAAATCATCCGCCCACAAAAATTAACCCCCATCCCCAAATCACCAACATTTATTGAAGGTGTCATTAACTTGCGTGGTGCAGTGATTCCCGTTGCTGATATGCGCAAGCGTTTTGATCAGTCAATCAGTGAAGAAAACAGCAAAAATCGTATTGTAGTCTGTTCTCTTGCCGGTAAGATAATCGGTTTGCTGGTTGACGAAGTCACAGAGGTGAAACGTTATGGGCGAGAGGAAATTGCCCCGGCTCCCCAGTTTATCAAAGGGCCCCAGGCTGAATATTTCCTAGGCGTCGCTCGTTGCGATGATGACCTGATCATGCTGATTGACCTGGAAAAAGTCCTTTCAAGTGATGAAAAAATCGAACTACAGAACTTGGTACACGATTGAGGCTTGTTGATGATTATTAAATGTCCTTATTGTGCTGCCCGTTTCCGGATGGACCGTGAAAAACTGGCGGGTAAGCGGGTCACTATGCGTTGTGCCCGTTGTCGCAACCCGTTTAAGGTTGAACTGCCGTACAGCTCACAGACGCACACAGGGGAGGAAATACAGACAGAGAAAAAAGTGTGTGTGATGATTGCACATAGCGATCCTGAACTCTGTGGCACGATCAAGGAACTTATTGAGGCCGCTGGTTTTGATGCCTTGCTCGGCCACAATGGAGCTGAGGTTCTCGCTGTCATGGATGCAGCTCGTCCAAAGGTCGCTATTGTTGACGTCGCCTTGCAGGGCCTTTATGCGTTCGAAGTGGTTGAGAAATTCAGACGTCGTCCTGGATTGGCCGATGTCAAGGTCATCCTGTTGTCTTCTGTGTATAATAAGGCTGCTTATAAACGCTCGCCGAGCTCGCTCTATGGTGCTGATGATTATATTGAAAAGCATCACATCCCTGATGATCTGATACTCAAGATCAACCGCTTGCTGGCAGGTGCTGTCCTTGCGACTGGGCCGACTGCAGACGGCGAAGTGGAGAGGTCTGGTGAACAGCTGACACCTGCTGAAGGAGCATTACAAACCATCGACTTCATCAACTCTGTTAACGAGAAGATACAGACTGCGGAAGACCACGAAATCTCTGCGGATGACGTTCCTGAGCGGGATCGTGCTGAACGGCTGGCCCGGGTCATTGTTTCTGATATCTCTCTCTATTACCAGGACCGTATTGATGAGGGAATCGCCAAAGGCAACTGGTCAGAATTGCTGGCCACCGAAATCAAAGAGGCCAGACGGCTGTTCAGCGATCGCTTCCCCAGCCCAGAAATTCAAAACAACAAAATTCTTGAGGCAGCATTTCTCGACTTGCTGGAGAAACGGCGGCGGGAGTTGGGAGAGTAAGTTAGTGATCAGTGATTTGTAATCTGTTTACTGGTCATCGATAACTGTTCAGAGGGAAAACAATGGAAGAAATAGAGCAAATCAGCAACGCATTGAATTCTCTGGATGAAGAAGTCCGTCTGCAGGGTTTGCGCGATTTGGCGAATTGTGAATCCTTTGACGGTCTTGACCTGATCTTCAAGGCTTTTGGTGACGCCAGCTGGCGGGTGCGCAAGGAGTCAATAGCTCTGTTCTTAACTATGCCGGTCAGTCGTGAATTGGTCGGTGAGGTCATTGAGCTTCTCCATGCCGATGAAAATGCCGGTTTACGCAATGCCGCAGTTGAAATACTGATCGGGATGGGCAAGAAAGCCGTACCGATGCTTCTGGATCAATCCAGATGTACAGATCATGATGTACGTAAATTTATCATTGATATCCTTGGTGACATTGCTGCCCCGGAGTCCATCCCAACGTTGATCCGTGGTCTGGAAGATGACGATAGCAATGTGCGCGCCGCGGCAGCTGAGAATCTTGGCAAGTTGAAAACCGCCAAAGCGGTGCCGGCTCTGCTTAAGGCTATGCAGCATCCAGATCTTTTGCTGCAATTTACCATCCTCGAAGCTTTGAGCAGGATTGCCGCTCCAGTCCCCCTGACATTGCTGCTTCCATACAAAGACGAAAAACTACTGCGCAAAGCCTTGGTCGATTGCCTTGGCAAGGCAGGTGATGCTTCGGCAATTAATGAACTGGTTGCATCCTTGACAGATCCCATGCGAAACGTACGTGAAGCTGCCATTCTGGCTCTGGTGGAGATTTCATCTCGTCATCCTGAGCAGGTCTGTCGACAGCTTGCGGGCTGTGAAAAGGGTCCGACTGCTGTTGCTGTCACCGGTTACCTTAATGATGAATCCAACGATTCACTCAAGCGTGCTTCAGTAAGAATCCTGGGTTGGCTTGGTGCTGAGGATGCTGTTGAACCCTTGTTGCGATTGCTGGCATGTGAGTCACTGCAGCAGGAAGCGATGGCGGCACTCGTGGATATTGGCAACGCCGCTCCCCAAGCATTGCTTACGTCATGGACGGCTGCCAAGGGCGATCGTCGCGCCTGTCTTGCTTATGTCCTTGGCGAGTCGGAGTGTGCCGAAAGCTTGCCGCAGCTGCAAGAGGGTTTACGTGCTGCTGATCCGCAAATTGTCCGTATGTCGGCATATGCGCTCGGCAAAATTGGTGCTGTACAGATGCTGCCGGACCTGGTCGCGTGTTTGCAAAATAACTCCAGTGAAGTTCAGGAAGCAGCGTCACAGGCCTTGATTTCTCTGGGACAGCAATTCCCTGACGAAACGTTTGCGGCTTTACAGATGCTTCTGGTCCATAATGATCCGAAACAAAGAGTTCTTGCCGTGGTAATTCTGAGGGGATTGGACAATTCTGCTGTTCTGGATACTTTAAGCATGGCAACCAAGGATTCTGCTGCCGAGGTCAGAAGAGCCGCGGTCAAGGTCTTTGAGCGTTATGATGTTGGTGAACATATCAGCAAACTGCTCCTTTCTCTGACTGATGAAGATGCCGAAGTACGGCGAACTGTGGTTGAAATCCTTGGCAATTGTAATGATGAGGACGCTCTCGATGGTTTGCAGCTTGCTTTGCAGGATGAGGATATCTGGGTGCGATCGTCAGCTGTGCGTGGCCTGGGCCGGATTACGGCCGAACGCAGCAGGGCTCTGGTGGAGCAAGCCCTGACTGACCCTGTCGGTCTGGTAAGTATCGCGGCCCTGGAAACTCTGGCCGACCTTGCCGGTGCCGATGCCGGCCCACTGATGGTTACTGCTCTGGACCATGCCGATGAGGAAGTTGTGATCGCGGCCATGAATCTCCTGACCCATTTCGGGGCAGAAGACTGGATTGACTCTCATGCAGAGAGATTGATTAATCATCCCTTCTGGGCGGTTCGTGTACAAGTCGCCCGAAGTACTGTTGAAGTGCTAGGTGCAAGTGCAAAACCTCTGTTGGCAGAAAGATTAGCCGTTGAAACCGAAGAAGTGGTGCGACAGCAGCTGACAGACCTGCTTGCCGAATTACCAGTAAACTGACACGATAAATGCTTTTTCTTACCCCTGAAATAAAAATGAGCGCGGATGAGTTTCGTTTGTTGCGAGATTTTGTCTATCAGCATTGTGGTTTGAATTTCACTGAAGATTCCAAGTATCTGCTGGAAAAGCGCCTGGGCAGGCGCCTGCAACAGCACAACCTGAAGACGTTTAAGGATTATTACTATTTTTTACGCTACAACCCGAACAAAGATCAGGAACTTTCCGAGGTCATCGATCAGTTGACGACCAATGAAACCTATTTCTTCAGAGAAGATTTTCAACTCAAGGCCTTTGTTGAGGACATCCTTCCTGAAATTCGCAAACGTAAAGAAAGGGAAGGTAAGAAGACTCTGCGTATCTGGAGTGCTGGTTGCTCTTCTGGCGAAGAGCCTTATACCCTTGCCATGCTGCTACTTGACCAGCCTTGGGTGAAGTCCTGGCATGTAGAGGTTATCGGTACAGACATCAGCCAGAGGGTTCTGCATATGGCTCGCGAAGGAGTCTATGGCGAGGCCTCCTTCCGCAGTACGAACCCTTTGCAGAAGCTACAATTTTTTACCGAGATTGAGGGTAAATCGCGTATCAAGAACGAAGTCAGAAACCTGGTCTCCATCAGCTACCAGAACCTCTTTGATACAACCCGGATTGGCTTGTTAGGCAAGATGGACGCAATCTTTTGTCGCAATGTCATCATCTACTTCGACAAGGCCGGGAAAAAGAGTGTCATCGAAACTTTCTTGCAGAGACTGGTGCCAGAAGGTTTTTTGATGCTTGGCCACTCCGAGTCTCTGATCAACCTCAGTACGTCCTTCCAGCTAAGACATTTCCAGCACGATATGGTTTACCAGAAACCCGTGACTGCAACTGCGGTTGTCGAAAGCCCTTTATGAGCTCAAATAAAGCCATGAAGCCAGGGGAATCCATATGAATTCAAGTAAAGTCAGGGTGCTGGTTATAGATGATTCAGCTTTCAATCGGCGCACCATTGTAAAGATGCTGGAATCTCTCCCCAATGTTGAAGTCATTGGCTATGCCTGCGATGGTGAGGATGGCTTGCGTAAGGTGATTGACCTGCGCCCGGATCTGATTACCCTCGACCTGGAGATGCCGCGCATGGACGGCTTCACACTCTTGCGCATTGTGATGCAGAAACAGCCCACGCCTATCATTGTTGTCTCCTCCAAGTCTGATGACGAAGATGTTTTCAAGGCTCTCGATCTCGGCGCTGTTGAGTTTGTGGCAAAACCTTCCTCCAAGGTCTCACCGATTCTGATGGATATTCGCGAGGAACTTCTGGAGAAGGTCCGGGAGGTGACTTCTGCCAACCTGAAGAATGTTATGGCCCGCACCAACAACATGAGTCAGCAGTCCGACAGAACTGCGAAGCGTGTGGCCCGGCTCAGCACTTTCACTGATGCTGTCCGCAAGGATTTTCACATGGTTGTCGTCGGGTCGTCGACAGGTGGACCGCCGGCGCTGCAGAATATTTTTTCTGCCATTCAGGATGAAATTCCGGTTGCCTTTGCTGTCGCTCAGCATATGCCAGCAGATTTTACGCGTGCTTTTGCAGAACGTCTCAACCGTTTCTCAGCACTCAGAATTCGTGAGGGGAAAAGTGGCGACCAAGTGAGACCGGGTGAGGTTCTGATCGCACCGGGGGGCAAAAACCTTGAGTTTTTTCCACAGGGGTCTGAAATTATTGTCAAGGTTTCTGAACCGCAGGGTCACCAACGTTATTTGCCATCAGCAGACACACTGTTCTCAAGCGCTGCCTCCATTTTCGGCCGTCGCCTTCTTGGTGTTGTGCTCACCGGCATGGGCAATGATGGTGCCATGGGTGTTCATGCCATCAAAAATAATGGGGGCACCGTCTTTGCCGAAGCTGAAGAGAGTTGTGTTGTCTTTGGTATGCCGAAGGAAGCGATTGCGACTGGGTTGGTTGATCGAATTGTTCCTTTGTCTTCGGTGTGCAAGGAAGTTCTGCTTCATTGTGGTTATAGGTGAAGCAGGAACGCGGAAGTCAAAATCTTTAATCGAAACCATGGTTTTGTTGTTGACCGGTTTCCTCGTGCCTCGTCCCGCGTTCCTGCCTTTAGCGATTAACGCTGGATATTTTTTAGCAGGATTGTTATTATTCCCCGATTTTGATTGGGAATAATTATCAAGGAGTTTGTGCGTGAGTAATCATGATGAGGAAAATGACATAGTTGGTCGTGCCAACGAATTCATGCAGGTTTTCAAGAAGGGTGCTGAGTTTACTCAGGATCTCCTCAAAGAAAACGAGAGGCTCCGGTTTCGCATTGTTAAACTGGAGGAAAGCCTCAAGGAAAAGGGCCACGAAGTCGTTCCTGAGGCTCCTGAGACCCTTGAGCTAAAAAAGAAGATTGAAGCTCTGGAGCAAGAGAAAGAAGAGATTCTCGAGCAAATCAAGCAAGTTGAAGAAGAAAACCAGAACTTCGCAAATCGCTATGTAGAAATTGAGGAAGAGAATAACATGCTCGCCAATCTCTACATTGCTTCCTATCAGTTACACTCCACACTTGATTTCAAAGAAGTCCTGCAGATCATTCTTGAAATTGCCATCAATCTGATTGGTTCAGAAGAATTCGGAGTGCTCCTCCTTGACGAGAAGACCAACCGTCTCGAACCAGTTGCCAGCGAGGGCATTGAGACGTCAGAACTCCCCTCTGTTGCAATTGGTCAAGGGATCATCGGTGAGTCAGTCAAGATCGGTGAAAACTATTTTATTGATTCAATGCTGGGTTATGAGCGCAATTTTGAAAAACCGTTAGTCTGTATCCCGCTCAAAATCAAGGAACATGTCATTGGTGTGATTGTCATCTACAAACTACTGGTACAAAAAGACGACTTCACCAATGTTGACTACGAACTTTTCACCCTGCTGGCCGGCCACGCAGCTACGGCGGTTTTTTCGTCGCGGATGTATTCCGATTCAGAACGGAAACTGTCGACTATACAGGGTTTTATTGACTTATTGACCAAATAGATGTATTTGCAGAGTAGCTATAAGGTGGCGTTGCCATCGGGAACGGGGACGTGATTTCATGACTGGCTATAAGGTTCTTGTTGTTGAAGACTCACCCACTATGCGACAGTTGATTGTCTTTGCGCTGAAACGTATTCGTGGTTTCCAGATTGTTGAGGCCAACGATGGCGTGGATGGTCTGAAAAAGCTGAGCGCAGAGAAGTTCGACCTGATCCTGACCGATATCAATATGCCGATCATGGATGGTTTGAAATTGGTGAGTATGGTTCGTAATGATCCGAACTATAAGGAAACGCCGATTATTGTTATCACCACCGAGGGGGCCACGGAAGATCGCGAAAGAGCCCTGGCTCTGGGTGCAAATGAATATATCACCAAACCGATCCAGACGATGAAAATTCTGGAGACAGTAAGAAGGTTAATGGGTATATAAAGATTTTAGACAACTCAATTATTGAGAGCATCAATATTCAATTAAACAGAGAAAGATGGAGGCTGGTTTGTCAAAGGAAGAAGCAATTGAAGTCGAAGGAAGTGTTATTGAACCCTTGCCGAATGCAATGTTCAAAGTTGAGCTCGATAATGGGCATGTTGTCCTGGCGCATATCTCCGGGAAAATGCGCAAGTACTATATCCGTATTCTGCCTGGGGACCGGGTGACAGTGGAACTCTCGCCTTACGATCTCAGCCGCGGTCGCATTACTTATCGCGCCAAGTAGCTGGTCTGTCGGCGGCGGATTCTCTTGTGTTGGATCCGCTACCAAGGCCTTATCCATGAGAATAACCGGCTTATGCCGGTTTTCACGTTTCAGGTAGAAATGTTCGGGAGGCTGGCAACCTCCTTGTGGAGGAAGTATGCAGGAACGTTACAATCCCTTGGAAATTGAAAAGCATTGGCAGGACCAGTGGGCTGAAAGTCAGCCCTGGAAGGTTTCCGAGGAGAGCAATAAACCGAAGTATTATCTTCTGGAGATGTTTCCCTATCCGTCCGGCCGTATTCATATGGGGCACGTACGGAATTACTCGATAGGTGATGTTGTTGCCCGCTTCAAGCGTTTGCAGGGCTACAATGTCTTGCATCCTATGGGCTGGGATGCCTTTGGTATGCCTGCCGAGAATGCTGCTATCCAGCACGGTACTCATCCCGCGATATGGACTCGGAAAAATATTGCCAATATGCGCACCCAACTTAAAAGGATGGGGTTCTCCTATGACTGGGACAGGGAATTAGCGACTTGCGAACCAGATTATTATCGTTGGGAGCAACTTATATTCCTGAAGATGTACGAAAAGGGGCTGGCATACAAAAAGAGTGCTGCTGTTAACTGGTGTCCAGAGTGTGAGACGGTTCTGGCCAACGAGCAGGTCGAGGATGAGTGTTGCTGGCGATGCGAGAACAAGGTCGAGCAGAAAGAGCTTGATCAGTGGTTTTTCAGGATCACCTCCTATGCCGAGGAATTGCTTGAGTGGACCGGCAAGTTGCCTGGGTGGCCTGAGTCCGTATTGACCATGCAGCGCAACTGGATCGGCAAAAGCACTGGCTGTGAGGTTGATTTTGCAGTAGAAGGCTGTGGTGAGAAAGTGCGTGTTTTTACTACACGCCCCGATACACTGTTCGGTGCCACCTTCATGAGCCTGGCTCCGGAACATCCTCTGGCAAAAACTTTAACCGTACCGGAGCGCAGCGAAGTAGTCGAAGCATTTATTGAAAAAGTACAGAACGTTGATCAGACACAACGCTCAAGTGATGAATACGAGAAAGAAGGGGTCTTTACCGGTTCCTACTGTATCAACCCTGTGAATGGGGCAAGGATCCCTGTCTTCCTGGCTAATTTTGTTCTGATGGGTTATGGCACCGGTGCTGTTATGGCTGTGCCGGCACATGACCAGCGTGACTTCGAGTTTGCACGCAAATACGATCTGACACTGCAAGTGGTGATTCAGCCCGAAGGTGAAACTCTTGATCCCGCCACGATGGATAATGCTTGGGAAGGGCCTGGTACGATGGCCAACTCAGGCGACTTTGATGGTCTTGATCATATAACTGGGAAACAGAAAATTACCGAGTATCTCGAGGCGCAAGGGTCCGGTCAGAGCTCTGTCAATTACCGTATCCGTGACTGGCTGGTTTCCCGACAGCGTTATTGGGGCACGCCGATTCCTGTCATCTATTGTGATGGCTGTGGCGCTGTGCCGGTGCCGGAAGAAGATCTGCCGATAGAACTGCCGACCGATATCGAGTTTACCGGTGAGGGTGGCAGCCCACTGGCGAGCCTTGAGTCTTTCGTGAACACCTCTTGTCCGCAATGTGGTCAACCGGCAAGGCGAGAGACGGATACTTTTGATACCTTTGTGGAAAGTTCCTGGTATTTTCTTCGTTACACCAGCCCGCATTCTGATACGTCACCTATCGATCCCGCTGCTGTTAACTACTGGTTACCTGCAGACCAGTACATTGGCGGGGTTGAACATGCCGTCATGCATCTCCTTTATGCTCGTTTCTGGACCAAGATCATGCGTGATCTGGGTATGATCTCCGTTGATGAACCTTTTGAGAACCTCTTGACTCAGGGTATGGTTTGCATGGAGACGCAAACTTGCCCGGAGCATGGGTGGCTCTATCCTGAAGAAGTGAAGGATGGTCGTTGCGCACGTTGTCAGGCGGAAGCTGCCACAGGGCGCAACGAAAAAATGAGCAAGTCAAAAAAGAACGTCATTGACCCTGACGGTCTGATCAAGCGATACGGTGCTGATACGGCACGTCTTTTTACCCTGTTTGCGTCGCCTCCGGAAAAGGATCTCGAATGGAATGATCAGGGCGTAGAAGGGTGCTTCCGCTTTTTAAACAGAGTCTGGCGCCTGGTGTACGAAAATCATGCGATTATCGTTGACGCTGCTGATGTCGATACTGCGAGTCTGCAGCCTTCGGCGAGGGGTTTGCGTCGCCAGGTTCACCACACGATCAAAAAAGTAACGGTTGATATCGACGGCAGTTTCCATCTGAATACAGCGATAGCTGCCGTTATGGAACTGGTCAATGCGATCTCGGCTTTTCCGGATAAGGAAAAGGCTCCGGAAGTGCTTCGAGAGGCGATCGAATCAGTTGTCCGTTTGCTGTCACCCTTTGTGCCTCATATCTGCGAAGAGTTATGGCAGCATCTGGGTTATGAGGATTCTCTGCAGGAGAGTAGCTGGCCGGTTTGGGATGAGATGCTCTGGTTGCAGAAACGCTCCTTATTATAGTACAAGTCAATGGCAAGGTCCGTGGTAAGGTGACAGTGCCTGCTGATGCTGATAAAGAGACTATTGAAACGACCGCTTTGGCAGACCCGAATGTTGCTCGCTTCATAGAGGGTAAAACTCTCCGCAAGGTGATTGTTGTGCCCGGCCGACTTGTCAACGTGGTCGTAGGATAAAGCCGATGCGTGTCGTTTTGATTTTTATCGTTGTTCTGCTTGCCGGCTGTGGTTATTACGTACCCGGCACATCAACTTCTCCAGCCAATGAATCAACATCCCGGGCCGGTACAGCTGATACCTGGGTTGGGGGCGATGCACGCGTTCTCTATGTTCAGCTGTTTGTTAACCAGACCTCGATCCCTTATCTGGAGAATTACATTACCACTGCTCTGGTTGCCGAATTGTCCAGGTCGAGGCTTGTGGAGTTGACTGAAAATCAGGACCTGGCCGGTGTCAGACTTGTCGGGGAAGTTGAAGAATTCAGAAGCGATGCCTTTGGTTATGGCGAAACGGACCGGATCACAAATTATCGCGCAAACATGAAAGTTTCTGTCCGTCTGTTACGTAAAGGTAGTGATGAAGTCCTCTGGAGAGAGACCCTGCAGCGCAGTGAAGATTATCTCGCTACCGTCAATAAGAACCTGCAACTTGAAGGTGAACGTCTGGCAGCCCGCCAGGTTTCACAACGCCTTGCCGAAGATATCCATGCCGGCCTCCTCAACAGCTTCTGAGTTCATTCTTTCTAGCAACCTTTAGGCTTCACAATGTCTTTGCGCGAATTGCAAAATATGATTCAGGCTGGAACTCTTCCGGGTCTGATTTTGCTATATGGGCAGGAGTCCTACTTTATTGATGCTGGGCTGCAGGCCATACGCGATGCAGTAGTCCTTCCGGAAGACAGAGATTTTAACCTGACTCTGTTTTATGGCCGGGATTTCAAGGCCAATCAAGTTGTCGAGCAGGCCAGAACCTTCCCCGTTTTCTCAGAACGACGCCTGGTTATTATTAAAAACCTTCACGAGCCATCAGCCGATCAGCTTGATGGTTTGTTGCCTTATATTGAGGACCCGGTCCCGGAGACTGTTTTGCTGTTGACGGCCGAGAAAATTGACGCCAGACGCAAGATTTACCAGTTACTCAAAAAAACCGGGACAGTGATCGAATTTAAGAAGATTTATGATAACCAGCTGCCATCATTTGTACGTGAGCTGGCCAAATCTTCTAATATGATCTTGACCGGCGGTGCCTTGAAGCTCTTCTGCAAGAGAGTCGGCACTAACCTTGTTGAAGTCCAGGGAGAATTGGAAAAGCTTGCTGGATATCTGGGAGAGCGCGATCTTGCTGATGAGAGCGATGTTGCTGCTATTGTTTCTGATGCCAGAATTGAAAGCGTTTTTGACTTAACGGACGCTCTCGGGCAGGGTGACAGCTCCACGGCATTGAAGCTTCTTGATCGTCTCCTGGCAGAAGGGCAGGCACCACTTATGGTGCTGGCCATGATGACACGGCATTTCAGGCAAATGTGGAAAATACGGGAGCTGACAGTACAAAAAGTACCACAAAAAGAAATGCCGAGAAAGGTTGGTGTCAGCCCTTATTTTCTGAAAGGTTTGATGCAACAGGCGTGCAGATTTGACGGCCGAGATTACCGGCAGGTATTTAACCGATTTCTGGCTACGGATCTGGCTCTGAAGTCAAGTGGTGGAGAGCCGAGGATGCATTTGGAGCAATTGGTGCTTGAGATCGCTGCGATGGGTAAGGAGTGAGGGGGGAACATAAAAGGGGAGCAACCCGTTTCCAGGTGCTCCCCGTGTTACTTGGCTTTTAAAAGGGTTGTTTACCCAGCGTCTTCCGTGTTGATCAGTTTGGCCAGACGGCTTATCTTACGGCTTGCCGTCGCTTTGTGGATGACACCTTTGCTGGCCGCTTTGTCGATATACGGGACAGCTTTTTCAAGCACAGTTTTTGCAGCGTCCATATCACCTTCTGCAATGGCTATGCGAATTTTTTTGATATAGCTACGCATTGTAGAACGAATATGTGTATTGCGAGCGTTGCGAATTTTATTTTGACGATTACGTTTTTCTGCTGATTTGTGATTGGCCACTTTTATTTCCTCCGGCGCAGTTTATTGCATGTATTATTGTCTGAGCGTCAGTTTTATAACATTCGCAGAAGCCACAGTCAAGATAAATAAATTCCAATCTATAAAAAAATAGTGTTTAATTTGAATATGTTATGAGTAAATATTGGGGATTAATGAAAAATAATCCCAAAAAACTACGGTAGTATGGGTGAAAATACTGTGTCAGCGGCCAGCAAAGAAAAGAAACAGATAACCAGAGCGACCGGAGTTCTTGCTCTGGCAACCATGGCCAGCCGGGTAGCCGGTCTGGTTCGAGATATGGTTGTCGCTGCCGTATTCGGTGCCGGTATGGTCACAGATGCTTTTTTTGTGGCTTTCACAATTCCCAATCTCTTGCGGAGGTTTTTTGCTGAGGGGTCTCTGACTGCTGCCTTTGTGCCGACCTTTACTGATGTTTTGCACCATGAAGGAACTGAGGAAGCGCGCCAGGTTGTACGTATCTGCTGGACACTTCTGCTGTTGGTGCTGGCCGGTGTCACTCTGATAGGAATCCTTTCGTCGCCCTGGCTGGTCAAAGTGATCGGTTACGGTTTTTCCGGAAGTGCCGGCAAGTTAGCCCTGACGGATCTGTTGAACAGGTTGATGTTCCCGTACATTTTCTTTGTCAGCCTGGTGGCCCTGTTTGCAGGTGTGTTGAATGTTTCAGGTCACTTTCTTTTGCCTGCTCTTTCGCCGGTCATGCTGAACCTGGCCATGATCGGTTCTGCAATTGTCCTCGCGCCAAAGATGGAACAGCCGATTGTTGCGTTGGCCTGTGGCGTATTGATCGGCGGGGCTCTTCAGTTTGCCATGCAGATACCTGCACTCTATCGTTATGGCTATGATTTACGTCTGGACTTCAATTTTCGTCATTCGGCTGTCGCCAGAATAGTTCGGCTCATGTTGCCGGGTATCCTCGGTGTTGCTGTCTATCAGATTAATGTTGTCGTTACGCGCCTGCTTGCATCTTTCCTGCAAGAAGGGAGTGTCTCCTGGCTTTATTATGGGCAGCGGTTGTTTGAATTTCCCCAAGGTGTTTTTGTTGTCTCTCTGGCGCAAGCGGTTTTACCGACGATGAGCCGTCAGGCGGCGCTTGATGACATGGATGGTTTCCGTGAATCACTGCGCTTTGCCCTGGTGCTGATCCTGCTTGTGACAATTCCTGCTTCGTTGGGTCTGGTCCTTTGCAATCAGGCAGTGTACAGCCTGTTTTTCATGGGTGGTAATTTCACTTCCTTTGATGATTGTCAGTCGGCGCTGGCATTGTCATGGTATGCGCCGGGTCTTCTTTTTGTCGGTATCAGCCGTGTTGTTGTGCCATCGTTTTACGCAATGAAGGATACGCGTACCCCGGTCAAGGTTTCTGTCTGGACGCTTCTGGTTAACGTTGTTGCCGGGCTTATACTGATGCAATACATGGGACATGCCGGGCTGGCTCTTGCTTTGACACTCGCCTCTGTATTTAACGCTGTTGTCTTGACTCTCCTGCTTTCGAGGCGACTCGGTGATCTCAATCTCTCTGCAATTTTCAGTACTACCCTGCGCATGATTCCGGGTCTATGTCTTATGGCTATTGTTGTGGTGCTGCTTCTTGGTCAGGTCAACTGGTTGCTTCCAGGATCTTTTGGGTTGCGTTTTGCGTTACTGGGTTCAGCAGTTCTCTGTGGTTGTCTGGTTTATGTCGCCAGCCTATGGCTATTTGGTGTCAGGGAGATACAGCAAGTCTGGGCAATGTTTACCAGGAGGCTGTCGAACTATACGGGCCGAAGCGAAAATTCGGGTCATGGATAGTCAACAGCCTCCCAGATTGAGCGCTTTGCGAAAAGGTTGAACGATGGCGAACGAACAGTGGGATATGTTATCATTCGAACATGGGGCTCTTGCTGTTGTTGCAAGGGATGGCTGTCTAATCAGGATCTTCTTTGAGTGTTCACCGGAATCTGCCTCAGCATCGGTAACGAGGCTATATCCGGAGGCGGAACGGTCTTCTCAGTTCCTGATACAGGAATGCTTGAAGCAATTAACGGAGTATTTCCTCGGTAAACGCCGAAACTTTGAACTGCAGCCTGACTCTGGTTCTCTCTCTGTCTTTGCATGCAAGGTTCAGCAGGCGTTGATCAAGGTGCCATATGGTTCGGTTGTGTCCTATGGTGAATTGGCGATGATGGCAGGCTCTCCCAAGGCTGCCAGAGCCGTTGGCAGGGTTATGTCATCGAACCCTTTTCCGTTACTTGTGCCGTGTCATCGTGTTGTGAATGCTGACGGCAGCATTGGCCGGTATTCAGCTGCACATGGTTCCAGGACCAAAGCCTGGCTGATCGATTTTGAACGAGGGATCGCCGAGGCGTAGGAGGCTGTCGGCTTGCCATGAGACATTTGTCCTATATTTTACCTTTTATTTTTTGTCTCTTTTTCCTGAATTCCTGTAGTGAGAGAGATTATCTAATGCAAAGCGTCAAAGGTCAATGGGACTTGATGTCGCGTGCACAACCTATCGATGACATCCTTGAGCAGAAAAGCGAACCACAGAATATACGTGATCAGCTGACTAAAGTTGTCGAATTGCGAGAATTTGCTGTCAATTCACTCAAGTTACCGGATACCGGCAGCTATCGGGAGTACGCCGACCTTGAACGTCCCTACGTAGTCTGGAATCTGGTTGTTGCACCGGAACTTTCCCTTGAGCTGAACCAGTGGTGTTTCCCGGTTGTCGGTTGCGTTACTTATCGTGGCTATTTTGATGAAATGTCAGCCACTACTCTGGCTCGAAAGTATTCTGTGCAGGGTTTTGAGGTTGATGTGTACGGTGTCCAGGCTTATTCAACCCTTAACTGGTTTGACGATCCAGTTCTGAATACTTTTCTCAATAACGATGATCTCCACCTCGCCGCTCTCTTGTTTCACGAAATGGCACATCAGGTTATCTATGTCCAGAATGATACTGTCTTTAATGAATCGTTCGCCAAGACGGTGGAAATGGAAGGGCTGCGGCGGTGGCTGCAAGGCACTGATTCTCATGACTTATGGGCCCAATGTTTACAACGTGAAGAGCAATCCACTGATTTTTATAAGTATCTTGCAGAGGTTCGTGCAGAACTGCGTCTAATCTACAATTCCATGCTTGAAAATGACCAGAAGCGTTTGGCCAAGCAGCAAGTTTTGACAAAGGCTTATGATGAGTATGAGTCTCTGAAGAAGAGTTGGCATGGTTACAATGGGTACGACAGTTGGATGCGGCGTGGCCTGAATAATGCGCGCTTATCTTCCATGGCAACCTATTATGAGCTGGTCCCGGCGTTTCAGACGTTATTACTGCAAGTCGATAATGATCTGCAAAAATTCTATTTTGAAGTGAAAACTCTTGGAACTCTTCCTGAAAATGAGCGACATGCAAAGTTAAAGTCTTTGTCGCCTCGTCTCAAGGCTGCTCTCAATTGATTCTTATGGGCTAAATACCATTTAGGAGATAGTGTCCGGTTGCTGTTTGACGATCAATGATGGGGAGAAAGCTGCTGAAGGGGGAGAAGATGCTGGGTGCGATAGCAGGAGACATTATCGGCTCACGATTTGAGCATGCCGGGATCAAGAGTAAAGATTTTGAATTATTTAATCGTCAAAGTGTTTTTACTGACGATACGGTTCACACCGTTGCCTTAGCAGACAGTCTTCTGCACAAGATTCCTTATCAGGAAAAGCTCCGCGAATATTTTCATTATTATCCCCATGTCGGTTATGGCAGCCGCTTCCGGCGTTGGGCTCGATCACCGCAACCGACGCCCTATGGCAGCTACGGCAATGGATCTGCCATGCGTGTCAGTCCAGTCGCCTGGTATTACGATAGCTTGGACGTCGTACTTGAAGAAGCGCAGCGCAGCGCTGAAATGACTCATAATCATCCCGAAGGTATTCGTGGTGCCCAGGCTGTCGCCGGCGCTGTTTTTGTTGCTAAAAATGGTGCGGATAAAATACAACTTCGTAGTTTTATAGAGGATTCCTTTGCGTATGATCTTTCAGAGTCAATTGATGAAGTTCGTCCTGATTATGGATTTGATGTCTCGTGCCAGGGCTCTGTTCCCTATGCAATACTGGCATTTCTGGAATCATCAGATTTTGAAGATGCTATCCGTAACGCAGTTTCGCTTGGAGGGGACAGCGATACCCAGGCCTGCATTGCCGGTTGTATAGCTGAGGCTTATTATGGGGGGGTTCCAACAGAAATTGCGGAAGAGGCTCTTGCCCGGCTGGACCCAAGGCTTACAGATGTTTATCGGAAGTTTATGGGGATAACTGGGGGAGGTTCAATATGAATACCAATGTCCCCTGTTTTTCCTGAAGCATTGCAGTCATTCCTTTTGAGAGTTGGAATATCGCAGCATCTAACATGGTACTTTCAAATAAAAATCAATTCATGATGGTCACACAACGTATCAATCAACACTTGAGTTAATGAGTATAATCGTCTATTTTAGCTCTTCGATAAACAGGAGGTCCGAGATGCTTGTATTGAACGAAGCGGCTGAAACATCAGGCCTTATCCGTGCAGCAGAACACATCTGTGTCGCCGCACGAACGGCACCGAAAGGCAAGGGGCAGGATCTCCTGGTTACGGCGATCGTCACTGATGATGACAAACGGCGGCTGCAGAAGAAGATGCTGGAGATCGGCCAGCGTGACAAAGTTGAATTTTTTCTGCGCGATGCCGGGAACCTGGAGCACGCCCCGGTTGTCGTTCTGATCGGTACCCGCAAGGTTCCTTTGCGACTCCCTGCTTGTGGTTATTGTGGTTTTGTCGATTGTGATGCCATGTCTGATGCTGGCGGGACATGTTCATTCAATACTGGTGACCTGGGTATAGCTGTCGGTTCCGCAGCAGCAATGGCCGCAGATTTTCGCATCGACAACCGGATCATGTATACTGCCGGGAAAGCGGCCGTTGAACTTGGCATGCTGGGCGACGATATCAAGATTGCTTACGGCATTCCACTTGCGTCCAAGGGCAAGAACCCATTTTTTGATCGAGGCTAAAAGGTTCAGGATTAAAGGTTTATCCCTTAACCCTGAACCTTTTACCCTCAGCCTGCCTACAATATAAGCAATTAAAATCATTGCTGCCTGATTTATTCGCATAATTTCTAAACGCCATACTTTTTATTCGCATTAATATCTTTTGTTTATGTCTGAAACGTCTTTAAAATCAGTATGTTGTCATTGTTTTCCTTGGTGACTTCCATTTAGGCAAGCAATTTGCTATTACATAAAAATTGCGCAATAGTATTCTATTGAGCGACAGGTTGCTAGAGGATGCCTGACAGTAAATTGATATGAGGAGCACTAAATTATGAGGAAAGTCGAAGCCATCATTAAGCCTTTCAAGCTGGATGATGTGAAGGAAGCATTGAATGAGATCGGAATTCAGGGGATTACGGTCAGTGAGGTCAAGGGTTTTGGTCGTCAGAAAGGCCACACTGAACTGTATCGTGGTGCAGAATATGTGATCGATTTCATTCCCAAGATCAAGATGGAAATCATCGTATCCGATGAACTGGCCGCTAAGGTTGTCGAGGTGATTGGCGAAGCAGCCAAAACAGGCCGTATTGGTGACGGTAAAATATTTGTAACCCAGGTTGATGAAGTTGTCAGAATCCGTACAGGTGAAACGGGTGACGATGCCCTTTAATAGATAGCAGGTCGTTCCGTTTAATTAACGATAACAGCAAAGACGTTGCCTTTAAGGAGAAAGTGAAAACAATGACCCCACAAGAAGTAGTCAAGTTTGCCCAGGATAACAATTGCAAGATGGTCGATTATAAGTTTCTCGATTTCGTCGGTATCTGGCAGCATTTTTCCACCCCGATCGGCGAATTCAGCGAGGATATATTTGAAGAGGGGATCGGTTTCGACGGTTCTTCGATCCGTGGCTGGCAGCCGATTCACAACTCGGATATGCTGATCATGCCTGATCCCGGCACTGCCAAAATTGATCCTTTCGTCAAGGTTTCAACCCTCAGCCTGATCTGTAACATCATCGATCCAATCACCAAGGAAGGCTACACCCGCGACCCGCGTTTTATTGCCCAGAAAGCGGAAGCTTATCTGAAATCCACAGGTATTGCTGATACGGCCTACTTCGGTCCCGAGCCGGAATTTTTTATCTTCGACGATGTACGCTACGCCTCCAGTGCTAATGAATCTTTCTACTCGGTCGATTCGGTCGAAGGTACCTGGAATACCGGCCGTGAAGAGTTCCCCAACCTCGCTTACAAACCGAGCCACAAGGAAGGCTATTTCCCCTGTGCGCCGACCGATTCTATGGTTGACCTGCGCAACGAAATGGTTGAAGTCCTGCAGAGCGTCGGCATGACCATTGAGGCCGTGCACCACGAAGTCGCCACCGGCGGCCAGGCCGAGATCGACATGCGCTTCGATTCGCTGCTCAGCATGGGCGATACCCTGCAGTGGTTCAAATATATCGTCAAGAACGTTGCCATCCGCAACGGCAAGACCGTCACCTTTATGCCGAAGCCGATCTTCGGTGATAACGGTTCCGGTATGCACTGCCATCAGTCACTCTGGAAAGATGGTGAGAACTTGTTTGCCGGCGACGGCTACGGCGGCCTCTCCAAAATGGCCATGTATTACATCGGCGGTATCATGAAGCACGCCAAAGCTCTCTGTGCCTTCACCAACCCGAGCACCAACTCCTACAAACGCCTGGTGGCTGGTTTCGAAGCACCGGTTAATCTGGCATATTCCAACCGTAACCGTTCTGCATCGTTGCGCATCCCGGTGACCGATAACCCGAAATCGAAGCGCGTCGAGTATCGTACTCCCGATCCAAGTTGTAACGGTTATCTGGCCTTTGCCGCCCTGATGATGGCTGGTCTCGACGGCATTGAGAACAAGATTGATCCAGGCGATCCGCTCGACAAGGATATCTACGGTCTCTCCCCCGAAGAGTTGAAAGACATTCCGAGTGTCGCCGGTTCTCTCGCCGAAGCCCTCGACTGCCTGGAAGCGGATCATGACTTCCTGCTCAAGGGTGATGTTTTCACCAGAGATGTTATCGAAATGTGGGTTTCCTACAAGCGTGAAGCTGAGGTTGATGCTGTGCGTATGCGCCCATGTCCGGAAGAATTTGCTCTTTATTTCGACTGTTAGGATAAAAAGGTTAAAGGTTAACGTTAAACGAAAAAGCCCCCGGTTTGACCGGGGGCTTTTTCTGCATGATGCTGGGTTTATTTGGTTTTTGGATCATAGACATCTGACTCTGGATAAATACCCTTCCAGACAAACCAGTAAAGGATCATGTGGGAAATTGTTTGTCCCGACTGGTCGGCAACAGTCAGTCGATCCGTTTCATCATTATATTTGAGAGTAACTTTATGCTCTCCAAGACGATCTTTTAAGATGCCTGCTTCTCTCAGTTCCTTGAGCTTGTAGGCACGTGACATCCCCTCAATCTCAATGCCGACTACTAATTCCTTCTCTTCCGCGCCAGGCCCACCCTTAAGAAACCCGAACAGACCGCTACGGCTTTCATAATAACTTTCGTAAGGATCTTTGGAATAGTCACGAACGTGTCCCGTTGCCGGTGACAGGACATCAGTGTCAGGATGCGTTTTGCGCCATTTACCCCCAAGTGGTCAGAGTCGAGGGCAGACGAACGAGCTTCGTGTCTGTCATGGGCCCGGTGACAGCGCGCTGCATCACCTGTGACCAGAGAGACTCGGTTTGATGATCATACATCAGTACATTGGACTTGTAGAGCAGTCCGGACACGCCGAAGCGGTAGGTCTGGTTGTCTATCTTCCGGGAGTACACGGCTCCCGCATAAGCCAGCGGTCACCAGCTGACCAATAGCGGGTCGCCACCAAAGTCATCATTGACCAGTTCGTGCCAGGAAAGAATGCGGGTCGGGTAGGCGCGGGCGATACCGTTGTGGACGACTCCGAGGACCTGATCGTTATCATCCAGGAAATCCACCCACTTGGCCGGCAGGGTTTTCGGTTCGAAAAGGGCCGGGATGCCGTCTCTTGGTGGTCCTCCTGACTGGATTTGGTCGATATCGATGCTTCGCCTGGAATAATCCCAGTCGGAGAGGGCTGTGCGGGGAGGGCCAGAGGTGCAATGAGAGCAGCCAAGGGTAGAATATATGTCATGATGTCCTCCTGCAGTTGTTACACTCATTATCCCAGCTTGATCTTTGATAAGTCAAATGAGTGAGGAGGATCTGATAGAGATGTATCGTCTCTACAAAGCATTTTCCGCGAGATAGTCTAACAGCATCCGTCGAGGCATGAATAGTCGCGCAACGTCGCTCACGGTCCTCCAGGCCATCAAGGCAGGCTGGACGCTCCGGGTCTCTACCGGTTGCCTGGTTAACAGCATCGGGGAATTTGGCCGGGTGGGCTGTCGCCAGGCAGATAACCGGATATTCACCACCGGATAGATCTTTGCCGGCCTTGACGCCGGTGGCGGTGTGCGGATCGAGAATATAGCCGGTGGTATTCTGGAAATCACGAATGGTTGCCAACGTCTGATCGTTATCCACTGAAGTCGACAAGAAAGTCTCACGATTTCGGAGATTTGTTCCTCTGTGAAAGAAAGCTGGCCCGTTTCGGCAAACTGTTGCATGGCAGAAGCCAGACTGCTCGGAATCTTCATTGAGCAGATAAAAGAGATAACGCTCCAGATTGCTCGCATTCTGGATGTCCATCGAAGGCGAGAAGGTGGGGTGAACTTCACTGCTCGAGTAGTCACCGGCATTGACAAAACGTGTAAGAATGTTGTTGGCGTTAGTGGCAAGCACAAGCTTCTCGATTGGCAGTCCCATTCTTTTAGCGATGTAACCGGCAAAGATATCTCCCAAAGTTACCGGTCGGTACCGAGAAATAGACTTTGTCAGCGCCCGGTTTGTTTGCGCACTTGCCCCCAGGCGTAAAAGTAATAGACAACCTGGGCGAGGATACGTGCCCAGTTAATCGAATTAACGGCACCGAGAGCGTATTGCTTTTTGAATTCAAGGTCGCCGAAAATTTCTTTGACAATCTGTTGGCCGTCGTCGAACGTGCCTTCAATGGCAAGGTTGAAAACGTTGGCGTCGGTGACTGTCGTCATCTGCAGCTCCTGTACCAGCGAGACTTTCTTGTGCGGATGAAGGATGAATATATTGATGTTCTTTTTGCCGCGCACACCGTAAATGGCGGCACTGCCTGTATCCCCGGATGTGGCACCGAGGATATTCATGTGCTCGCCCGATTCCGCCAGCAGGTACTCGAACAGGTTGCCGAGGAACTGTAAGGCAACATCTTGAAGGCAAGGGTGGGCCCATGGAAGAGTTCCAGAATGTAGAGGGCCGTCCTGATGTATGACCGGAGTGATATCCGGATGTGTGAAGTTGGAATAGGCCCGGTCGATCATAGTCTTCAAGTCAGCAGATGGAATGTCCTCGATGAAATAGCTCATGACATGGAAGGCGAGCTCCGGGTAGGCCAGTTTGGCCAGTGCATCGAGATCACCAGGAGTGAGCTGCGGAATTGTTTCCGGCAACAACAGACCACCATCTTCTGCCAGGCCCATCATTACGGCTTGCTTGAAGGGGATGTTTTTGACCTGACCGCGGGTACTCATGTACTTCATATCTGTCTATTTCCTTTGCTTATGTTGTTTAGGGCGGCATTTTAGCAGGTGTTTCAGTATGATGAAAGAGGGTAAAGGGTTTAACCTTTTACTTTGAACCCTTAACCCTGAACCAAAAAAAACGGAGTTGCCAAGGATGGCAACTCCGTTTTTTGGTCATATCACACGCTTCGTTATTTCTGTCGTCCCGCATACTCCTGAGCATCAACAACAGCAACTGCAGCCATGTTGATAATATCGGCAACTGCGTCACCACGCTGCAGAATGTGGACCGGTTTTTTTCATACCCATGAGGATCGGTCCGATTTGTTCAGCCCCGCCCAGTTTATGCAGCAGTTTGTAGGCGATATTGCCAGACTGCAGATCGGGGAAGATAAAGACGTTGGCATCACCCTTGAGCTGCGAGAAGGGGTACTGTTTCTCAACCAATTCCGGATCGAGGGCCACATTGGCTTGCATCTCGCCTTCAACAACCAGCTCAGGGTCATAGGCTTTAACCAGTTTGGTGGCCTCTTTGACCTTGGTTGTCAATGGATGTGAAGCGCTGCCGAAGTTGGAGAACGAAAGCATGGCAACCTTGGGCACGAAATCGAATTGACGGGCCTTTTGAGCAGTCAGGATAGCCGTTTCGGCTAATTCCTCCGCTGTCGGTTCGATCGCCACGGTGGTGTCGGCAAAGAAGGTTGCTTCCTTCTTGGTGACCATCATGTACATGCCGTGGACCTTGGACAGTTTTTCATGTTTGCCGATAACCTCAAGGGCCGGGCGGATGGTTTCGGGGTAGTGATGGTTGATTCCTGAGAGCAAGGTGTCGGCATCGCCCTTAAGAACCATCATCGAACCGAAATGGTTGCGGCTCTTGCTCATGGTGCGGTGAGCCTCTGCCACGGTGACCCCCTTACGCTGGCGCATGGTGAAGAATTCTTCGGTGTAACCTTCCACCATGTCACTTTTTGCCGGGTCGATAATTGTGATTCCAGTGAGGTCGGCATTGATTTTGGCTGCGTTCACTTTGATCTCAGCCTCATCACCAAGCAAAATCGGCTTGGCGATGCCTTCATCAACCAGAATCTGGGCTGCCCTCAGGATTTTTTCTTCTTCACCTTCCGGGAAGACGATTCTTTTCGGACAGGTCTTGGCCTTGTTGATCAGCGTCCGCATAATCTGTTTGGAACGGCCCTGCATTGCTTCGAGAGTCTCGATGTATTTGGCCATATCTTTGATAGGGCGTCGGGCGACCCCGGAGTCCATGGCCGCTTGTGCCACGGCCGGTGCAACATGCAGCAGCACGCGTGGATCAAAAGGTTTTGGAATCAGGTACTCCCGGCCGAATTCGATCGACTCACCTCTGTAAGCCTTGCGTACAGACTCAGGAACGTCCAGCTTGCCAAGATCTGCGAGTGCCTTGACAGCGGCCAGTTTCATCTCGTCATTGATTGCGCTGGCACGGACATCGAGTGCGCCACGGAACAGGAAGGGGAAGCAAAGCACGTTGTTGACCTGGTTGTTGTAATCGGAGCGGCCGGTGCCGATGATCACATCGTCTCGCACAGCTTTGGCTTCCGGTGGAGTGATCTCCGGGTCGGGGTTGGCCATGGCAAAGACAATCGGGTCTTTAGCCATCGAACGCAGCATGTCGTCGGTCAGAGCCCCCTTGGCGGAAACGCCGAAGAAAATGTCAGCATCCTTCATGGCATCTGCAAGGGTGCGCGCATCGGTATCGGCAGCCAGACGTTCCTTGTATTCGTTCATGCCTGCGATCCGGCCCTTGTAGATAACTCCCTTGGTATCGCAGAGGATGACATTGTTTTTATCGATGCCCATGGTGATAGCGAGGTTGGCACAGGCAATACCAGCGGCACCGGCACCGTGGATCACAATCTTGCACTTCGCGACATCTTTGCCGACAATCTCAAGAGCGTTGAGCATACCGGCGGCGGAGATGATGGCGGTGCCGTGCTGGTCATCATGGAAGACCGGGATGTTCATAATCTTCTGGAGCTCTTCCTCGATGTAGAAGCACTCGGGGCCCTTGATATCTTCGAGGTTGATGCCACCAAAGGTTGGCTCAAGCAGCTTGACGGTGCGGATCAGTTCATCGGAATCTTTGGTGTCGAGCTCGATATCAAAGACGTCGACGTCGGCGAAACTCTTGAACAGGACACCTTTCCCTTCCATGACCGGTTTGCCGGCCAGGGCTCCGATATCACCAAGCCCGAGTACTGCTGTGCCGTTTGATACAACGGCGACCAGGTTGCCTTTTGCAGTATATTCATAGGCGTCATCAGGATTTTTTTCTATTTCCAGGCAAGGCTCCGCGACTCCGGGACTGTATGCCAGGGAGAGGTCTATGCTGGTTGCGCATGGTTTGGTGGTAATAACTTCAATTTTTCCTTTGCGACCCTTTGAGTGATAATCGAGCGCTTCCTGACGTTTTGACATGTTTTGTGTCCTCCTGGCTTGTAACTAAAGCCAATAGTCTTTCTGGTTTTTGTTTTAATAAATTTTTTTAGCTACAGTAAAAATGCTAGATAAGGCTCATTGCTCACTTTTGTCAAGCAAAAACGCCATGACCGCTAGAAATAGCACGGCTATCGTGACTGATAAGAACAAGATAGCAATGCTGATGCCAATATGCGACCTTGAACAACAAATGTGTTGTGACAACACTAAGATAACGCTTTTATCTTACTCGTCAAGCCTGATAATCACTCAAAATGATGAGAGGTTGCTGCTGTATGTGGCTGGGCTTGGCCATGGTGGGCTGTTTTTAGGCAGTTATTTAGTGGATATTTCTTGGGGAGGGATTGACAGATATGTTCTCTGACGATAATTATGAAGGGCCGTTCTCGTTGTCTATAAGTTTTTCGCGCACAATACAGAACACTAGGTGGCTGTCCGACAATAAGGGTCGAAGCGAAAACCCAGAAGTTTGAGAACAGATTTTGGCTCGTTTGAGAACTCATAGCAGTGGCTATGGGCCGAAAAGGAGCTGAAATATGGGCCAAACAGCTGGGTTTGCAGCCGATCATGGATTGTCGGACAGGCTCCTAGTTTATTAAGACGGCCCGACAGGCTGTAAGGATAATGTTTGATGAACAGTTCTTCCGGAACTCCTTTCAGGATAGGAGTACTTTCAGACACTCATCTCACCGATTCAAGCGATGCGCAGGCTTTTCTGCTGGATTTGATCGAAAGCGTTCTCGAACCGGTTGACATGATTTTACATGCAGGTGACTTGGTCGCTCCTGATCTTCTGAGTGTCTTTGACGCTTATTCATTTCACGCTGTTCGTGGTAACATGGATCCGCCAATAGCGGGTGTTCCCTTGAAGAAAATAATTAATGTCGGCGGTTTCACCATAGGTATGATCCACGGGTGGGGTCCTCCAGAAGGTCTTGAGGAACGAGCTTATGCAGAGTTCTCCTCTGTCTCGCTTGATTGCCTGGTTTATGGGCATAGTCACCGGCCCGCCTGTTATCGGCACGATGGCGTTTTGTTCTTCAACCCTGGGAGTGCTACAGACAGGCGCAACATGGCTTATCACAGTGTCGGACTTCTGGAAATCGGCGATGATATCCAGGGGACAATAATCCGAATCGATTGATGGCATCATAAATCAAATAAAGGAATTAGGAAGAGACTGATGGATCGATTGTGGGCGCCCTGGAGGCTTGAATATATTCAGGGTCCGGAAGATGATTGCTGTATATTCTGTGTTAATGAAGATCTTGCAGAGGATCAGTCCCGTCTGATTGTGGCGCGAGGGGAGTACAGCTATGTCATCATGAATCGCTATCCTTACTCCAACGGACATCTGATGGTTTCTCCCTACCGTCATTTATCGGATTTGGCCGACATGGGAGATCATGAGATTCTTGAAATTCACCAACTGTCGGTCCAGAGTCAAAAGGTTCTGCGTGGAGTCTGTGCTGCTCAAGGGTTCAATATCGGCTGGAATATCGGTCAGGCTTCCGGAGCCGGTATCGTGGACCATGTTCATATGCATATTGTTCCTCGATGGACAGGAGACAGCAACTTTATGCCGGTACTTGCCGGTACCAGGGTGATTCCTCAGCACATTGAAAGAACCTATTCTCTGCTTGTCAAAGCTTTTTCCGAGTTTTCATTGTAATCAAGCATAAAAACCAATAAAATTGCTTGGATGACCTAATGTGTCAGTTAACTTACCCATGGAGTCCCACACACCAGTAGCCCTTTACACTTGGAGTTTTGATCAATATGTGGCTTGTTATCCAAAAAGGCGGATACTTAATGTATCCGATTGCACTCTGTTCTATCTTCGCCCTCGGGATTTTTCTGGAACGTCTCTGGACCTACGTTAAGGTTAGACGGGAATTCAGGGAACTTGCCCATAAGGTTGAGCCGTTAGTCTCGAAACATTTGCATGAAGAAGCTGTGGCTACCTGTCACAAGGCCGACTCCCCCCTGGCACAGGTTTTTCTTGCCGCACTGCGTGTTGCCGGTCGCAACCGGGAGCATATCAAAGCGGTTGTTGAAGAAACCGGGCGGCGGGAAGCGGCGCCTTTGCAACGTTTTTTGGGGCTTTTGGGCACGATAGCAACGATCTCTCCGCTACTGGGATTGCTTGGCACCGTTCTTGGCATGATCCGGGCTTTTAATGTGATTGCAAGTCAGGGGATGGGCACACCGGCAACCTTGGGCGGCGGCATTTCGGAAGCCCTGGTGACCACAGCTGCAGGTATGACCGTTGCCATCCCGGTCATCCTGGCGCATCGTTACCTGACCGGGCGTCTCGATCAATTAATCATTGAAATGGAAGAATATTCACTTCGTCTGGTTGATCTGCTGGAGGAGTAAATGGGCTTTCTACGCAAGCAAAACGATGAGCCGCGAATCGATATGACACCTATGGTCGATGTGGTTTTTCTCCTGTTGATTTTCTTCATGATTTCTACGACTTTTGTGGAAAGCCCCGGTATTTCCATCAAGCTTCCCGAGACCTCTGCGCAGACTATTGATCGTGAGCCGAAAGAGATCAAAATCACTCTCTCTCGCGAAGGCGATATTTATCATCGTAACAAGAAAATTTCTCTCAATGATTTTAGAGGTTTGCTTGCCGAACATCAGTCTGATGCTAAAGAGACAACAGTTCTGTTGTTGGCGGACCAGGATTCAAAACATGGCAAAGTTGTCACTTTAATGGACCTTGCCAGAGACGCGGGCTTTACCAAGCTGGCTATAGCGACAGAACAGCGTAAGTAGGTGAGGAGTGAGGTGCTTTTGTTCAGGAATAAAACTCATCTCACCCCTTACCCCTCACCCACTTACGCTGTTCTGTCGCTATAGCCAGCTTGGTAAAGCCCGCGTCTCTGGCAAGGTCCATTAAAGTG
>PVMK01143239.1_pt1 | contig 75602 bp, 62 predicted proteins | sample 1853481 | NCBI WGS metagenome assembly PVMK01 (sample SAMN08533507, study PRJNA380276) | Marine sediment metagenome, whole genome shotgun sequencing project.
GAAAAGAACTGACCGGCAAATTGAGTTTACTCAATCAGCTAGGTGACGTCACTGTAATGGCAGCCGCCATTGGACTGCGCGAAGTGTTTCACCAATTTATTGATAATGGTGTAAAATTTTCAGCAGCTGAGAAACCGATGGAAGTAGAGCTGAGGCTGGCTAAGAATCCCGAATGGGTTGAGATAGCCATTACAGATCTCGGAATTGGGATCGAAGAGAAGGACCAACCAATATCTGTTCCGACGTTTCAGCCGCATTCACAACGAAAGAACGAGTGATATACCCGGCAATGGTCTAGGGCTTTACATTGCCAATAATATCGTCATGAACCATCAAGGTGAAATCAAAGTTGAATCTATACCTGGATCCGGCTCAACATTCACAGTATTACTTCCCGTGGAGAATTCCTCCCATTAATTTGTCAAATCCTGGGGGTATTAATTGATTACAGTCGCCATGATTGAGGATCACAAGATTCTCGTCGATTCATTAAGCTTGATGCTGCGCTATGAGGAAGACATCGAATTCTTGGGATCTGCGGGTTCACTCGAAAAAGGTCGTCGGCTGCTCAAGGAGACTGAACCGAATGTGCTCTTGTTGGATGTTGGTCTCCCAGATGGCAGTGGATTAGATCTTATACCTGAAGTAAATCAGATTAGTCCAGATACAAATATTGTGGTCTTGACCAGTTTGACAGACGAGGCCACCCTGATGAGAGTTGTCGACAGTGGTATAAGCGGGTTTGTTTCGAAAGACAGCCAGCTGTCCGATTTGCTGGTGACCATTAGGAAAGCTGCGGATGGTGAGATCGTGATGCCTACCAGCCTGTTGGTGGGCTTGTTAATGCGCATGCCGCGTGATAAGGCCGCTGCATACCAGGAGGATAAGGGCTGGGAAAGATTAACGGTAAGAGAGCAGGAAGTTTTGGAGCTATTAGCGACAGGCAAGACCGGTGATGAAATCGCGCAAGAATTGCATATTGCTCCCCTCACTGTGCGCACCCATATTCGCAACCTTATGTCTAAAATTGGTGTTCACTCCCGGCTGGAAGCGGTCGCATTTGGGATGAAGAATGGGCTGATTGATCCGCCAGCATAATTTCAACACTTGCAATTGGCAATCTACCTCATTTGTATTAGAGAACATACCTCGCTTGAACCTTTCTACCATACCATTTTGTTAGTATATTGTTGCAGAAAGGGTCACTACCTATGGTCGTTTCGCGTGTCTTAATCCTGTATGAACCCCGCCTGTATTCGGATTTAATAAATGAACTTATTGACCAGCTAGGATTATTAGATATCGTCGAAGTGACTGACAGTAAAGATCTGGACGAAGCGAATGGCTCTCAGTACAAGGATGACATCGATGTCGTTATTTTACCGCTGGATGAATCCGGTGAACCGAAGGTGAGCTTGCTGCCTGGTTTTATGCCAGATGCGAAATTGGTCGCATTTTCACCGGATGGCACTCGAGGTCTCAGGCGGATGCCGGGGGAACTTGAATGGGTCGAGCTGCGGCCTTTTGGCCTATCCCAACTTATTGTTGAGATTTTACGGGCAAATCCAGTCTATTAGTTAGATCTCCACGCCAAGTAAAACCAAAACGTATAGCAGTGCGATTTTCAAGCTGTTGTTTATTGCATGGACAATCACTGCCGTCCATAAGGATTTGCTGTATTCAAATACCAGCGCAGCTGCTATGCCCAGCAGAAATCCAGTTATTCCAACAGCTAAATTTCCATGAATAAGACCGAAAATCAATGAGCTTCCGAGAACTCCCAACCAAATCCCCCATCTTTCCCGGATGAATGTATATAAAACACCACGAAAAAGTAGTTCCTCTCCAAAGGGTGCCACGATACCGGCCAGGAGGAGCATGAATATAGCATTCAATGCAGATAGGCCTTCTGGAAGAAGGAAATCTAGTTGAGGATTATCCAGGGGCTGTCCAGATATTAACAATATGACAAGCGTGACCAAAGCTACGATTGGTATCAGGATCAAAGTGACAGTAATGCTGATCAATATCCAAGACCAGGTCGTCGATTTGATACCAACAGCATCCCATCCGAATTTTCTGCGCTTTAAACCAAACAGGTAAACCCCCAGGATAAGTGCAACTGATTCAAGCGCAGTGAGCGCTAAGGTCTGGTTGATAGTTGGTTGAAGAAGATCGTCGAGTTTATTACCTCTGGCGATGGTTACAGCAGCGAATATTAGGACACCCAGGAATAAAATCCCTACAATACCAACAATGATAATCAGCAAATCTCTCCAGCGCCATGTGTATTCCTGGTGGTGTTCTACTGAAGATAGATCATTTGAATTTCTTGTGATTTCTTTGTCTGTGTTTATAGTTTCTGCCTCCATTTATTGTGATGAATCCTCTACCAATTCACGGTAAATGAACCATGCTCCCTTGCGGCGACTTACATTTTGGGGTGCGCGGTCATAATAAATCTCGAAAATTTGATTTTGCTCAGTTCTAACTCGATAGTAATCCTGTCCAACTCCCCATGAGCCGCGTACTTTAGCTTTCCTGGCATTCGCAGGTTTTATATTCCTCGCCATACGCCCTTTTCTATCATAGTCATGCCATTCGCTCAACACTTCTGAAATGCAGTAAGTGAAATTCCGCCAGGTGAATCCATCTGGACAACCGGGTTTCTTTTCCAAGGTAGGGGGCGATTTATATTCAACCTCGATCTGTTCATTGATGAAGTGGATAGGTGTATAGGTCATTAATAAAATGGTTGATGTATTAAACTCGATAAGTGGATATGGGTCATTAGGAAGCAGAGGTAAACCACCTGGTATCGATAAAGATAAATATCCCAAAATTGCTGGAACAGAAAAATCATACCATGGAAGTAAAGTACCATTTCGGAAAGAAATACTTGGAAAAAGGAAGATGCACACCTAAAATTATAAGAGTTAAGAGTAAAATCACCTGACAAATACAAAGGTGCGATAATTACATCGATACCGCGGATACAGATACTGGCCCGCACTGCATGGGAACATTCGCCAGCCGGGCAACCCATCGAGTTGGCAATGCTGTCATCCTGGCGGCTGAGGAAGCCCGCAAAATCATGTTGGAAGTCGCTGCTGATGAATTGGAAATCAGTCCAGATGACCTCGAAACAGATGGTCAAGGCAACATCCGCGCGAAAGGCTCCCCAGATCGATCAATTAATATCATCGACCTGGCACTCGCAGCATATTTCAAATATGGTCGCACTATCGCTGGAAGAGGCATGTACATGAAACCAAAGAGCGATGTCGATCCGGAAACTGGAAAAATGGATCCGGATTCAACTGAAGCGCATGCATGTACAATCGCAGAGGTTGAAGTCGATACGGATACTTGCGAAGTAACCGTACTCAGTTTGAAGAGTGCTTACGAAATCGGCCGCCAGGTTGACCCTGCACTGGTTGATGGTCAGATTCGCGGTGGTTCTGTAATGGGTATGGCCCATGCGCTGTATGAATCTACTCAACCATACTATCCGGAAGTTGACCATATGCCCACCGGGTTCAGTAAATATGTGCTTCCGGGACCTAATGAGCTTCCCGAGATGGATAGCGTGGTTTTGGAGTACCCATCTGTAAATGGACCCTATGGTGTGAAAGGCCTTGGCGAGATGACTGCCAATCCCCCGATACCTGCGATTGCGAACGCAATTACCGATGCGATTGGAGTGAGGATAACCGAACTCCCTCTCACACCCTAGAAGATACTGCGGGCATTGGAAGAGAACCGGGGTTCAGATTAATAAATATTGATTACATTTAGTGTAAGACTAGCCGGGTTAGTCACACCTAACCCGGTTGAGTATTCTTAATTCAATAGATAGGAGAAGTCGAATGTTGAAGGTTGTGTCATCGTTATGCGAAATAAAGATGATATCTCACTGGAGGAATTTCGAAATCGGGTTTTGAATGAACATCCAGATAAAGGCAAAGCATTGCCCGGGATGCGGCATTACAGGATGAGCGTTGTACTTGAAGATAATCCGGATACGCCATATCACGCGGTATCCGAGTTCTGGTTCGATGATGATGAAGCTCGCTTAGCAGCCTTTGGTACGCCGCAAGGAAAAGCTGCTGCAGAAGAGGCAGCTGCGAATTGCACATCCAGAGTGAACTTACTGACCGAAGAAAAAATCATTATCGAGTAAAATTGAACCAAGCATGGGGGTAGCTTAAAGGGCTACCCCTTTTTTGATCGTTATTGGTAGCTGTTTTCATGGATGGCAAGTTATGCAAGATGTATTCGAACAATTAAATTTGTGGCGACTGGAAAACGATAATTTAGCGATAACAACTGTGGTCGAAACCTGGGGTTCGGCACCGAGACCGGTCGGATCAAAAATGGTGACCACCCAATCCGGTGGCATTGCCGGTTCAGTCAGCGCAGGATGTGTTGAAGGAGCTGTGATAGAAGAATCGGCAGAAGTGATGCTCAGCGGTTTACCACGCATGGTCGAGTTTGGGGTGGCGGACGAAACGGCCTGGGATGTGGGTCTAGCATGCGGTGGGAAGATGAAGGTTTTCATCGAACCTGGTTTTGCAGTGGACAGCATCTACGAGGTCGTTAAAGAGAATCTGACCAACAGCAAGCCATTTTTAACGATTACATATTTGGATGGAGAAGAAGAATTTAGAAATAAGAAGCTTCTAGTTGAGCCTGGCGGAAAGCAGGTTGGAAATCTGGTATTACCCCAAGGAAAAGAGGAGATTCTTAATAAAGCCCTGAATTTCTTGGAAAACGAGAAAAGCGGAACATTAATTGCACCAGATGGTGCAACTTTATTCATCGATGTGCAGCCTGTACCACCCAAATTGATCATCATCGGGGCAGTGCATTTATCTGTCCCACTGATCACGATTGCCAATACGCTTGGCTTTGAGACGATATTGGTGGATCCGAGGCAGGCATTCGCCTCTCGTGAACGCTTTCCTCACGTTGACCAGCTCATTCAAACCTGGCCTGATGAGGCGATGGAAGATCTTAAACTTGATAAATCCTCCTACGTTGTTGTCCTGACACACGATCCAAAATTAGATGATCCGGCCCTGATATCGGCATTGAAAAGTGATGCTCGCTATATTGGTGCGCTTGGAAGCCGCCGGACAAACCAGAAGCGATTTGAGCGGATGCGAGTTGCTGAGCTGACGGAGAACCAATTAGCACGCCTGCATGCCCCGATAGGGTTGGACTTAGGAGGTCGTTCTTCTAACGAAATCGCTATCAGCATCATGGCTGAAATTGTCAAGGTCAGGAATGAAAGTATTTGAGTGAGAGAATTCGATTCTATTGAAACAATTCAAGAAGCTTTGTTTGAACACCAATATGTAGCTCATCGTGATTTAGCGACTTTACAAATATAAATCCAGGCCCCTTATCGTTCTGTGTGATGTCAGCGGATCGATAGAAGAATATTCCCGGGTATTCCTGTATTTTTTGTATGCAATGGTCCAGGAGACGAAAAGGATAGGGACATTCGTTTTCGGTACCCACTTGACACGTTTAAATATGCTGCTGCGGAAGAAAAATCCTGATCAAGTTATTGATCATTTATCTTCAGTGATAATGGATTGGTCAGAGGGTACCAGGATTGGTGAATCGGTCAAAGATTTCAACTATTATTGGGCTCGCAGAGTAAGATGCCAGGGCTCAATCGTGATGATTATCAGCGATGGATGGGATCGGGGAAAATCCGATTTGCTGGGCAGGGAAATGAGTCGTTTGGGCAGAACTGCTCACCGGTTAATTTGGTTAAATCCCTTGGCAGGATCCAAGTACTATCAACCACTGGTCAAAGGAATCAAGGCGGTCGCTCCTTATGTGGATGTTTTTTACCCCATCGCTAATTTGAAAAACCTGGATTTTTTGGTGGGAAGTTTAGGGATAAATCGATAAAAACAATCAATTCCTCCTTACCGCTTAATCGCGGAGGAAAAAGCTCCCAGAGCCGCCAAACCTGCAGCTGTGATCAAACTGGCACTAAAAGCCATATAGACAGTGTTTGGACCTATCCGGGATTCCAAAATCGTCGTAAAAATCGCACCGGCTAAACCGACACCCAATACCATGCCTGTCGAGCGGGCAGTAGCCAATAGTCCAGCAGCGATCCCCTGGCGTTCACGTGGAGCTGCGCCCATGATAGCGCTATTATTGGGTGAAATGAATGTGCCTGTTCCCAGTCCAACAATCCCCAACGCAATTGCGATCTGGTAAATAGGAGTTGCAGGTCCGAATCTTGACATCAAGAATATGCCGCCTGCCAAAACAATCATTCCAGTTACTGTTGGTATCCTGGTTCCTATGCGATCTGAGAAGCTGCCAGCTATTGGAGCAACAACTGCCATAACTATTGGCTGAACGGTTAATATCAAACCTGCCTGGGAAGGTGTGAACCCGCGACCCTCAAGCAGGTAGAAAGGCATCAACAATAATATGCTGAAGACTGCAATGTAGTTAAGGACCGCACTGATCACCGAACTCGAAAAAGCACGCTTCCTGAATAAGCTGAGATCGAGCAAGGGATTCGTTCTTCTCTTTTCTACGTAAATAAATACTGCCAAGAAAATGGCTGCAAAAACGAAAAGACTAATAATGGCTGGGGAAATCCAGCCCCAGGCATACCCCTGGTTTAGTGCCAGAAGGAGGGCCACCAACCCCGCCAGGAAGAGCAACGCTCCCTGGAAATCGAATGATTCGTGCAGTTTTTTTCCTTCATCAGAAGGTATAAACATCCAGGCAAGTACAAATGCAGAAATCCCCACTGGAATGTTGATATAGAAAATTGCACGCCAGGATACAAGATCTGTCAGCCAACCTCCAAGTGAGGGAGCCACGGTCAAACCTAAATAGGTCATCGTCGCTTGTAAACCTAGTGCCTGTCCTCGCTGGGACGAAGGAAAACTCTTGGTTAAAATAGCTGGGGAATTCGCTGCTAACATCGCGGCTCCGATTGCCTGCAAACCCCGAAATAAAATCAAAAATTCAATCGTGGGAGACATTCCACATAACGCTGAACTGATAATGAAGATTGAGAATCCAATTAAGAATACTGTTCTGTGTCCGCGAATATCACCCAACCTTCCAAAACTGAGCAGGAGACCGCTCACGATCAATAAATAAATTATGACCACCCATTCGACTGTGGCGATATGGCTTTCGAAGGATTTTGTGATGATGGGTAAAACCGTATTGACTACACTGGTATCCAATGCGGACATGAAAGTGCTCATCCCGATTGCAATCAGCACCAACCATTTTTGCTCAATCTTGATCGAGGTCAAGTTCATTTGGGTTCTGGACGGATTGAGATAGTACCGGTTGAGCCGGAATTTCCAGTGATCTCAATGTTGGGATTGATGAACGCCTGGATAACCTTCGCATTGGTACGAAGGTGGTCGGTGATCTTCACTGTCGTATATGTAGATTTCGAATTCGCCAGGGATAGTGGGAGCAGCAGTTGATCTGCAAGATATTCATCTACTGTGGCTTCAGTAGAGAGCAGATTCTCAACCTGATCACAAACTTCGTCAGCCACTTTTTCTGCTGGTTTTCCAGGTGCTCCGATTGCAGAATAACAGCATTGAGTGTGTTCAAACTCACAGAGTAATGTGAGGCTCGTTCCCTTAAATTTTGATGGCATCTGTTTTATACGTATATCGCCTAACGGGAATTTCGTTCCTAAACGGCGAATGGCCTGGTCCCGTTGCCTTTCTGCGATTTTCAGGTCAAGATTTGCTGCTGAAGATATGCCTCGAATTTGGTGCAAAGCACCTCGCTCCAAGATAACCAATCCAGCAAGCATATCCACCGGGCTTATCTCTGCGTGAATTCGACCGCCACCCTGCGGATAAAAACCTGCAAGATCTAATTTCAGAGAAATATTTATTCCAATCAACTTTAGAAAATTCACCCAGCTCAAATATAACCAATCGAAGGTGGGAGCAAAAGGTACATGGGTGCCTCCGGTTAATCTTATTTGTGATGGGTTTGCCGCAAAACTAAGTGGAAGGTATAAAGTTTGCAGTACCAATGAAGTTGAACCTGCTGTTCCGATATCGGAAAAATAATTTCCAGCATGAATTTCACTTGGTTCAAATTTCAGCTTGGTAGATCCAATATTGGCGCCATCAACATTCGCACGTCCGACTCTTTGAGAGAGCAATACTGCATTTAAATGCTGGGGCCGGAGTCCAGGTTTGCTCCTTCCGGAGCGAATATTTGAAATACGAAAAGGTTTGCCGGTTATCAATGATAAAGATAAGCATGTACGTAAGATTTGTCCTCCACCTTCTCCCATGTCACCATCAATCGATATCATCAATTTAATAATTGTCGGGCAGAAATTAGACTGTTATTTCATTAAGCAACTGCTTAATAAACGTTTATATATTTGTAATATTTGTATTGTATCCTTTAATCAATTAAGATATAAATGGTCAAGATAATAAAAGGAGTGTTATGCAAAAGATAGAATCTTCTGAGATCACATCAGAAAGTCAATATATGTCCCGCAGGGACTTTCTTAAGGGAATGGGGATAGCGAGTGCAAGTGCCATGGTTTTAGCAGCTTGCAGCGGTCAATCTGTTCCTTCTACTGTTGATTCAACAGGGATTCCGTCTGAAGTACCAACGGGTGAACCTATCAGCAGCACTCCTACTGAATTTTCTGAACCGGCAACTTCCTACGAAGCAGTAACAAATTACAACAATTACTACGAGTTTACAACCAATAAAGAAGGTGTAGCAAAAATGGCGAAAGATTTCCCAACTTCCCCATGGCAGTTCGATGTTGGAGGCCTGGTGGGAAATCCGAAAACCTATGATATTGACGATTTAAATAAATTCTCAATCCAGGAGAGAGTCTATCGTATGCGCTGTGTTGAAGGCTGGTCGATGGTGATCCCTTGGATGGGTTTTCCACTTGCGGAGTTGCTGGAAGAGGTCGAACCCACATCAAATGCGAAATATGTTCGCTTTGAGACCCTTTACGATCCGGAAAAAATGCCTGGCCAGAACAGCCAATGGTACCAATGGCCGTATATCGAGGGTTTGCGTTTAGATGAGGCGATGAACGATTTGACGATCCTGGCTACAGGTTTGTACGGAAAAGATCTACTGCCTCAGAATGGAGCGCCAGTGAGGCTTGCAGTTCCATGGAAATATGGGTTTAAAAGCATCAAAGGGATTGTGAAAATCGACCTGGTGGATGAGATGCCGAAATCCTTATGGATGGCTGCTGCACCTCATGAATATGGCTTTTATGCGAATGTAAATCCAGAGGTGTCACATCCCCGCTGGTCCCAGGCCTCTGAGCGACGTATTGGAGAATCAGGACGCCGCGAAACATTGATGTTTAATGGATATGAAGAAGAAGTTGCCCATATGTACGCAGATATGGATTTAGCAGTTAATTATTAGAGTGGATAATTATATCTTTTAGGAAAAATGAAATGGCTCGTATCTCCCTTCCAAAATTTTCAATATTTCAGGCGGCAGTTCACATCGGAGCACTGCTGCCGCTAATCATATTGATTATAAATTGGTCACAGGACAACCTGACCTTCAATCCAATCCAGGCGCTTGAACTGAGGACTGGGAAATATGCCCTGGTTCTGCTGATTCTATCCCTGGCCTGCACACCCATAAATACGATTTTTGGTTTCAGACAGGTCCTTAAAGTGAGAAGGCCGTTGGGCTTATATGCTTTCATGTATGCTAGCATTCATTTCCTGGTTTTTATCGGCTTGGATTACCAGTTTGATGTGGGACTTTTACAAGAAGCCATTTTTGAGAAGAGATACGCCCTTGTTGGGTTCAGCGCAGGATTAATCCTATTAGCTTTAGCAATCACCTCAACACGTGGTTGGATGAAGCGTTTGGGCAAGACCTGGTCAAAGTTGCATAAATTTGTCTATCTAGCAGGGATTTTAGTGATCATCCATTATGTATGGCTGGTTAAATCGGACATTCGGGAACCGTTACTTTACGGAGGGATTGTCTTGTTGCTCTTAGTTGCTCGCATTCCATACGTCCGCAAGCAGCTCAGCCGGATAAGACAGCACAGGTTAATTCGGAAGCTGCATGAAACTCCAACTAAGATAAAAAGAAAATTGACCTCCAATTCCTTCGAGGGATCAGTTTGATATGTTTTTTTGAATGAGAATTTCGTTCAAATTTCGGTTGGTGCTTTTTCGATTTTGGTTTTTCTTGATGTTATTGCAAAAAATTAAAATGAAAGCGAACATCAAAGTGAGGGGGAAGATAACGAATGATACCCCGAAGTTGAAGTACTGCACTAATTGAGAAAATATGAGTGGGAGAACAATTCCACATCTGTGAAGATCTTAAAGTCGAACAAGAATAGAGCACCATAAATGATCACCGAGAACCCGGACATGGTCACCAGGACCTGGTTGATTTTTTCCTGGGGAGCGAAAATTCCGATAATGATTCGACCAATCGCCATTCCTGATAGGAATACTAAGAAGCCAATTTTCGATGTGACCTGTGTGAAATCGCGTAGATCCATTAAATAGGTCGTCAATATTCCTATCGTTCCACCCTCAATCCCTACCACCAGCGCAGTAGCTATGAAAAATCCAACTACTAACTTATCCCGGGTGAGAATTCTCATTCTATCCAAGTAAGGTTCGGTGGTTGTTTTCCTGGGAGATAATTTAATAAATGCAAATAGAAGAGCCAATACAAGCACCAATACAAGCACCACGATGCCAACTTGAACAACGGCATTTCGCCATTTCATTTGCAGGAAGATCAAATTACAGTAATCACAATCGAACCAAAAGTAACGAAAAAGTGATTAATGTTTATATGCATGCTCTCCCGTTTGGGATGGGTATCTATCAGCATCGCATCTGTAACCCCCTCATAGGCCCCGATCCCAGCCCCAATCATGAACATGATCAGCAGGTTAATATTGAAATATTCAGTCGAATAAAAAGTCAAGAATGCAGCTGATAATACCAGGCTGCCGATCATGAGAATTCGTGGTTTCGATCAGGTATCAGCTAAAGCCCCAGAAATTATCACAGATACCATGAAACCTAAATTTTGGACCATGATCATCAGGCTGATTTCAAAAAGAGATAAACCGATGTTACGCGCAGCCGCACCAATTAAGGTGGCAGCGACTCATAAAAGCAGCATCGATACATAGGAAGAAGCGGTGAAGAGTGATGTATTTTTGATCATTGAAATCATTTATTATTTGGTGTTTGGATGGGATGATATGGAGAGAGTTTTGATCAAAAACGAGATGATGTCTGTATATTCTTCAATCAGAACGTCAGTCGGTTTTCCAAAGCCATGTCCAGCTTTGGTTTGAACACGGATCAGCACCGGGGCATCTCCGGCTTGGGCTGCTTGAAGTGCTGAAATGAATTTGAAAGAGTGAGCTGGAACAACCCGGTCATCATGGTCTGCCGTGGTGACAAGTGTTGGGGGATAATGGGTTCCTGTTTTGATATTGTGCAGAGGAGAATAAGAATAGAGCACTTCGAATTGTTCAGGATCTTCTGGCGAACCATAGTCACTTTCCCATGCCCACCCAATGGTGAATTTATTAAATCGCAGCATATCCATAACCCCCACCCCAGGGAGGGCAGCACCAAAAAGATTGGGCCGCTGGTTAATGCAAGCCCCAACCAGCAAACCACCATTAGAGCGCCCTTCGATAGCCAATTTTTGGCGTGAAGTATAACCATTTTCAACCAGGTATTCAGCACAGGCGATCATGTCATCGAATACATTCTGTTTATTTAATATACTGCCTGCCTGGTGCCATTCTTCCCCATATTCTCCTCCCCCACGCAAATTCGCGATCGCCAGGGTGCCGCCTAATTCAAGCCAAACCAGCCTGCTGACCAGGAACCCAGGTGTAACAGAGATATTGAAGCCACCATATCCATACAATAAAGCTGGATCATTTTTGCTTTTTTGTCGATTCTCATCCCGGACTATAAACATTGGAACTTGAGTCCCATCCAGAGATTTAACAAAGACTTGATCAACTGAATATTTTGTGAATTCGAATGGCAGCTGGGGACTTTCAATCTCAATGGTTTCTTCAGATTTGAAGGAATACTTGAAAACCGTAGGTGGAAAAATGAACGAATTGAACACAAAAAATAATTCATCATCTTGTCGTTCGCCAAATAGAAATGATTCAAGGTCAAAACTGAATAGAGATCCAATTAATGGCAGTTCAATCCGGCATAAAGCATTACCATCCAGATTGAAGCGTTTGACTTGGTGATACGCATCATGGAGGTAAATGATTACAAATTGGTTGAATATTAATTTTATAATTTCGATCGCATCTTTTCCCTCGGGTATGATCGTCTTCCAATTATTTTTACTGGGGTTGTGAATATCAATAGAAATTAACTTCCCGAGCGGCGCCTCATAATTTGATCGCAGGTAGAATTGACCGCCATCATTTCCGACAAATTTATAAGTGGCTTCCAGGTCTTGTATCAGTTCGGTGAATGTACCATTGGATTCTAGTTCCCGGAAAAATAGTAGGTTGCGTCTGTCAGTACCTTTCGAGACTTCCAGGATAAGGAAGTTTCCATCATCACTAATGATCGGATCAAAACCCCATTCAGGTTGATCTGGGCGCTGATAGACTAGTGGATCTTGGGATTGCTCTGTTCCTAAATTGTGATACATCACTTTCTGCTGCTGGTTCAATGCTTCGTAGGTTTCTGATTCCTCAGGCTGTTCGTATCCACAATAATAGAAACCAGTGCCGTCCGGATTCCAGGCGACACTGGAGAATTTGGTCCATTCAATGATATCCAGGAGATCTTCCCCTGTGGTAATATCTCTGACCTTCCAGACCTGCCAATCGGAACCGCCTGTGCTGGTTGCATATGCCAGCAAATTCCCATCCTTGCTGATTTTCCAGTCTGTGAGAGCGATTGTTCCATCATCTGATAACCGGTTTGGATCCAGCAAAACTGTTTTTTCGCCATCCAGGGAATCCATCACGTAAAGTACATTTTGATTCTGCAATCCGGTATTCCTCAGCTGAAAATATTTCCCATTGACTTTATGAGGCGCATAAGCCCGGGGAAAATCCCACAGCTCTTTCAAGCGCTGCTTAATCAAGATTTTCTGAGGGATATCCTTCAAATAATTTTGGGTCAGAAGATTTTGATTCTCGACCCACTTTTTCGTCTTGGTTGAGTTTGGGTCTTCCAGCCAGCGGTAAGGATCTGAAACCAGTGTGCCATGATAGTCATCAATCTGGTCGACTTTGTGGGTGTTGGGGTATCGCATTTCATCCATTTTGATCCATCCATAGAATAGTTATGAATTAGAATTTTCCAGATCATCTCCCCACTTGAGTACGCCCTCCCCGAATTTTTCCTGCAGATCACTTATTGCTGAATCCAATCGTTCGGCTGTCTGATCATTTTCCACCTTAGCCGCTTGCTCCCAAAGACTCAGCTGTTCAGGGGCTAATCCGCTTACTCCCACACCTATCAGGCGGACAGGTTCACCAAGTTTCCATTCTTTCTTGAAGAGAGAAATCGCATTGCCCGAGATACTTTGGGTTTCGTTCGTGGGTTGGCTGAGTGTTACCTGCCTTGTGATAGTTGAAAAATCTGACCAGCGCATCTTGATTTTGATCGTCGTTCCCTGCACATGTTTCTTTTTTAATCGTTTGCTGATGCGTTTGGACAATTTTTCAATAGTTTCGATTAATATATCTTCTGTGGAAACATCTTCAGCGAAGGTCCTTTCCTGGCTGACGGATTTTGCTACATGTTTGAGGACAATTGGCCTCTCATCAATCCCTTGAGCTCGTTTAAAAATTGAATAGCCCCATTTGCCAAACTTTTTGGTGAATTCGTGTTCCGGAATGTGGGCAATATCTCCGATGGTATTAATATCCATTTCATTGAGCTTTTCTGCAGTTTTCGGGCCCACCCCCCAGAGGGCATCTACAGGTAGTGGAGCCAGGAATGCTGCTTCATTCCCATCTGGAACAATGAATATCGCATTCGGAGGTCGATCTGTAAATCCTCGCTCAACTTTTCCAAAATTATTAGCCATTTTTGCAACTAACTTGTTGGAAGCGATGCCAATTGAACAAGGGAGACCAAATCTGGAGTTTATGTAATCTTGGAGTTTAGCTGCAATTCGCTGACTTGATTCTGGCAACTTGGTGATATCCACAAATGCTTCGTCGATCGAGATCTGTTCGATTTGATCAGTCAATGTTCTCAAATGTTCCATGACATTACGAGAAGCTTCACCATAATCACTAAAATTACCACGCACGATAATCAGGTCGGGACAAATTTTTACGGCCTGTGCCATCGGCATAGCAGAATGGACACCGAATTTCCTGGCTGCATAGGAGCAGGATGCGACAACACCGCGTTGGTCAGGACGCCCTCCCACAGCGAATGGTTTCCCTTTTAGGCTGGGATCACGCAGTTCTTCAACTGCACAATAAAATGCATCTAAATCAATATGGAGGATTCTTCTCTTCTCGTCCATCCCAAAAGGATTATAACCAAGTATCCCGGATTAACTCACTCAGTTTGGGATCGAAAGATATCCAAACTTTAGGTGAGATCTATACAGGATTTGGAAAAGGTGTGCGGGATTTATTTCTTACTTGGGGATTAAATGCACTGCGCTTGCCTTGAAGGAAGCTGAGACGATCGTACCCAATTCCAATTCGAGATCTTGTGCAGATGCGCGTGTGATCAAGGCGGTTAAAGGAAAACCACAATCGAGATTTATTTCTAAGAGTGGTCCCTGGGTTGAGATTGAAGTGACTTTCCCTGGCAGGACGTTACGTGCGCTGCTGCGCGGCAAGTCACTTGATTTCCAAATGGTGATGTCTTCTGGACGCAGGCAGAAAAAAACCTGCCTGCCGGACGGCTCATTTCCTATTGCCTCCAGGATATGATCCTGGACATCTACTGAAATCTTCCCCTCTGTACTGTCCTTGACCTGACCGGGTAATACATTTTCCACACCCAGGAAATTTGCTATATCGCTATCACTGGGCGAAGAGAACACTGCTTCTGGTGATCCAGCCTGCCGCAGTTTCCCGTCCAGGATGACTGCGACTCGATCCCCGAGTGATAAAGCCTGTTCCTGATCATGGGTGATGAACAGGGTAGTAGATTCAGATTCAGATAATAAGGATCGCAATTCTTCAATTAACGTATTGCGAGATGGGGTATCTAAAGGGCTGAAAGGCTCATCCAATAGCAGAATGGCTGGTTTCAACACCAATGCCCGCGCCAGGCTGACACGCTGAGCCTGGCCGCTGGATAATTGAGCAGCATGCCGATTTCTGAGGTGGTCGATTTTTAACCTTTCCATCCATTCTTCAGTATGATTGCTTATTTCTGATTTCGAAAGGCCTCTGAAGCGCAGACCAGTGCAGATATTGTTATATACTGTTGTATCGAATAATAAGGGGTCTTGTAACACCAGGGCAATATTCCTGCGGTACTCAAGGTCATTAAGTTGATCAAAGGTTTTTCCTTTGAACTTGATGATGCCAGATGATGGTTTTAGTAGCTTGCTTATTGTAAGCAGTAAAGTGCTTTTACCTGCACCATTAGGACCGAGTACCGCCAATACTTCACCTTGGCGAAGATCTAATTGCTCGATAACCAGGTCAAATTGACTGCCTCTGGTAACGTGCAGTTGGTGAATTTCTAGTACTGGAGGGTGGTTAGTAGACATTATCTGGTTTCACTGAATCTCTTTACTGCTTACCCCGCGCTGCTGGAAAATTGTCAGTCCATAATTCACCAGGTAAGCAAGCAGCAGGAGAATAAAACCCAATGCTATTGCAATCGTAAACCGTCCCCTGCTCGTCTCCAGAACAATGGCGGTGGTCAATACCCGTGTTTGATCCTTGATATTTCCACCCACCATCATCGATGCCCCAACTTCAGAAATTACGCTGCCAAAGCCCGCCATTAGTGCTGCCAGGAGGAGCAGCCGGGTTTCGCGCCACATAGCAAAGATGGCTTGAAATTGTGAGGCACCCAGTCCCATTAATTGAATGCGCATATATGGATTCAATTGCTGGAGCGCGGCGATCGTCAATCCAATCACGATTGGTGTGGCAATGATTGTCTGGGCGATGACCATTGCAGCAGGCGTGTACATTATCCCCAGGTTTCCAAAAGGACCACTTCGCCAGAGAAAGATTGAAACCCATAGCCCAACAACTACCGGAGGAAATGCCATTCCTGTATTGATGAAACTGAATAAACAGCCTCGCCCCGTAAATTTTTGCAGAGCAAGCCAGGTTCCAACTGGTAATCCAAGTACCAGGCTGATTGCAGTGGCGATTCCGGATACTTTCAGTGTCAGCCAGGTAATCGCCCAGATCTCCGGGTCACCACTGATGATTAAGAAAAATGATTCCTTGATACCTTCCCAAATTATTTCCATTTATCCATCGGTCCCTAAATCAGATTCTGTTTTATCCGCATCGGGGAAAAAGAGCGGTTGTCCATATTGGTCAATCCCAAATTCTCCAATCAGCTGTTGAGTATTCCCGGAAATTAAAAATGAGGTAAAAGCCTGAGCACCAGAATAATTTACCTCAGGCCATTTATCGGGGTTGACTGAAATCGCGTGGTAAATGTTCAACAATTTTGGATCACCTTCTACAAGGATTACTGAATCAAGAAATTCCTGGTTGGCGAGATATGTCGCCCGATCGGTCAAAAGATAGCCCCCCTTTTCCGAGGCAATGCGCAGCGTAGCAGCCATCCCCTGACCGGATTCAAGGTAATTTTCTCCTTCAGATTGAGCATTGATGTCTTTCCAAAACTGAAGTTCTTTTTTATGCGTCCCAGAGTCATCACCGCGAGAAACAAATGTTGATCCGGTATTTAATATGCGCTCAAAGGCATCTATCGCAGTTTTCATCCCGGAAATCTCTCCAGGATCATCAGATGGTCCTGCGATAACAAAATCGTTATGCATGATTAAAGTCCTGTCGATGCCAAACCCATTCTCCACTAATTCTATTTCTGCAGGTGGGGCGTGGACAAGCAGCACATCAGCATTGCCATCTTCAGCCATCTTCAATGCTTTTCCAGTTCCGACGGCTATTGTTTTTACTAGAAACCCGTTTTCAGCATGGAATTCCGGAAGCAAAAATTCCAGCAAACCAGAATCCTGAGTGCTTGTAGTAGTTGCCAAAATGATCTCGTAATTATCGCCTTCGGTAAAGGGTTCTGAGTTGGCGGCGCAGCCTGAGGCTGTGATGACTGCCAGTATGGTAAAAAGAGTGAGTGTTATAGTGTTTTTTTTCATTCAAATTCCATAAATAATCAAATTAAATGTTATAAAACCTCAAGGCATGCTCCCGTCTGGTGCGCATCATAGCCTGGTAGATTTTCTATTGTTTTTCGGGAAGCTAACGTTGAGAGGTGATCCATAACTGCTGAAATCTCTTGATCATTCATTTTCTCGCTAGGGATGATCAAATCATATTTCTCCTCGAATAGAGGAATAGAATCCAAGTTTTTATCTTCTCCTGCCGCGATTAATCCAATACCCAGGTCGGCGAGTCCAATCATGATTTCTTGTGCAACTCCTGTATGGGAGTTTAACTCCTTCGTGTAGCCATTAATTTCCTGGGTTGGAATACCAAGTTCTGATAATTTCTTATCCAGCCAGATGCGGGTGCCTGAACCTGGATTACGGTTGACAAACCTGAGGTCTTTTCTGGATAAATCTTTTAGGCTTGATATACCCATAGGGTTCCCTTGGGCAAACAGTAAGCCCTGGACACGATTCGCCAGGGTGACCAGTTGGGTGCTCTGACCGGGGAATAGATGTTTAACATAAGGGCGGTTATATTGACTGGTATCGGAATCGAGCAAATGGCAGCCTGCCAGCTGGCAAGTACCTTGCCGCAGGGCGATCAATCCATCCAGGCTTCCGACCGGGAAATTGAATATTCTCACCTTGGGATGCAGTTCACAAAAATCAAGGGTAATCTTTTCCCAGGCAATATCATGGCTGCCCATAAAAATGATTGGTTCTTTATCGGATTGGGGCAGAATAGTACGGTGAATTAATATTCCATTTGCCTTTGCGGAATAATATTTTTCTATAAAACCTGGAGAAATGCGCTCCTCGCTCAGCTCCACAAGATCAGCATCCTCCAATTTTTTTATATGGTAGCGGATTGCAGCCGGATATTCATGTAGATGGCGCCCAATCTGAGAGATTGTGCTTGGTTTCGTCATCAGCATACGTAATATTTCTAGCCGGCGTGGATCAGATAGGGTGTTTATCTGCACCAATGATTTCAGGGTTTCGAGATGTTTGGATTGGTTAGACATAAATGCATTGACCTTAAATATTATTTTAAGGTCATTCGAGCTATATGTCAACTTATGATAAAGGAGAAAATAATGGATAGTTCGTTGATTTGCCTACCAACAAACCATGCGCATAGCCAGAGCTTAACTGCGGTTGATCCAAATAATTTAGGGTGCGAAGGATATAATTGTGTTGATGGATCATCATAAAAAGGCAAAACGTGGCTGGTGGTTCTTGTTGCTTTGCACATTAATTGGTGCAATATTCTTTGGTCTATTAGTCGCATTCCCCTATAGTTTTCAAAAGAATATGATCGATTCGCTGGCAGGCGATGGGGTTGTTGAGTCCTTCACCAGCCAGGTTTACACCGTTTTGCGCATTGCAGCGCTCCCATTCATGATAATTTCGATCAGTGGGTTGGTATATCTCATTGCATTTAAAAATCACTCAATCGCAAAAATTCAGGACATATATTCATGGCTGAATAAATTCATTCGAAAAAGTTGGCAGGAATTAGTAGATCTTATCCAAGCCCTTGTGCCGAACTCACAAGAGCGAATTCCATTTATTATTTTATTGGTAATAATTGGATTCGCGATATTCTTCCGGTATGCCTACATGTGGAAGCCAATGGGGCATGATGAGACCTACACTTTCATGGCTTTTGCCTCGCGTGGCCTCCGGGTGGTGATAACTGATTATCATTTGCCCAATAACCATGTATTTCACACCATTCTGGTAAACCTCTTTTACCATTTATTTGGAGATTCACCTGCCGTTATTCGATTAACTGCTTTCATTGGGGGTATTCTGATCATACCGGTAACATATTTGGTGGGGAAGATATTTTACGGGTGGAAAATTGGCCTGGTTGCAGCCAGCGTTTTGGCTGCGCTTCCAGTTATGATTGACTATTCGTCCACCGCGCGTGGATACACGGTTATCACTTTGTTTGCACTGATCATTATCGCGTTGGCAGCATATGTAAAAGATCACCGTAATCTGATCGCCTGGTTTTTACTGGTGGTGATCTCTTGTCTGGGTTTATATACAAATCCCACCATGATTTACCCGGTTGGGATGACTTTTACCTGGCTCTTTCTGTCTGGATTGATAAAAGATGTCAATCCCAAATACAGTAAAAAATACTACATATATTTGGTTCTTTCGATTGTATGGATTGTGATCCTTACTGGAATTCTCTACCTGCCCATTATCCTCAGCTCAGGACTTGGTTCTATTATCGGAAACGATGTCGTAGAAACGTTGAGCTGGTCAGAATTCACCCAGAGTTTGCTCCCCCGAATCAAGAACACCTGGAACGAATGGAACCGGGCACTACCACCGTTCCTTTCGCTGATAGCGATAATAGGATTGGCAGCATCATTCTTTTTGCCGAAGTTACCGAAGAATCGTCGGGTTCCGCTGATACTGGCGGCTGTTTTGTGGATAGCAACTGCATTAGTTGTGCAAAGAGTAGCTCCATGGCCGCGCATATGGTTGTTTCTACTACCGTTTTTTGTAATTTGGATTGCTGCCGGGATATTTGGTATTTTTGACCTCTTGATTAAGAAATTACCAAAATCTGAATACTTGATGCTGCTGCTGTTGGGTATATTGATTGTGACTCCTCTTGTTACAGCTCTGGTTAGAACTTATCCTCAATATTCAGAAAAATTATTCTCAAAAGGTGAGGTTGAACTGGTAGCAGATTTTCTAAGCGATTATCTTCAAGAAGGAGATGTGGTTGTAGTCACTTCTCCTGATACAGTTGTTTTGAAATATTATTTGGCGAGAAATAATATTGACAAGGAATTCACTGAATTGGTCAAGGGAAAGGATGTCAACCGGTCCATCGTTGTTGTTAATAACGCACACGAACAAACTTTACAATTTGTTCTGGATCGGAGATCTTTCCTTGATGATGTTCAGCTAGATTCGGCAGAAGAAATTTACAGATCCAGGCGATTCATCCTTTATCAACTCTCGAATTAAGGAATCAAGCTTGGGAATGCCCTCCCAGTAATTAGATCAGGTTCACGGTGCTCAGTATCAATATCGCCCCGAGAATCTGGGTATGATTAGGTTCTTCCAAGAATAACAACCTTCCGAAGCTTCCCCAGAACGAATCTGCAGGTAAACTGAGTAGAACCCCAGAAAAATATTGATCCATTCTCGTAAGGTAAATTCAATTAAATACCGGATAAATGTCACTCACCAAGCATGATTCTTGGTTGATTTTATTCAATTTATTTAATGCTACAATGGGAATGGTCATGATTAGATTGCCTGGATTACCATCGCTTCCCCACTGCATTATCCGGACAATCGGATATGCTTACGTGGAGCATTGCAGGCCAGTTTTATATGCTGATTATCACCTGTCAGATCGTTATTGATCTGGCAGTTTGGTTTAACTTATTTGAAGGTATCAATCAATGCTGCGAACTATTCTAATTTACCTATCCCAGGCAAATTGGGCTCGTCAAATTGTCACCCGTTGGTCATTTGCGCGTAATGCTGCCTCCCGATTTATTGCGGGTGAAAAACTGGAAGATGCAATTTCTGTAATCAAGACACTTAATTCAAAGCACATAAATGCAACCCTCGATCACCTTGGTGAGCACACCTCGAATCCGGAGAAGGCAGTTCAAGCCACAAATGATATCATCGCAATCATCGAAAGGATTCACCAGGAAGATGTTCGTTCAGGTGTATCAATCAAGCTGACTCAAATTGGTTTAGATGTCGACGAAAGCTTGTGCGCCGAAAATTTGGACAGGATTCTACAAACTGCTGAGAAACTGAATTCCTTTGTACGTATTGACATGGAGGATTCGCAGTGGGTTGATAAAACGCTTAATCTCTTCAATCAAACGATAGATAAATTTGGCAGCAAAACCATTGGTATTGTGATTCAATCTTATCTCTTCCGGAGTAAGGTAGATGTTTCCGAATTAATAACTGCTGGTTCAAGAATACGAATGTGTAAAGGTGCCTACAAGGAACCCGAAGATATTGCATTTCCAGACAAAGCAGATGTTGATGCTAACTTCGATCTGCTGGTTCAACTAATGATTGAGGGATGTATGGAAAATGGAACTCCTCTACTAAGCGAGGATGGCAGAATTCCACCGATCCCGGCGATTGCTTCCCATGATGATAAGCGAATTGATTTTGCAAAACAATTAGTCGAAAAAATGGGAGTTCCCAAACAGGCAATTGAATTCCAGATGCTGCATGGAATTCGGCGTGACCTACAGGAGAGTTTAGCTCAGGATGGGTACCCAGTCAGGGTATATGTACCTTACGGCAGCGAGTGGTACCCATATTTCACCCGACGCCTGGCGGAGCGACCTGCCAATGTCTGGTTCTTTATCTCCAATTTATTACGTTAAATTTTGCCCTTAGGTGTTTATCGTACCGGTACATCGGGATTAATTAATTGCGGGTAATCGGTCCATGCCCGCCTGCCGGGCATGAGAAGCCACCGGTTCAGTCATTTCTTGGAGCATACTGTTGTCAAGCTCCGGGGACTGGAAACCAGAAATTAATCTCGCAGCTTCGGCTTTTGCACGAGCGAAAGTATCTAAAGATTGATCTTCCTTCCATTCACGGAGGGAACCGCGGACAACAACTGGTGATGGCAGGTAAAACTCATCTCGATAGACCTGGCGGGTGAGTTTTTCTTTCAAGAAGTTCCCGGGAAATTCGAAATTTTCATAGTAATTGAGATCCAAATAGTCTTCACTTTGGTCTACGCCAGTTAGAAGCCGCTTGGCATTGGCGATAATTTCCGCATCGATGACTAATCTCTCAAGGCTCTGGCAAGCCAGGCAATCGAGCATGCCGGGTCCAGAGATCATATTGATCCCAGAAAGGAGACCGAGTGTAGCGCTGGTCGCGCTTTCCATCCCCGTTGAAAAGTGAAAAAGACCGGGGGACTGTGTCCAGGCAATTGAGGACCAATTCTTCAGGAATTGTTACCACCCCGCCGCTATTAATAACGGAGGCACCAAACGATTGCAGCAATTCTAATGGTTCGGGAGTACCGACCTTGATTCCAGGAGATTGAATGATTTCAATCTCCTGACCAATGATCCGCGCAATAGTATCCGGAGTTAATACTCGGAATTCAGGTTGCATAATGGGATTCAAAATGAATTGAACCCTTATTTATTTTAGGTATTTATCAAACCAGCGCACGATATGGTTCAATCGCACAATGCGCCGGTCTGTGCGTCCATTTCTGGAAAGACCGTGAAATTCGTTTGGGAAGCGCACCATTTCGCTGTCTACTCCAATAGATTTGAGCGCTACGAAAACTTGCTCACCTTGCTCAATAGGACATCGCAAGTCATTCTCGCTGTGGATAACCAGTGTGGGTGTTTTGGCATTTCCAATATATTTCATTGGGGAGTGCTGCCAGTACTTATCCAGGTCTTCAAAAGGTGGTTTGTCATTTAATAACTCCTGGAAAACCCAGTTTAAATCACTTGAGCCCCACATGCTGACAAAATTACTAACGCAGCGTTGAGTAACCGCAGCGGCAAACCTGTTTGTATGGCCGATTATCCAAACCGTCATGTATCCCCCGTAGCTGCCGCCCGTTACTCCCATCCGAGTTTTGGATATGTAACGTAAACCTTCAATAAAATCCGTCCAGGCCATTATGTCGCGATAGTCTGCATCCCCCCAATTTCCATGGATTGCCTTGGCATGCTCCTCTCCATATCCCCGACCACCGCGCGGGTTGAAGAAGTGGACTACATAGCCTGCTGCTGCCAGGTAATAAAACTCGTGCATGAAGAACTCGCCATATTGTGTCAAAGGTCCACCATGGATTTCCAATATGGATGGATATTCTTTCTGCGGATCAAATCCAGGTGGTTTGAGAATCCAACCCTGCAGGTCATTTTCATCAGGTCCTTTGATCCATACTTCTTCTATCTGTCCAAGGTCAATTTTATTGAAAAGCTTGCTGTTGAATTTAGATATCTGTGTTGATTTCTTGGAGTTGGTCTTCTTTATATAGATCTGTCCGGGATGATTGATTTTTCCCATGAAATAGGCCATTCGTGAATGATCCGAGTCGAATGAATAACTTCCAACTACACCCTGTTCACCAACAATAGGCTCAAAATTATTGCCATCCACCCCAACAGAACTTAATACTGAGCGTCCATGCCTCATAATCGGAAAATATATCTTGCTGCCATCTTTCGACCAGGTGGGTGGCATAATTTCTGGTGTGCCAACATCATTGATTGTTGTTGGATCTACATGGACATCATATTGCTCAGAGAGATTAACTGGTTTTCCACTGCCATCTGTTGGCACAATCCACAATCCCTGGTTTTTGTACCACTTCTTCGATCCTGGTGTACCTAGATACGCGATCATGCTGCCATCCGGTGAAAAGCTTGGCAGCTTCTTCTCGCCGTAATCTGTGTCAACTAATACCGGTTCTCCTCCTTTTGAAGACATAATGAATAAGTCCACGGCGTCCCGGTCGAAATCAGGATCAGGGCTGTGATTGGACAGAAAGGCGATGTATTTCCCATCTGGTGACCAGGTCGGATCAATATCGTCATATATCTTATGGTTGGTCAATTGCTTAATCTTTCCGGAATTCAGATTGATCATGTATACATGCCACCTATCTTCCGGCATGTACCCTTCTCCATCCAATTTATAAGAAACTCGCTGATAGTGCCTGGAGACAACACCGAGTTTCTTGACGTTATTATCCTCTTGCCTCTTGATCTGGTCCTTATCTAGCTTCCTGATCCGGCAGAGAATATTTTTTCCATCTGGAGACCACGACAAACAATCAATTTGCCCATCAATGCTCGTGAGCTGTCGGGATTTACCACCCTTCGACGGCATAACAAATATCTGGGATGATTTCTCTCGATTTTTTCGATCAGATAAATAAGCAATCTTCTTCCCGTCAGGAGACCACCGGGGTTGGCAATCCTTGTGATCACCTATGGTAAATTGATTTGGTTTTCCACCCTTGGTGGATAATATCCACAAGTTGCTGTATTTACCTTCGGTTTTTGGATCGATCCGCTGCTGGGTATAGACAACCTGTTTCCCAGAAGGTGAAATGCGAAGGTCGGAAACAACATTGATCTTGTATAAATCCTCTGCCTTGATTAAACCCTTTTTTTCTCTTGCCATGATTGGAATTTGACTCCTTTAAGATAATATTGATGAAATCATCCCTTGATAAGCCAAGTCGATCAGCTCAATTGTGTGCAGTACAGGAATATCGGACTCGTTCTCAGCTCCACTGCCGTTACCATTGGACAGATGGTTTCTAATCTGTACCAGGCAGCCGATATTTCCAGCAGCGACAATATCGGCTTTTGTGTTGATGATATTCGTTACCTTCAATTGCCCAAGCTGATCGGCAATCTCAGGATGCTCGAGGTTGTATGATCCTGCTGAACCGCAGCAAATATCTCCATCGTGAATCGGGACCAAACTCAGATTGGGTATTTTGGACAATAATGTACGCGGTTCTTGAGTCACTCCTTGAGCATGGGAAAGGTGGCAGGCATCGTGGTATGCGACAGCGATTTCAATTCCGGGATCATTTATTGGTTCAAGTTCGATCTCATTCAAGAACACGCTGATATCGCAAACCATCTTTGAAAAATATTGAGCTTTTTCCTCCCACCTGGTGCCTTTAAATAGCAGCGGGTATTCATGCATGCTCGATCCACAACCAGCAGCATTGCTGATGATGGCATCTACGTTCTCAGGAAAAACATCAAGGTTGTTGGCTGCCAGTTCCCGAGCACGTGGGTGATCACCGGTATGCAGTGCTAAGGCACCACAGCATCCTTGATCCCTTGGGGATTACCACTTCGTAGCCGTTTAAGGTAAGAACGTCAATAGTCGCAAGATTTATCTCCTGGGCAAGGACTTGCTGAACACAACCCACCTGGAGAGCAACCCTACCCTTTTTTGTACCCATGGCAGGGATCGTCTCGGGAAGCGATTTCAGTGTGGGTATCTCCTCCGGAACCATCTTCAACATTGCCTGGAAGCGTCTGGGAACTGCTGGAGTGAGCGGCTTGGCGAGTTTACCTAGACCAGCTGCGTAATAAAACCTGTTCGGATAGGGAAGACACTCCTTGGTTATCCACCTGGATAATTGTTCGTCAACAGGTCGTTTTCTCTTTGTCTCTGCTAAAGCCCGAAAAGGTGAAATTAGATTGCCATATTGCACGCCAGATGGGCATGCCGTTTGGCAGCTCAGACATCCGAGGCAGTTATCGATATACGGCAAGGCTTCTTCAAGTTCAACCTGGTTTTCAAGAACAGATTTCATGATGATGATCCGCCCACGGGGTGAATCCATCTCCTGCTGCAGAACTTTGTATGTTGGGCAGGCCGGTAAACAGAAACCACAATGAACACATTGTGAGACTGCCTCTGCCATTTCATCAGCAAGAGGGCCATATTCCTCAACATTAATATTATGTTTCATTACATTACACCTCAGCCCACAGCCCGGAGGGATCAAGCGCAGCTTTAATCTTCTTGTAGAAGACACTCTGCTCCCAGGCTCCTAAATGAACTTGATCAGCTGAACCCAGGATCTTCAATCCAATTAAGAGGAATTCCTTTAATTTCCTATCCAGCGCAACCGGTGAACCTGACCATGCGATCCAGGCGACATTAGCTCCTGCTGAATAATGCCTTGTCATACCATTTTTCTGGAGGAAACCATCCAATTCCGGAACTAATTTTGGAATAATCGGAACTTTAATCAAATCTGCTCCCTCTGGCACCCACAAAAACTCTTTTATTTTCTCCCAATATTTTGATTCCTCTGCGCCTCGCAGGTAGATTACATCTGGTAGTAATTTTTCAAGGGTGGTGATGCGATCATCAAATAAATCTGGATTACCTCCCAACCGAACCAGAACATTATATGTATCAACTTGTGGATGAAGATCCAGACAAAGAATTTCAGCTTGACTGGAAGCCAATTCGATCAATTTGTTTAGGGCGTCGGATATATTTTCATATCTCACAATCAGGGTAATATATTCTTCTGGTCGGGGAAATACTTTGAAGCTTAACTCCACCATGGTGCCTAGACTGCCGAGACTTCCAACCATCAGTTTGGGGATATCAAATCCAGCAGCATTCTTTACCACTTTCCCCCCGGTCCGAATCAGCTGCCCCTGGTCATTAAGAAAATTAACACCGAGAATAAAGTCACGCACCCCACCATAATGATATCTCATGGGACCACTTAAATTTGCTGCCACTGTTCCACCAAGGGTTGCTCCTTGTGCGGCCATCGGGGGATCGAAGGGTAAAAACTGTCTATTTTCTGACAGAACTTGATTGATTTCTTTAAGCCTGGTTCCAGCAAAGGCAGTGAAAGTATATTCACTGGGATGGTATTCTTTTACTCCGGATAATGCAGAAACATCGAGGCGATCTACATCCTGCAGATATTGAATTCCAGTTTTTGTCAGCCCCCCTCGGGGAATAAGTTTTGATTTTGATTTTATACTTTTGATGATTTCGTCAAGATAGCCGTTATCCATATGCGCCTTTACGATTACCTACCTGATGGTTGTGGAGATTGGACGTCAATGATTATTTTTGTGGGATCATCTTGCCTTGATTTGATAATTCAAGCGGATCAATTTGAGAGCGGATAGCTTGCATCACGCCAATATCGAGATCAGAAAACATGTACGGCACGTATTTCAGTTTTTCAACCCCAATCCCGTGCTCACCGGTGATTGAGCCTCCCATATCGATACACATGCGTAAAATTTGTCCGGCTAATTTCTCAGCTTTCTCTAAACTGCCAGGCACCCTGCCATCGAATAAAATCAGCGGGTGTAAATTTCCATCTCCAGCATGGAAAACATTAGCAACCTTGGTTTCATATTCAGAAGATAACCTGCCAATTTCACCAAGAGCTTTGCTCAGCTGGCTGCGCGGTACGACCCCATCCTGGACAAGATAATCCCGGCTGATGCGGCCGACAGCAGAAAATGCACTTTTTCGCCCTTTCCAGATTTTTGCTCGCTGCTCGTCATCTTCAGCGATACGAATTTCAGCAGCGCCGGATTCTTGCAAGACTTCCATCAGCGCTTTAAATTCGTGGTCAACTACTGACGCTTCTCCATCCAATTCAACGATTAGCAATCCTTCCGCACCCTTGGGGTAGCCTGCCTGTACAGCAGTTTCGGCGGCTTGGATGGCGAGATTGTCCATGATTTCTATCGCTCCAGGTAATAAACCCGCGGCAACTATCATCGAAACTGCTTCACCAGCTGCTTCAAGAGATTCGTAAGCAGCCAGTACGGTTCGATAGGATTCTGGTTTGGGTAATAAACGCAATGTAACTTGCAAAGCTATTCCGAACAAACCTTCTGACCCGACATACATGCCGACTAAGTCTGGTCCCACGTTTTCGAGACTTTCACCACCCAACTCAACCAGCTCACCGTCTGGCAAGACAGCCTTAATGCCTAAAATGTGGTTGCTGGTCATACCGTATTTCAGGCAATGGGCTCCTCCAGAGTTAAAAGCCAGGTTGCCGCCGATTGTGCATATCAACTGGCTGGATGGATCTGGGGCAAAATATAGTCCATAGGGAGCAGCAGCCTGGCTGACATCAATGTTGACCACGCCAGCTTCAACAACTGTGATGCGATTTTCGGGATCAACTTCAATGATCTTATTGAGCCTGTTGAGTGCGATGACAATGCCACCTTCAATTGGGAGTGAGCCACCCGATAAGCTCGTTCCGCTTCCACGAGCCACGAAAGGAATTTCAAATTCGTAACAAGTTTTTACGGTATTAATAACTTCGGGCTGGTTTTCTGGAATTACGACTGCGATTGGTTGGACCTGGTAAGAGGTCAGGGAATCAGATTCATAAGTGACAAGCTGTCCTTTCTTTGTTAGCAGCCTGTCTTCCGGGTAAATCTCCTGTAATCTTTCAAGAAATGCTTTATTTTCCATGAAGTGCTCTCAAGATATCCATCAAATGTTGGTATGGAAAAGCTATTTATCCTATGGTGGCTGTTTCCACCGAGAGGATTCTGGGCAGGTAGTCGGTGATTTTACCCCAATTGTCACCTGAATCATGGGTGGCAAACACCTGTCCAGTGGTTGTACCAATGTATACACCGGCTTCCTCGAACTGATCTGTAGCCATGGCTTCACGCAGCACTACTAAATGTGCTCTATCTGGTAATCCCTTATTCAGGCGTTCCCAGGAGTTCCCGCTATCCGGGCTTCTCCAGACGGCAAAGCTGGCATCGACACTCAAGCGGTATTGATCGCTTTCCTCCAGAACAATATAAATCGTTTCAGGCCGGTGAGGGTGGACCGCAATAGGAAAACCAAATCTGCTGGGAAGTTTGCCTTCCCCAATGTCAATCCAATTTTCTCCCTGATCATCACTGCGATATACCCCACAGTGATTTTGTTGAAATAGCACATTGGGATTTTGCGGATGGATCACCATTTTATGGACACACTGGCCATATTCAGGTAATTTATCGGGAAGAAAATCTGCGCGCACATTCCTGTTGTATGGTGCCCAATTCTTGCCGCCATCATCGGTTCGGTAACAACCACCAGTCGAGACTGCGACATATATACGATCTAAATCCTGCGGATCAGGCACGATAGTATGCAAACACAGGCCTCCCGCTCCTGGAAACCAATCGCTACGATGGGGGTGATCGTATAAGCTCTCATTCAACTGCCAGGAATCACCATTGTCGGTTGAGACGAAAAAAGCAGCTGGTTCAACACCGGCATATAAAACACCCGGTTGATTCTCACCGGCGGGTTTGATATGCCACACTTTCAAGACTTTTTCTTGCTCAACTTCCTCGGGTTCTTTAACTTCATCCGGTGTGCCTAAAGGACGAGAAGATGTAGAGGGACGAGGAAAACTGGGCGCTTCCTTCCCCTGGGTCCAGTTTTCACCAAGGTCATCAGAATAATGTGTAGAAGGACCGAAGACATCATGTACAACAGCCGCATGCAAACGCTGATTTCGTGGATCGGATGTCATATGCATCACATTCCATCCTTTGAACATCGGGCCTCTCATCTGCCAGGTCTCTCGTTTGCTGTCGCTTTGCAGTATGAAGCCACCCTTGCGAGTACCGATTAATACCAATACCTTCGAACCACCATTATTATCCATTTCACATCTCCTGAGGCTCCATTAATCCTGATTGACACAAATTAAAGATATTTTACTCCGGATGCAGTAACAAACAAAACAACACTTTCATCGGGTTGGATAGTTCCATTTGCCAGCAATGTTTTTACCGCGGCTAGCGTTGCAGCACCTTCGGGGGATGAGAAGATCCCTGCCTGTCCGGCTAACTCATGTTGGGCGATTCGCATTTCTTCATCCGAGACAGCCACTGCTACGCCGCCAGACTCGCGTAATATTTTCAGGATCAATCTGTCTGCAAGGCTGATTGGAACGCGGATGCCACCAGCGAAAGTTTCTGCATTTTCCCAGAATTCACAATGCTGTGCGCCAGAATTGAATGCCTTTACCACAGGCGCACATCCATCGGATTGGACCGCGATCATTTTTGGAAGAATCTGACTCTCAAGCCACCCTAATGCCTGTAATTCCTTGAAGGCTTTCCACATGCCTACCAGACCTGTTCCACCTCCAGTTGGGTAGATAATAAAATCCGGAAGCTGCCAATCAAATTGCTCGGCGATTTCAAATCCCAATGTTTTTTTACCTTCCAAGCGGTATGGTTCACGAAAAGTAGAAACAGAAAACCAATCCCCTGATTCCGTCAACTCGGTGACGATATCTGCACAGTCAGATATTAATCCGTCCACCAGAGTAACTTCTGCACCGTATAGCTTGCATTCGTTGATGATAGCCTGGGGTGTATCTGAAGGCATGATCGTCGCAGATTTGATACCTGCTCGGGAAGCGTATGCGGCCAGCGCGCTGCCTGCGTTGCCGGCGGTTGGGATAGCCAATTGCTTCAACCCAAATTCATGCGCTTTGGAGACTGCAGCACTTAATCCCCGGGCTTTGAAGCTTGCTGTTGGATTTAAACTTTCATCCTTGATCCAAATATTTTCGTTGTATTGGAGGGACTTGATCGCATTGATTGCCAGTAATGGAGTGTCACCTTCACCCAGGGATGAAAGATGTGCTAGATTCTCAACCGGGAGCAGCTCGTGCCAGCGCCACATCCTTTGTGGTCGACGACTTAATTCATCCCGATCGATATTCTCTTTTGCTGACGATAAGTCGTAGCGGGCCAAGATGGGTGAATGGCAGTCCTGACAGAATGATTGTACTTCTTCGCTAGTAAATATTTCTTTGCAGTTGGGGCATTCGAGGTGGGTTAGGTATGACATTGGGGTTTAGGGAAATTTTACCCCCAAGTGAGAAATTTGTCTTTGATTTTCCGAGAATCGTGGTAAATCGCACTCCATAATAACCAATAATTGGATATAATGTATAGACAAAGCCCATATACGACTCCGACCATTAAGTTTCATAGTGCAGCGGGGCGACAGGTAAATACTACACCATACACGTTTATCATGTAAGATTAGAGAAACACCAATATTATATTTTGTATAATACAAAGAATCCTTTGCATGCTAGCTTTCTGCAAATAGGGACAAAGATTGAATTTTTATTCACTATCATCCGACTGAAATTCGGACATGAATTTGGTACAGTCTTGCGAATTCATTCGCACAAATTCTAAGATAATTGTGCTTTCCACCTAAGGAGGAATCGATGCCCACCCCAGCCATTATGATCCTAGATGATGAGCCGCAAGTTCTTAACGCCGTTGAGCGTGATTTACGCCAGCACTATCGGAGTGATTACCGGATCGTGAAGTCCGGTGATGGCCATGAAGCTCTGGATGTGCTTCAGAAACTGAAAGAACGCAATACACCAGTAGCGCTCTTCCTGGTTGACCAGCGAATGCCTGGAATGAACGGCACAGAATTTCTCGATGAAGCCAGAAAATTTTATCCCCAGGCTCGTAAAGTACTTCTGACTGCCTACGCAGACACCCAGGCGGCGATCAACAGCATCAATGATATTGGACTCGATTATTACTTGATGAAACCCTGGGATCCTCCAGAACAGAATTTGTACCCGGTTTTGGATGATTTGCTCAGCGATTGGAATGCTACAGTGGACCTGCCGTACGATGGTATCCGCGTAGCTGGAACTTTATGGTCGTCAAACAGCCATACGGTAAAAGATTTCCTGGCCAGGAACCAGATCCCTTACCAATGGTTGGATATTGAACTTGATACCGATGCCCGTAATTTGGTCGAATCAGTCACCGAAGGCGCACATCGACTTCCAGTGGTGTTCTTCCCGGATGGCAATACCCTGATTGATCCTTCAATCCAGGATGTTGCCGAACAAATTGGATTACAAACCAAAGCTGACAAACCTTTCTACGATTTGATAATTGTCGGGGCTGGACCAGCTGGCCTTGCGGCGGCAGTCTATGGTGGCTCGGAAGGATTGTCGACAGTCATGATTGAAAAGGAAGCCACAGGTGGTCAAGCAGGTACCAGCTCACGAATTGAAAACTATTTAGGATTCCCGCAGGGTTTGAGCGGAGCAGATTTGGCTCGTCGAGCAACCACACAGGCTTTGAGATTTGGGGTTGAGCTCCTTCGTCCCCAGGAGGCAGTTAAAGTTCGCCTGGAGGATCCTTATCGGCATGTTGAGTTGTCGGATGGCAGCGAGATCAGCGGAAGGGCGATCTTAATATCTACTGGAGTAAATGTGCGGCGACTGGATGCTCCTGGTGTGTCAGATCTTACCGGAGCTGGAATCTATTATGGTGCTGCCTTAACGGAAGCAGCTTATTATCGTGATCAAGATGTTTTTGTAATTGGTGGAGCGAACTCTGCAGGTCAGGGTGCTATGTTCTTCTCCCGGTATGCGAAAAAGGTAACCATGCTGGTTCGCAGCAGTTCACTCGAAGCTGGCATGTCTCAGTACCTGGTAGATCAAATAGCAAGTACAGAAAATATCGAGGTGGTATTACGAACTGAAATTATTGAAGCATTTGGTGAGGAGCGCTTGGAAAAAATCAAGGTGAAGAATCTTGACAGTGAAGAAGTCGAGACTCTTTCCGCGGCAGCGATGTTTATCTTTATTGGTGCAGTGCCTCCGACCGAGTTGGTCTCAGGTTTGGTGGAGAGAGATCGGGCTGGTTTCATAATAACGGGACCGGATTTAATGATTGATAATAAACGACCTAAAAGTTGGCGACCAAATCGCGATCCTTTGTTATTAGAAACCAGTGTTCCAGGCATCTTTGCCGCAGGGGACGTTCGCCACCATTCAATGAAACGGGTTGCTGCGGCTGTTGGAGAGGGAGCTGTGGCAGTCGCTCTCGTTCACCAATATCTCAAGACGGTATAGCTTATGTACGAATTTCTTAAACGCGTTCCGCTATTTGCAAGCATGCCGGATCATGATCTCGAGCGCCTGTGCGAGATGATCACGGAAATCCATCTCAAGCCAGGAGATCAGCTATTTGCTGAAGGCAGTCCAGGTGATATGGCATATATCATCGAGGATGGTGAAATCGAAATCCTCAAGGCTTCAGGAGGAAAAAATGTGCTCCTGGCAGTGCGCAAATCGGGGGAAGTGATTGGTGAGATGTCATTATTAGAATCAGCTCCCCGTTTTGCCAGTGGAAAAGCCCGTACCGACAGCAAGCTGCTTGCAATCAGCCATGACCAGTTAGATGATCTGCTCAACACAAGCCCTTCGGCGGCCAGATCGCTGCTGTTCACGATTACTTCGCGCTTGAGATCGACCGAATTGATGCTGCGCCAGAGTGAAAAGATGGCTCAATTGGGGACGCTAACAGCTGGGATTGCCCATGAACTCAACAACCCAGCTGCAGCTGCCCAACGAGGGACATCCCAGCTGAACATTGAGATGGAAAAATTATTGGAAGCTCAGATTGCATTATCCAGGCTTTCCTTATCAAAGGAAAGTTGGGATCAGTTAGATAACCTTACGAAATTTATTCGTGAAACGGCATCCAACCATTTAGATATTGATGCTCTGGAGAGATCTGATCGGGAATTTGAGGTTGAAGATTGGTTGAATTCCCACAACATTGCGGATGCGTGGGAATTTGCTCCTACAATTGTTGACCTTGGATTCTCTAATGAACAGCTAAATGAAATAGCGGACGGTTTCTCAGCAGATCATTTAGGCAAGGTAATCGCATGGATGGGAGCAAGCTTCAATTCCTTTACTTTATTGGAGGAAATCAACCAAGGATCGGAACGGATATCTGAAATCGTTAAATCTTTGAAATCCTACGTTTATCTCGATCAAGCACCAATCCAGGCTGTGGATATTCATGAAGGATTGAATAATACCCTGGTTATGCTGCGCCACAAACTTAAGGAAGGTGTTGAGGTAAAGCGGGATTATGATGAAGAAATTCCTCCTATTCAAGCCTATGGCAGCGAACTAAACCAGGTGTGGACGAATATCATTGATAATGCGATTGATGCGATGAATGGAAAGGGGGAAATAAAGATCACTACTCGTCACGAAGGTGACTGGGTAATTGTTGATTTAGAGGATAATGGACCTGGAATTCCAGAAGAGATTCAAGAAGAAATATTCAGCCCCTTCTTTACAACCAAGGCGGTTGGTAAAGGTACTGGACTGGGATTAAATATCAGCTACAAAATTATAGAAAAACATGCCGGTGAAGTGAAAGTCTTCTCAAAACCGGGAAAAACGAGGTTTCAAGTGAGTCTTCCAATTGATTTTAGTAAAGCAGACTCAAATAATGTAGCTTCTTCAAGTTCCATTTCGAGCGATGACGAATCATTAAGGCGTATTTTGGAAACATCCAGGAATGTTGCTGTAGTTGGTATTTCGGATAAAGAAGATCAAGCTAATCACACAGTTCCAAAGTATTTACAGTCCCAGGGGTACAAGATGTTTCCGGTCAATCCAAGATTAGAAAGTGTCCTGGGTGAAAAAACTTACCCGGATTTGGTTTCGATACCAGAAGAAATTGATGTGGTTGAGATATTTCGGCGCAGTGAAGTGGTTCCCGAGATAGTGGATCAGGCGATTCAAATTGGCGCCAAAGTAGTCTGGATGCAGGAAGGCATTATTAATGAAGCGGCAGCGGAGACTGCTCTCGAAGCGGGTCTAGAAGTGGTGATGGATACATGCATGCGGGCGACTCACAAGCGGCTGTGGGCGTAGAACCATATGCAACTTCTGCGATGAATAATCTCTCTGAATTACCTGGTTGAAAAACAGAACATATGCAAGCAAATTGAATAATAATTGATAGTGTAAGTGGTAAATTCAGCTCGATTTCATTATGTTGATTGGACTAAGTTCTCTCTCATTCCGTTGGCTTAAAAATGCCAGCGGTTTTCTTTTTTATCTACTATTTTAAACGCAGAAATCGTCAATTTTAAGGGTGACGATTTCACATGTTGACGCAATATTCTGATTTCTTTCTAGCGGTCCCGACGGGATTTGAACCCGCGATCTCGGCCTTGACAGGGCCGCATGTTAGGCCACTACACCACGGGACCAAGCAGAAAAGTTTACCATACGCCCATGGTAGCGTCAAGTCAAACTGTTTTATGTTATACTCAACGCGCTATTTTGGCTTTCATAAAGGAATTCTAAGTTGAGGGAGTTTTTGAATGGAAATCAGTACCACTGAATATAATCGATGTGATGTCGTAAAAACTGTTGGCCGAATAGATAGCTATACCGCCCCTGATCTTGAAGAAGCCCTATCTTCATTAAATAGCGCTGGAAGATATAAAATCGTTCTGGATATGGAAGAAGTAGATTTCATGTCCAGTAAAGGCTGGTGGGTATTAATTCAGACACAGAAGAATTGCAAGCGTTATAATCGAGGAGAGTTGGTGCTCACTGGTGTCCAAGAAAGGATCAAAGATTCACTTAACCTGGTTGGAATGGGCAGTTATTTCCAGATATTTGATGATGTCGTCAGTGCTGTAGGACATTTCTAGCAGAAGTACTTAAAATTTATCGGTGATTATGGCAACGGAGAAGTTCCCCGGCCGTTTTGAGAGTCTGGCGGGTATACGAAAATTTGTCTCTGCAGCTGCAGAAGAAGCAGGCTTTGATGATAAAGAAATCTACGCAGTTGAACTCGCTGTGGATGAAGCTTGCGCTAATATCATCGAACATGCCTATGGGGGTGAGGGGAATGGCGAAATCATCTGTATCTGTAATGACATCAACAATGGTCTTGAGATAATTCTCAAAGATGATGGCAAACAATTTGATCCAGCCGGGGTTACGCCACCAGATTTTTCGATAGAGCTGGAAAAATTACAACCGCGCGGGGCTGGATTATTCCTGATTCGCAATATGATGGATGATGTCGATTTTAAATTTTCAAAGGACTTGGGCAACGAATTGAGGATGGTTAAGCGTAAAGGAGATTAATCAGGTTTGTTTATTGCGCTTTAAAACCATCAATGTAATATCATCAGATTGGGGGGCACTACCAGAAAACTTTTGAACTGCTTCGATAATCGCAGATTGAATCTCATGAGCAAATTTTCCTGAATTAGCTCGTGTGATATCAATGATGGCTTCATCGTCAAAGAAATCCCCATCTTCGTCCTCAGCATCAGGAATCCCATCTGTATACAGCACCAATATATCTCCGGGATGTATTTCAACAGTTTCTGTCGTCCAAGTTGAATTTTCCTCTATTCCAATAGCTATACCCGTGCGCTGGAGGGAAAGAATGCTTTCATATTCTGAATCTCCAATCAAATAGGGAGGATTATGACCAGCATTACAGTAGGTCAATAATCCTTTCTCAGGATCGAGGACACCGTAAAAAGTGGTAACGAATAGATTGGCACGCGCATCTTTTAGCAAGCGGTTGTTGGCAGCATAAAAAACCACCTCTGGTTCTGCCTCATATTCTTCAGCATAGGTTCGAATTAAGGTTCGGCTGAGAGCCATGTAGAGCGCTGACCCAACTCCTTTATCAGCCACATCTGCCACCAATATCCCAAGACGTCCATCGCGAAATTCAAACACATCGAAGAAATCTCCAGATGTTTCACGAGCTGGCAGTAAGGTCACGGCCAGCTGCCAACCATCAATTGAAGGGAAGACATTTGGCAGGAAGCTGGCTTGAATCTGGCCAGCTATCTGTAATTCCTGGCTGATGTGTTGAAATTCGAGCGATTGTTCATATAACTGGGTTTGTTTAAGAGTTGATGAAATCTGGTCAGAAAGCGATTGCAGGGCAGGAAATAGGCTTCTCAGTGATTTCTTATCCCAGGTTTGGGCCAGTGCCCTCAATTCCAGGGCAATCCCGCCAATCGCACGCCCACTGTCACTTCTAATAATGGGTGTTATCACGGTTGCCAAGTGATCAACATTATCTGGTGCCCACGGAAGGGCCTCTTTAATCGTGAATGATCTGGGTCTTGATTGATTGATGATCCATTCCCAGGCATTATCGGGCATTCCTGACCAGTCTGGAGGAAAAGCAAGCAGGGTATTGTTTGGGGAGATCCAAATCGAAACCCTGCCTGAAGTAAACATTCCTGGAACATTTTCTTCTAAAATACTGGGCAATGAAGCTTCATCCGGTATGACTTCTAATAAATCTCGACCCAGTTTTTCCAGTTTCTCCAGCTGCCTGGCTTGCTGGCGGCTGTTTTCGGCTGTAAAGCTTAGTCGCCGGGCGATATATGCAACCAAAACTAAGCCGATTAGGAGGAAGAAATAAACATCATACCCGTTGGTTACGAGCAAACCCGCTAATAGAATCGAAAATGGATGTGACAGAAAAGGCAGTCCAATGGCAATCAGGAAAAATCTCACCATTGGTTTGAGGTCCTGAGCCTCTGTCAGTATTTTTTGAACTCCAATGTGGTAGATTAAATAACCAGATACGATCACTAAAACGACAGCAAATTCGCTTGCCAGAGCGACGAACCCCTGTGATATAGTGATGATTGATAAACCGGCTATGGGGAATGTGCCTCCGACCAGCTCGTAAATTGCAATTGCTACAAGATAAGCGAAGGTATTGACAGCGATGGCGACAGAAAAGGTCCGCAGCGATGACCAACGTCGAGATTGGTTTATTGAGGATCGCCAGTTAACTATAAAATCGATCGTGTAGTAGATAACACCAACCCAAAGAGTACTAGGTCCGAGGAGAAACACTGCAGACCATTGGATCATTGAAGCAAGCGAGTCTTCCGAACTGCCATAACGGTCAGAACGCATTTCAACAATTGTAAAAAAGCTCAATCTGCTGAAGAGGAAAAACAACCCAAAATTCAGCAATATGAACAAAAAATTATGGCTTATGATTGTCAGGTCTGTGGAATAGATAAGCCAGACAACACCCAATAAGGCCAGCGGAATCGTATATAGAAATGTCAATACATCTCCTGCACCAACCAACCTTCGTTGGGTGCTCATCGAATCCAGACCTGGCCAAAAAGTCTTGGCAAAATCGGATAGTCGGTTATACTTTTCCGTTAGTGGTGAACTGGTGAATGATCTCATTGACACTTTGCTAATTCCCGATCTAACAATAGGATTATAAGCTGATAAAGAAAGTATTTGGGATATTATTCGTAGGTATAGGATTATTTAAGAATATTTTGAAGAAGTCATGCGGATTAAATCTTTAATCGAATCTCTTCCAGATTCATATTCAACGGCAGATCGTGAGCTGGTTCAGCGCGCATACCGGTTAGCTGAACAAGCCCATAAAGGACAAAAGCGGGCCTCTGGTGAACCCTACATCATTCATTGCCTTGCTGTGGCCGCTATCCTGTCTGAGTTATGTGTACCACCCGCGGTGATCTCGGCTGGTTTACTCCATGACACCGTTGAGGATACGGATCTGACGTTAGAGGAAATCCAACGCGATTTTGGCGATGAGATTGCTTTGCTTGTGGATGGTGTAACTAAACTCACCCAGCTTCCGAGAGTGTCCAGGGGAGATCAGCATTCCAACGAACAAGCAGAGGAAGACAGGATTCGGGAATTAGCCGAGAAGAGAGGCTTACCCGATCCTGATACTGAAGTTGATCAACTGACTAAAAGCAGGGGCTATGATGCAGCATCTGAAACTCTGCGTAAGACATTTCTTGCGATGGGAGAAGACATCCGAGTGGTGCTTATCAAGTTGGCTGACCGGCTGCATAATATGCGCACGCTTGGACATTTACCGGAGGCAAAACGGAAGCGTATCGCCCAGCAAACGATGGACATTTTTGCACCATTGGCGAATCGCCTGGGGATTTGGCAAATAAAATGGGAACTTGAGGATCTGGCATTTCGCTACTTGCAGCCAGATACTTATAAAGAAATCGCTGATAACCTGGCATCCAGAAGGGCTGATCGTGAAAAGGAAATGAAGGGGGTTACCAGCAGCTTACAATCAGTATTATCTAATGAAAGCATCAAAGCAGAGATTTCTGGAAGACCCAAGCATATTTATTCAATACATAAAAAGATGCATCGCAAAGGGGTTCCATTCGACATGGTGTTTGATGTACGTGGTGTGCGTATAATCGTACCCAACATCCCGACCTGCTATTCAACATTGGGCGTGATACACACCCAATGGCGACCTATCCCAGCCGAGTTTGATGACTACATCGCTGCACCAAAGGATAATTTTTACCAATCACTTCACACGGCTGTGGTCTTTGATGATGGTAAAACGCTCGAGATTCAAATCCGCACTCCGGAGATGGACCAGGGTGCGGAGTTCGGTATTGCTTCCCATTGGCGTTATAAAGAAGGTGTCGATAGGGATGAAGATTATGAGCGTCGTATTCTCTGGCTGCGCTCCTTGATGGAGTGGCGACAGGATGTCATTGATGCGGATGAATTTGTCGATGGCTTAAAATCTGATGTCTTTGAAGACCGGGTTTATCTATTTACCCCCCGGGGGGATATTATCGACCTGCCAGCCGGTTCTACACCAATTGATTTTGCCTATCACGTGCATACAGACGTGGGCCACCGCTGCAGGGGGGCGAAGGTTAATGGGAAGTTGATCTCCTTGGACTACCAGCTGCAAACTGGCGAAAAGATCGAAATCTTAACTGCAAAGCGGGGAGGACCCAGCCTGGATTGGCTTAATCCAAATCTGGGACTGGTAAAAACCCAGCGGGCGCGCTCCAAAATTCGCCGCTGGTTTAAAGTTCAAGCTAGAGAGAAAAATATTACTCAAGGGAAAAACTTGCTTGAAAAAGAGCTCAGGCGCCTGGGATTAACCAAATTAAATCTCGAGAAACTGGCAAAAGAGTTCGATTTTCGCACTTTGGATGACCTTTATGAAGCGATTGGTAACGGTGATATCTCGATAGGTCGTATCGTAAATCACCTCACGGTACCAGAAGTTGAAGCAGAAGAATATAAGATTATTGCTCATCCTTCTCCTGAAACGCCCCCTGCAACTGATGCGGTCGTAATATTAGGCCTGCGTGGGTTGCTCACAAATTTTGCCAAATGCTGCAATCCTGCTCCTGGTGATGACATAATCGGCTATATTACCCGGGGTCGTGGGGCAACCATCCATCGCCAGGATTGTCCTAATATTATGAGGATTAAAGACCGGGAGCGGCTGGTTAAGGTCTCGTGGGGTGAAGCGAAGAATACCTATCCTGTGCCGGTAAAAATTAAAGCTTATGACCGGGACGGATTGATGAGAGATGTCTCTACGCTGATCGCAGAAGAGGGGATCAACATGGGAAAGGTCAGTGTTGATGTCAACAACAATCTAGCAATATTTGATATGGTTTTGGAAGTTCGTGATTTGGCCCAATTGAGTAAGGTATTGGACCGCCTGGAAAATCTGGCTAATGTCCTCGAAGCCCAGCGCATCAAACCAGGCTAAATATATTGTTGGGAGTACTCAGTTGATCAGTGTAAAAGAAGCGCTGCAGGAATTATTAGCTGCATTTCACCCATTGGAAAGTGAGACAATTCCATTGTCTGAAGCTGCCGGTCGAGTGTTATATGATGGGATCCGATCTGGAATCGATTTACCACTTTTTACAAATTCGAGCATGGATGGTTTTGCCGTTCGAGCTCGTGATGTGGCTGCAGCTATCCCGGACAATCCGGTCTCACTCACGGTGGTTGATGATATTCCCGCAGGCAAAACTTCGACCATCAAGCTTGGTGAGAATCAAACATCCAGAATCATGACGGGCGCTCCAGTTCCAGAGGGCGCTGATGCAGTCATTCCGGTTGAGGATACAGACCAGTACGATCCAAAATTCCGGTCTTCATTCGAGCTGTCGTCAACGATCAATGTATTTCGAACCGTAAATCCAGGTGATTATGTGCGCCAGCAAGGGGAAGATGTCAGGCAGAATGATGTTGTTCTCAATGCAAATTATCCTCTAAAACCCCAAGAGCTTGGCATATTAGCCATGCTGGGAATTGCTGAGGTGCCAGTATTTCGAAAACCGAAAATATCGATCCTTTCTACAGGAGACGAACTGGTTCCAGTTGATCAACCATTGGAATCAGGCCAAATCCACGATTCCAACGCATATACATTATCGGCCTTAATTAAACGGGATTTCGGGATACCAGAATATCTCGGAATTGTTCCAGACGATGAAGATTCTGTCCGGAAATTTCTGGAAACAGCAGCAGCTAATAATGCCGACCTGATCCTCACTTCAGCTGGAGTAAGCGTAGGTGTATTTGATTATGTTAGGACCGTGGTCGAAAGTGATGGTGAATTGTCCTTCTGGCGGGTAAATATGCGACCCGGTAAACCAGTTGCTTTTGGAAATTTCCAGGGAGTGCCCTTTATTGGTCTGCCTGGAAATCCTGTTTCTGCTTTCGTCGGGTATGAAGTATTTGTCCGTCCAGCAATATTAAAATTATCTGGAATGTCAGCGGTCCCCAGGTACAAAGTCAGAGCTAGATTGGAAAAGGGAATTAAGTCAGATGGTCGGGAGAGTTATCTACGAGCTATTTTGCGATATCATCATGGTGAATGGACAGCTCGCCTTACCGGTCATCAAGGATCTGGAAATTTACTTTCGCTGGTTCATGCAAATGCATTGATAATAATCCCACCAGGTGATAAATCCCTTCCCGCAGGTTCCGAAGTAGATGCCTGGTTGTTGGATTAATCAGGTGGAATTAATCGGCTCGACCTGGTATGAATAGGATGTGCTATTATCGCATCATTTCGGCTATAATTCTTGTGTTTCAAATTGGGATTCATGCAGCAAACATGTTGGAGTAACACATGCACAATCTATATCATCAATTAGGAGGTGAGCATGCCTCGTATTCGATGTCATTATATTGACTGTGTGTTTATCGATGATGGCTACTGCAGCGCAGCTGCTGTTGAAGTTGATCCAGATGTCGGTTGCATGACCTTTTCCAGGGCATCAGACCTTGCAGAGGATGATTGGGAAGATCCCGATAAGGAATTGGAAGACTGGGATGATATCGACCTTGAAGAAGAAGATGACGAATCATGGCTTGATGATGATGATTTCTGAGTAGTCACTTTCTATCGGTTATTAATAATTTTATATTCAAGCCCCGAATTTCGGGGCTTGATTGATCTAGGAAATAAGCTTATGGCTAGAATCGGAATTTTCCAGGGATTGATCACCAGGCTCTGGTTGTGATTGACCAGCATTAGTATCGAAATAAGTCGTGGATAACAATAATACAGCGCCAGCCAAACCTAGAATGGAGACCTTTTTTTGAGTGGTTTGTCTTTTTAAATTCTGGGTTTCAGGACAAAGACCAAATTTACTAAATCCCAATGGGGGTTGCAAATATTTTGCATTGTGAATACCTATAAGTTAACTAAAATTGATGTATTATTGTTCAATCGAAATCGTTAGTTCGAATGATGGGGAGTGGTTAATTAATGTTCGAGATGCTGGTATTCATTTTTGGTGTATATGCTCTCGTATTTGGAAGCATAAGGCTGCCCTGGAGCCTGAGTTTGGTTGGCTGGAGGGCTCGGGTAGCGAGCCTGTTCTTGATGGCGCCTCTACCAATACTGATCTTGCTTGGGGGGTCAGTTAGTCAGGGCATCGACCTGGATACCGCCTTATCTTTCTACGGCATTATGGAGCTGATTATCATCGTGCTCGGGATATTGGGTGCAGCTTTGTTCGCATATCTCACTCGTCCATCAAGTGAAGAACAAGGTCTGAGTAAAATTGATGAGAACGATTAGCATCAACTCTCTATGTTTATTGCTTCAAGAAAAAATTCCTCACCCGAGAGAATCTTTATCTTGATACTCTGGCAGTTTGGACACGCTAAAACATTATCAGTTGGGTGATAAATCTCATCGCATTCCAGGCATTGAATTTGGGTTGGCTTCCTTTGAAAATGCAGATTTGCCCCCTCAGCTGGCGTGTCCTTGGCAACGATATCCCAATAAAATTGCACGGAATCATCTACCACGGACGAAAGCTCGCCGATCACGAGGTAAAGATCGGTGATACGGTTTGCGTTCGCTTTTTCTGCATGCCTGAGGGCAATTTCGAGCAGACTATCAGTGATTGTGAGTTCATGCATATACTTTTGGGTGTACCAGCATTTCCAACGAATTGTTAAACATGCTTCTGTAAAAACCCGCCAAGCACCTGATTATACTCGCTTGGTTTTTCAACAATCACCGCGTGTCCGGCGTCACTAATGAATACCTGTTGAGCGACGGGAATCCCTTTTGCCAGTTCGATTTGGTTTTCAGGTGGAACCACAGAATCATTCTCTGCAGTAATTACTATTGTCGGGCATCTAATTTTCCCAACTTCAGCACTGACATCAAAAAATGCCAGAGAACGCATTGTAGATCGATATCCGTGGGGATTAGATTGGCAAACCTGTTCCTTGAAAGTATTACGCTGAAGCTCATCACTGGAATCTGGAAATAACCTTTGTGCAACATAATTAGCCTGGGTTTCAATGCCTATCAGGTGTACTAAAAATAGACGTATTATATAGAACAGCCAGAGGGAGATCCGCTTTGGTCGTAATTTCGCGAAGGAATTCGTAATCACAAGCGATTTCACCAACTCGGGTTTTGCAATCACTAATTCTAGAGCAACGGTACCGCCAAGGGAAATACCAACCAGGTGAATTTTTTCAAGAGATAATTGCTCCAAAAGATATAACAAGTCACCTGCCATAATTTTAGGAGTGTTTCGGCCGCCAGGATATGAACTTTGACCAAAACCACGCATATCGGGAGCAATTACGCGGTAACCAGCTTCAACCAGGGCAGGAGTTTGCAGCTGCCAGGATTCACATGTAGCCCCAAGCCCATGCAGGAGCAGAACCCCAGGAGAACCATTCTTGTTGAAATCGTGATAATGGATAGTTAATCCTGGATTGATTAATTGATTTACCATTGGTTGCGTTGTGGGATTGATATGCTTCTTGTTAACTGAAATTTTGATAGAAATTTGATTGATTTATCCCCCATCCATTTATCCAGTAAGACCGTTTTCTATTGTTCGCCCGTCTTAATGGTTTTTCGGTTCCTAGCAGGCAGTGAGACTTATTTATTCTGTCTTGGTTTCCTCAACGAGTTCTTCTTCCTGGCCTTCTTCTCCTTCTTCGTCCCCCTGTAATCCATCCTTAAAAGCCCTGATCCCGCTTCCCATTTCGCCGGCGATCTTGCTGATTCGACCTACTCCGAACAATACCAGGACAATCACCAAGACGATAAGAAGTTCAGTAATTCCAAATCCACCAAGCATTTTATTCTCCTAACGAATTTTCAAAATCATCTATGTTATGCCCACCGGGCACGGTGTCACTATTATAAAGCATATTAGCTCTATTAGTACATTCTTGGAACAATCAAGCTTAAATTGAGCAAATTTGTGTGAAAATTCAGCATGGTAAAATAATTTTTCGGATAGAAATTGGGCAAGTGTGGTTGGATTATTTAGTGGAATGATTTTATATGTCGGATACATTAATTGTTATTGGCGGGGGATTAGCTGGAAGTGAAGCCGCCTGGCAGGCTGCCAATCGCGGTCTTCCTGTAAAACTCTACGAAATGCGTCCTGAATTGTCGACCGGTGCGCATACTACTTCATATTTGGCAGAATTGGTTTGTTCAAACTCGTTGGGTTCAAATATCATCGATCGTGCTTCTGGTCTGCTGAAGCAGGAACTGCGCATGCTCGGCTCCCTGCTGATAGAATGTGCCGATCAAACCGCATTACCAGCTGGAGGCGCGCTGGCAGTGGACCGGGACAAGTTTGCAGGTTTGGTAACAGAAAAGATCAAATCTCACCCTCAAATTGAAGTGATTCGGGAGGAAATGCAATCCATTCCAGCTGGTCCAACCATAATTGCTTCGGGACCACTGACATCAGAACGCTTAGCAGGCTCGATTATTGATTTCTCCGGTCATGAAAATCTGTATTTCTTTGATGCAATCGCCCCGATTGTGGGAATTGATTCGGTGAATATGGAAGTTGCTTATCGAGCTTCGCGCTATGGACGGGGCACCCAGGAGCAAGGCGATTATATCAACTGCCCGTTTGAAGAATCGGAATATTATTCATTCGTAGAAGAATTATCTTCAGCAGAGAAGATAGAATTAAAAGAGTTCGATCAAGTTCTTCAGAGGGGGTCTGGTGTAACTGCCGGGGCACACCAGTATTTTGAAGGATGTCTGCCAGTGGAGGTATTATCGAATAGAGACCAAAAAGCACTGGCTTTCGGGCCGCTCAGGCCGGTTGGACTGATCGATCCCCGAACTGGGAAGCGACCATACGCAGTCGTTCAACTACGCCAGGACAATCTTGCTGGTACCTTGTATAATCTTGTGGGTTTCCAAACCAATCTGAAATTCTCAGAACAGAGAAGAGTGTTTAGAATGATACCTGGGCTCGAAAACGCAGAGTTCTTAAGATACGGGCAAATGCACAGAAACACGTTTTTGTTCTCCCCGGACTTGATCGAGGCGACAATGCAATCGAAGCAGAAGCCTGATTTGTTTTTCGCGGGACAAATTACAGGGATTGAAGGATATGCTGGTAACATAGCTTCGGGATTGGTAGCAGGTAATAATGCAGCCAATTTTATCCAGGGGAAAGGGCTGGTGATTTTTCCCCGTGAAACGATGACTGGGGCACTTTGCCATTATGTCACTCACGCAGCAGCCCAGGATTTCCAACCCATGAAGGCAAATTTCGGGATTTTTCCGCCCCTGGATTCAACAAAAAAACGCAACAAAAGGCAGCGCGCAGCTGCATACTCCGATCGAGCACTAGATAAATTGGGGGAATTTCGGTCCTCAATTAAGTGAAGATCCCACAACCAAACTAATGCGCATAGCCACTAATTTAGTAAAACATGCAAAACCTAATTCTGTCTCAAGACTGCTGCTACTGCTATTGACAATTTGTCTGGTTAGTATTTCAGCCTGTGCATCCGTGACTGAAATTTCGGGCACAAAAGAATTTAATCAGGACCGCGCCTTTCGTGATTTGGAATACCAGGTCGAATTGGGACCACGAATTCCAGGAAGCGAAGCACATCAGCAGGTGAGGGAGTGGTTGTTAACAAAAATTGATCCAGCAGGTTGGGAAGTGGAAAACCAAGCATTGAATTACCAGGGGCATGAAATATACAACATCATAGCGAAACGAGAAATAGGTGAAGAGTACCCTTGGGTAATAATCGGTGCACATTATGATACGAGGATTATTGCAGACAAGGATCCATTGCTTGAGAACCGATCAAAACCTGTTCCTGGGGCAAATGATGGTGCTTCTGGTGTTGCAGTATTGAATGAGTTGGCCCGGGAGTTACCTGCCGATATTCAGGCAAACATCTGGATAGTTTATTTTGATGCAGAAGATAACGGCAGTATGCCTGGTGGTGAATGGGACCTCGGCTCGCGAGCTTTTGTCGAATATTTAGAAATAATTCCTGACGCAGTTGTGATCGTAGATATGGTTGCTGACCAGGATTTGAACATCTTTGTGGAGAAGAATTCAGATGTGAATTTGGTCGCTGAAATTTGGGGGGTAGCTGATTCCCTGGGATATGGTCAAGCTTTCATCAACCAACCAAAGTACCGCCTAATAGACGATCATTTACCGTTCATACAGGCCGGGATTCCCGCAGCTGTTATCATAGATTTTGATTATCCTCATTGGCATACGATATCGGATACAACTGACAAAGTATCCCCCGAAAGTCTCGGTATCGTGGGGGAAGTCGTCCTGGAGTGGATGATAAGTACATACGGGGGGAAATCGCTGAAAAATTGGTTGATTCCAACTATCTGAATTGATAGCCCAGCAGATATCGATTCCAAGCATCCTGGTTTACACTATACTCATGTCAGCTGCCGATTTACTGGGTAAAATCAGTAAGAAAATTTTGTATTCCTATACGGGTGATGCGGATGAATCCCTTCAGCTGCGTGCGGAACGGGTAACAGAATTCGTGGATTATCTCCAAAAAGCATTCCAATACAACGACTCGTGTCAATTAGATCCGTATCTCGATGGACGCATGTCTCATAAAAATCCTGGTCAAGAAGGTTCCATATCGAAAGAATTAAATCTCCTTTTTGAATCTATTTTTGAGTGCTCACAGAAAGAACTACCGCTGGACCAATCAAACCATTTGATTGCTGAATTATTCCCTGTCTTGGCTCATTCTTACCAGTATATTTACCGTCACGAATATCGAAATGTCTTAAACCGAATGAATGAGGAACAAGCTGCTTTAGAAAAGCTGGATAAAAGCAAATCGGATTTCATTTCCATTGCTGCACACGAATTAAAAACCCCCTTAACCCTTCTCGAAGGTTACACATCGATGATGCGGGATATTGTAGAACAGAAGCAAATTTTTGATGAGCATTTATTTTCACTCATGGATGGCATGAACAGCGGTGCCCGGAGGCTGCGCGAGATCATAAACGATATGATCGATGTCTCATTGATCGATAATGAGCTGCTCTCGCTAAGTTTCCAACCTACCTGGGTTTATAAATTGTTGGAAAAGATCGATCAAGAATTCGAGCCCGCCGTCCAATCTCGAATGATGTCTCTCGAGATTATCCGTTTTAATGGCGACGAGAACTTGAATTATTATGATGGCGAAAGGATTTATCAAGCTCTCTCGAATGTGCTCTCAAATGCGATAAAATACACTCCTGATGGAGGTAAAATCACCATCGATGGTCGCACCATTGATGATTATTATGAACTTCTGGTTATTGATAATGGTATAGGTGTAGATCCGATTAATCAAGCCAAAGTATTCAGTAAATTTGATCCCATTGGAGATATATCGTTACATTCAAGCGGAAAAACGAAGTTCAAAGGTGGTGGTCCAGGTCTCGGCCTCCCTATAGCCAAAGGTATAATCGAAGCTCATGGTGGCAGGATTTGGGTCGAGTCAGATGGATATGATGAAATTGCCTGTCCTGGATCGACATTTCACATCCTGCTGCCAATCTTAACTCGACCTCCGGACCAGGCTGCGGAAATATTATTCAACCCCCAATTTGTCCACAGGTCATCGTCTGAAAATTGATCATATGAAAACAACCCAATATAGCACCCAAGCGACAGAAAGAGCATTCCTGGTGGGTGTTGATCTGCGGCAGGAAGAGGATTTATTGTCAGTTGATGATTCTTTAGCAGAACTGGCACTTCTGGCAGAAACTGCTGGCTTGGACGTTGTTGGCATGATTACGCAGCGTCTGGATGCCCCAAAAACCAAAACATTCATCGGTATTGGAAAAGTAGAAGAAGTAATTGCATTAGTCGGGGAGGTCCAGGCTGACGTGGTTGTCTTCGACGAAGAATTATCCGGGCGTCATTTAAGAGAACTGGAAAAGTTGTTTGGCGACAGGGTTCACATTCTTGACCGTACCGCTTTAATCCTGGATATCTTTGCCCAACACGCAAATACGCGTGAGGGGTCTTTGCAAGTTGAATTAGCCCAATACGAATACCGCTTGACCCGCCTGACCAGAGCCTGGACTCATTTAGCCCGGCAAGCTGGCGGTGGAGGGGGCAGGTCTGGAGCTTCGGGTGGGGTGGGGCTCAGAGGGCCTGGAGAGACCCAGTTGGAGGTTGACCGGCGCATTATCCGGCGCCGGATCAGCACGCTTAATACTCAAATCGAAAAAATGCGTAAACATCGCCAGCAATATCGCACCCGGCGCAAACGTTCAAAAATCCCGGTAGTTGCCCTGGTTGGCTATACAAACGCTGGAAAGTCGACGCTCTTGAATTATCTTACCGGTGCGGAAGTATACGTGGCAGACCAGTTATTTGCCACCCTTGATCCCACGACCAGGCGTGTTGAATTTCCTGGTGGCCAGGTAGCATTATTCACCGATACGGTGGGGTTTATTCAAAAACTGCCAACTACCCTTATCGCTGCATTTCGTGCGACCTTGGAAGAAATTACTGAGGCGGATTTGCTGCTGCACGTTGTGGATGTCACCCATCCAAATGCTCATGCCCAGTCAAAAGCCGTGTTCCAAACCTTAGAAGAAATCGAGGCTGATCACCTCCCTGTGCTCAGTGCACTGAATAAGATCGATCTGCTTGAAGATTCAGATGGCGCGCGCAAAGCATTGGAAGATTTTCCCAAAGCAGTAGCGATTTCAGCCCTGACGGGAGAAGGTATTAAAGATTTATTGAAGGCTGTGAATGAATTATTATTTGAGAATTACGTCCCGATATCCCTTTGGCTTCCGTACCGGGAAGGTGGCTTGATTTCAATGTTCCATGAACAGGGGCATGTCGACAAGGTTGAACATGGTGAAGATGGAATTCAGATCACGGGCATGCTCCCGCGCAGGTTGGTAGCCCGCTATTCACCATATAAGGCTCACAACATGAAGGGAAAAGAAATCATCGATGCGGAACTTGATGAATCGATTTCTTGATGCAACCGCAGAGTTCTTCGCTCAGCGTAAAGGATTACTCCCCATTGCAGGTATTTTGTTAGTACTTGTAAATGCCGTCCTGCAGTTTGTGCCTGGAGGCGGATTATTTGTTGAATACAACATCCTGCTTCACCTTGGGGTGATTATCGCAATTTTCGGTATCATGCTGGCCTGGGCTTTGTAATTAGATCTTTGGTCCTGAAGCTTTTATTTCAGGATCCGCTTGATCCTCAAACTTTCGAAAATTATCAATGAAACGTGCCGCCAGGTCGTTGTACCTGGTGCTGTATTCTTTTTCATTCGGCCAGGCAAGAGATGGATTTAACACCTCATCTGGAACGTCTGGACAGTGATTTGGGACCTCAAATCCAAATATTGGATCCCTGGTATAGCTAACCTCGTTTAATGCCCCAGAAAGGGCTGCAGACAGCATTGCGCGAGTGTATTTAATACTGATCCTTTTTCCTATTCCGTAGGGTCCACCAACCCATCCAGTGTTTAACAGCCAGCAGGTTGCACCGTAGCGGACGATTTTATTCCTCAGCAAATTTGCATAATAATTCGGATGGTGAACCATAAATGGGGCCCCGAAACAAGAGCTGAAAGTAATCTCAGGCTCCTGCCCCAGGCCTATCTCTGTACCGGCAACTTTCGATGTATATCCGGAAATAAAATGGTAAAGTGCCTGGTCGGTTGTCAGGCGGGCAATCGGGGGCATGACACCGGAGGCGTCGCAGGTGAGCAAGATGATGTTTTTTGGGTGACCAGCCTTCTTCTCCGGGACTGCATTCTCTATGAAACCAAGTGGATATGAAGCACGTGTATTTTCGGTTATTGATTCATCGTCCAGGTCGATTAAGCGGGTGACGGGATCGTATACAACGTTTTCTAGAATTGTGCCAAACTTTCTTGTGCAGGCATATATCTGTGGTTCGGCACTGGATGAAAGCTGGATCACCTTCGCATAACTGCCCGCTTCGAAGTTGAACACACCATCATCGCTCCAGCCATGTTCGTCATCGCCAATCAATTTTCTTTCCGGATCCGCGGAAAGGGTTGTTTTTCCAGTCCCCGATAATCCAAAAAATAGTGCCACATCATCATTGTCGCCAACATTAGCGGAGCAGTGCATCGTCATAACGTTCTGCAAAGGCAGCAGGTAATTTAGCACCGAAAAAATCGATTTCTTAATCTCTCCACCGTAGGCAGTATTCCCAATGATGCATAAACCTTTTTCAAAGCTCAAGGCGATGAAGGTTTTGGAAGGCGAGCCATCAATCGAAGGATAGGCTTGAAAGGAAGGGATGCTGATTACCGTAAACTGTGGGACATGCCGGCGGTATGCCTCGTTTGTTTCTGGCAAAATGAACATATTGCGGGCAAAAAGACTGTGCCAGGCATATTCTGTGATGATGCGCACCGGTAATTTGTAATTTTGATCCGCTCCACCATAACAATCCTGGACAAATAGATCTCTTCCCTGGAGGAAACCCTGCAGCCTGGCATAAAGAGCTTCGAATCTTTCAGCCTCGAATGGACGGTTGTATTCTCCCCACCAGACGTGCGCTTCTGTTCCAGACTCGTGAACGATAAACTTATCGTTTGCTGCCCTGGCAGTATGTTTTCCTGTGTTGACAACCACTGGACCCTGGTGGGACAGCTTGCCTTCTCCACGAAAAATTATCTCCTCGTAAAGGGCTTCTGTAGGGAGGTTCCAATATGCTTTACGCAAATTACTGAACCCGTGATTTTTCAATCCAAAATCGCTTTTTAGCTCACTCGCCTGTTGTTCAGCTGGAGTTTGGATGTTGAGCAGATTATTCATAACCAATCCCTGACCATTTTGCGGTCGCCGATGTAAATCTCTCGTGGAGATTCTGGATCTAGAGCCCATTTCATCCTGGCAATGCCCTCAGTGATATCTTTCACTGTACCCGAGTAGCTCAACCGGAGGTGTCCTTCAATTCCAAACTGCACTCCAGGCACAGTGACCACCAGCGCTTTTTTGAGCAGGAAATCTGCCAGTTCAAGCGAGTTTTCATTATATGCCCGGAAATCTGGCAGGCAGTAAAACGTTCCCTGTGGTTTGTTGACCCGGATGCCGTTGAATGATTTCAATTCCTGCATGACGACATTACGGTTATTTTCGATGGTTAACCGTAAGCTTTCCACGTAGCTCTGGATACCATTCAGGGCGCCTTCCGCCGCAGATTGCAGGATGGTAGCTGGATTTGAGGTCATTTGCGCCTGGACATTGGTCATTACTTCCACCAATCGGCGGCTCGCAATCACCCATCCGATGCGGAATCCAGTCATGCCGTAAACTTTCGAGACCCCATTTGTGACGATCAGTCGCGTGGTTTCAATATCATTTTGGGTAAATTGGTATCCTGGAACGGATCTCCCTCCATCAAAAACAAGCCGGTGGTAGATATCATCCATGACCAGGTAGATGCCCTTGGATTCGCAGAATTCTACGATCTCTTGGATGAATTCCTCGGGGAATACCATCCCTGAGGGGTTGTTGGGGCTGTTGAGGATGATCGCTTTAGTGTATGAAGTTACCGCCTCCAAGATGTCCTCCATGCGAGGATAAAAAGTGCCATCCTTCGGGGTGACGATGATTGGGACACCATACGCCATTTTGACCATCTCCGGGTAGCTTACCCAGTAGGGTGCCAGGACAATAACCTCATCCTGCGGATCGACCAGGCTGAATATCACGTTAAACAATGATTGCTTCGCACCGTTGGTTACGATGACATTTTCTGGATCAACAACCCGGTTGTAATTCTCTTCCGTATATTTTATGATGGCTTTCTTCAGTGAAGGTGTACCATCTGTTGGAGTATATTTAACTTCCCCCGAATTTAATTTATTTGCTGCCCCCAGGATGGCTGTGATAGGTGTCTTATTCTTCGGTTCGCCAATTCCGAGGTGAATTACAGGCAAGCCACGCTCGCGCAATAGGCGGGCTTCTTCATTGAGCCGCAAGGTAGGTGAATCAACGATCGATCTGGCCAACTGACTGATACTCATTGAATACAGTCTCTCCTCTCATTGGATATTTATCCTTTGATGCATTCTCGCTCAGAGGGTTGATCACCCTGGTTATTTTGAGGTAGTTTATCCCAAATTGATCCTTCGGTCAATGTGAAGAAAATCCACAAGGAAGGCTGGAGCTAATATATAATCTCCGGTAGATTGATGGTCATTAAACTACCTGTGGCGATATCGAGTTCTAGAAAAATACCTTGAAAAATAAAGCACCGCATCCCATTCCGGATTTTATTGATGCCCTCAGCAGTCATGTGATGGGGGAGATAAGAACTGATCCTGTTTCCCGGGTTCTGTACAGCACGGATGCTTCTATTTACCAGATTGAGCCATTGGGGGTATTCTTCCCCACGAATACAGAAGAAATCTCGACTTTCCTGGAAAAAGCCAATGAGTACGACGTGCCGCTGCTGCCTCGAGGTTCAGGTTCCAGCCTTGCAGGACAAGCCATCGGTCCCGGATTTATAATCGATTGTTCCCGGCATCTCGACCGGATCATCGACATCAATCCTGAGCAGCTGAGTGCAATTATCGAACCAGGGGTTATCCTGTCTGAATTAAATCGTTCAGCTGCTGAATTTGGTTTGCAGTTCGGGCCAGATCCAGCCTCCGCGGAAAGAGCAACCATGGGTGGAGTCATCGCCAACAACGCTACAGGAGCCCATTCAATACGCTACGGCATGGCAGCTGACCATCTTCATTGGGTAGACACAGTATTAGCGGATGGCACCCAGGCACACTTATCAGAAATCGATCTCTCCGAGGCAGAACGCAGAACGATGGTTTCAAGCAGGGAAGGGGAGCTGTATCAAGCAGCACTTTCAATTCGGAGCAAATATGCTCAAGATATTATTTCCCAATGGCCAAATACCTGGCGCCGGGCCAGCGGGTACAACATAAACTATCTGCTACCCTGGTCACCATCTGCTCCTCCACAATGGGAATACGGGAGAGGTGAAATAGAAGCTGGGGATAAGGATTATCCACCAGTGTCTCCTGGCTCCATTAACCTGGCAAGCCTGATCGCAGGTTCGGAAGGCACCCTGGGAGTGATCCGCCAGGCAGAAGTACACCTGGTTCAAAAACCGCGCTATACCTGCCTGGTTTTACTCGGGTTTGAAGACCTGATATCGGCTTGTGATGAGGTTGCAGGCCTGTTGGAGCTCAAACCCTCCGCAATCGAACTGATCCCAGCAAATATGATCAAATTGGCGAGTAAGATCCCATCATTTGCTAAACAAATATCGATCCTGGATGAGATGATTGGTGCGGACCATCGGTCTCCAAACCTGCTGGCGGTCGAATTTTCAAGTGACAAATTAAGTGATTTGAAAGAATTATCGCAGAAAACTGTCGCCATGAGCGGTTCTCCATCAATCGTCGCGGATGACTTGAGTACCCAGAAACAGATATGGAATGTCAGGAAGGTTGGTTTGGGATTGTTAATGTCTATACCAGGCGATCTAAAACCGGTTCCATTTGTTGAAGATGTATCCGTGCCTGTGAACAAGTTGAGCCAGTTTGTCGGAGAATTTGAGTCGATCATGACCGCTCACGACACACAGGGTGATTTCTATGCCCACGCCTCTGCAGGATGCCTGCACATTCGCCCATTAATTGATCTCAAAAATAAGTCAGGTGTTGCGAAAATGCGCAGTATTGCCGAGGAGACAATCAGCCTGATATCGCGATTGGGTGGGGCTCCGAGTGGAGAACATGGTGATGGTATAGCTCGTTCCGAGTGGTTGGGTAAGTCTTTTGGACCGCAGATAATCGAGGCTTTTCAGGAATTAAAACATGCTGCAGACCCAAAGGGGCTTCTTAATCCGGGCAAGATTGTTGATCCAGCGCTCATGGATGAACATCTTCGTTTTGGAGATGGCTATTCTGCGCCGGACAGATCCACATTACTTGATTTCTCGAAGCAGGATGGTTTAGTTGCTGCCATTGAAATATGCAACGGGGCTGGTGTTTGTAGGAAATTGGATGGGCTCATGTGTCCATCATTTCAAGCCACCCGGGAGGAGATGCACAGTACACGGGGACGTGCGAATTTATTGCGATCTATGATGGGTGGTAATGCTCGCAATACTGTTGATATCACCTCCGAGGAAGTTTACAACGCATTAGATCTTTGCCTGGCCTGCAAGGGTTGCAAGTCCGAATGTCCTTCGGCAGTTGACATGGCAAAGATCAAAATGGAGTTCCTTGAGCATTATTACCAACCAGGAGCCAATCACAGGCATCCACTGCGGGATTACCTATTTGCCTATATCGGAGAAATCGCCCGTTTCGGTTCTGTTGTATGGCCGGTCGTGAACTTTATCCTGAGAAATAAGAACCTTTTTAGCTTGGGGGAGTCACGGTTGGGAATTGCGAGAGAGCGAGATCTGCCGCAGATCGGAAAGTCGAAAATCAGACCTGCAGAATTATCTATCCACAAATCAGCTTCTGTACAGAAAAGTGAACCAAAGGAACCGGTGCTGTTCCTCAGCGATCCTTTTACTGAATATTTCCAGCCTGATGTTGGTGCTGCTGCCAGAGAAATACTGGTCGCGGCTGGATGTGAAGTCTACTCAATTCCGGTGGTTGGTTCAGGGCGTACCAAATTGTCAAAAGGGTTCCTGAAATCCGCACGCAAGCAGGCACAAAAAGTGATTGAGGCGATTATGCAGCTTGATCCCGGTGGTCAGATGCCTATTGTTGGGGTTGAGCCGTCTGAAATTTACACCTTGAAAGATGAGTACCTGGACTTCTTCCCCGGTCGACAGGATGTTGCATCAATCGCAGCTCGGGCATATATGATTGATGAATACCTTCTTCGGCCGGGATTGGGTGCAAAACCTGGAAAATTGCGCATAGACAATGTTTCGGTAGACCAGTCATCCTTCGATCAGCCGGTTTACCTGCATGGTCACTGCTATCAGAAATCCCAACCTCCCGCAGCGGATGGCTTTCCAGTAGGAGCACAGGCAACCCGGAGGCTGCTTCAGGAGGTGGGGTATCAGGTAGAATTAATGGATACCGGTTGCTGCGGGATGGCCGGCGCATTCGGCTACGAATCCGAACACTATGACCTGTCGATCGAAGTTGGAGAAATTTCGCTTTTTCCCCAATTACGGCAGGTTGGTGAAGGATCAATAATAGCAGCTTGTGGGTACTCGTGTTTGAGCCAGATTGAAGATGGGACTGAAAAAATCGCAGGACATTTCATATCCCTGGTCCACGATAAGGTATTTGCTGAGCCAATATGAACGATAATTCACATTCAACCTGGGTTACAGTCGATCTCGGTGCGATCGAAAATAATATCGCTTTATTGGCCAATCTCACCGGCGTACCGGTGATGGCGGTGGTCAAAGCCAATGCGTATGGGCATGGCATTATCCCAGTTTCCGGAGCAGCTTTACGCGGCGGTGCTGAATTGTTGGGCGTTGCCAGGCTGGAAGAAGCTCTAGAGCTGAGGGCAGCCCAAATTGCCAGTCCCATCCTTGTTATGGGATATGCAACAGAAAGCGACCTTCGTGAAGCTGCTGCTAACGACATTTCGGTAGCCATTTGGAGTAAAAAGCAGCTTGAATCATTATTCATGGCGACAGGCGATATTCAAAATCCCGCTAAAGTTCATCTAAAAATCGATACTGGCATGAGCCGGCTTGGAGCGCAAAATGAGGATGCGCTGTCATTAGCAAGGCAGATTGATGCTGCAGATCATGTTCTATTTGAAGGGATATTCACACATTATGCGCGTGCGGACGAGATCGATCAATCGTCGGTAGAAGGGCAGGAGCGCGAATTCTTGGAAATCCTGGATAGGATAAACTCTGCCGGGTTCAATCCCCATTATGTCCATGCAGCAAATTCTGCTGCATCACTGTCTCTGCCAGAATCCCGGTTCAGTTTAATCCGCCCCGGTATCTCTATCTATGGTTTGCACCCCTCCCACCAGGTACCACTACCCGGTGATTTTCAGGCTGCCCTTGAGTGGAAAGCAGTCCTCAGCCAGGTAAAGGTACTGCCTCCCGGGAGTGGCGTGAGCTATGGTCATGAATACATCACCCAAAAGGATGAAAGAATAGGAACGATTGCGGTTGGTTATGCGGATGGATTCAGGCGGGTGGGCGGCAACGAGGTGTTGGTGGGTGGAAAACGGGTGCCGGTCGTGGGCAGAGTATGTATGGACCAGGTCTGTGTGCAGTTAGATGAGGTACCTGGTGCAAGAGCGGGTGATGAGGTGGTGATCATCGGCTCCCAGGGTGCTTCCAGCATCACTGCGGAGCAAGTCGCGGAGCGTTGGGGGACGATCAATTACGAGGTTGTGTGCGGTTTAGCAGCCAGAGTACCTCGCATTTATACTTAATCCAGGGAATAGTTAAATAAAAAGCCCCTTGGCAATGACCTACTCTCCCACCCCGCTACCAGGGCAGTACCATCGGCGCTGGCGGGCTTAACTACCGGGTTCGGGATGTAACCGGGTGTACCTCCGCCGCACGGATCACCAAGAGACCTTTTGATGAGGTTGATATTGAATAGAGAGAGTGTGTAGGAAGGAAGGAGTTCGAGTTCTCCGCACCAGGGGGGCAAGTCCTCGGCCATTAGTACGGCTTAGCTGAACACATTGCTGCGCTTACACCTGCCGCCTATCAAGCAGGTAGTCTACCTGCGGCCTTACTCCCTCGCGAGGCGAGGGATGAGGGACCTGATCTAGGAGCGAGTTTCCCACTTAGATGCTTTCAGCGGTTATCTCTGCCAGACATAGCTACCCAGCGATGCCGTTGGCACGACAACTGGCACACCAGCGGTCTGTCCACCCCGGTCCTCTCGTACTAGGGGCAGCTCTCCGCAAGTCCCTTGCGCCCACAGCGGATAGAGACCGACCTGTCTCACGACGGTCTGAACCCAGCTCGCGTACCGCTTTAACGGGCGAACAGCCCGACCCTTGGGACCTTATTCAGCCCCAGGATGCGATGAGCCGACATCGAGGTGCCGAGCGAAGTCGTCGATATGGACTCTTGGACTTCACCAGCCTGTTATCCCCGGGGTAGCTTTTATCCGGTAAGCCACGGCCCTTCCACACGGAACCGTGGGATCACTAAGCCCGACTTTCGTCTCTGCTCGACGCGTTGGTCTTGCAGTCAAGCTCCCTTATGCCTTTACACTCTTAGGCTGGTTTCCATTCAGCCTGAGGGAACCTTTGGGCGCCTCCGTTACCTTTTAGGAGGCGACCGCCCCAGTCAAACTGCCCACCAGGCACGGTCCCCCATCCGGCTAACGGTATGGGGTTAGGGTCAAGACAGGGTCAGGGTGGTATTTCACGGGCGGCTCCGCCGAGGCTGACGCCCCAGTTTCACGGCCTCCCACCTATGCTACACAAACCATGCCCAAACGCAATGCCAAGCTGCAGTAAAGCTCCACGGGGTCTTTTTGTCCTGCTGCGGGTAACGCGCATCTTCACGCGTAGTTCAATTTCACCGGGTCCTTCGTTGAGACAGTGCTCCGATTGTTACGCCGTTCGTGCGGGTCGGAACTTACCCGACAAGGAATTTCGCTACCTTAGGACTGTTATAGTTACAGCCGCCGTTCACCGGGGCTTCGGTTCAGAGCTTTTCCACGCCGAAGCGAGGATAACCCCACCCCTTAACCTTCCGGCACTGGGCAGGCGTCAGCCCCTATACGTCGCCTTACGGCTTCGCAGAGACCTGTGGTTTTGTTAACCAGTCACCAGAGCCATTTCACTGCGACCCTCTGACGCTAAACCGGCCAGCGGTATCACGTCTGAGGGCACCCCTTCTCCCGAAGTTACGGGGCTAATTTGCCTAGTTCCTTAACGAAGGTTCTCCCGTTCGCCTTGGTATACTCTACCCGTCTACCAGTGTCGGTTTGCGGTACGGTCACCTAGATGTCATAGCTTAGAAACTTTTCTAGGCAGCTTGGCTGGGCCACTTACGCCTCAGGGGCTCGCATTCGTGCCTCAGCTCAGCCGGTGGATTTACCTGCCGGCGTCAACGCCTACACACTTACACCTGCACAACCAATCGCAGGCTGGCTTACCAAACTGCGTCCTTCCATCGCTCAACCTAGGTGGTTCCGGAATGTTGACCGGATGTCCATCGCCTACGCCTTACGGCCTCGGCTAAGGACCGACTAACCCGACGCGGATTGACCTGCCGTCGGAAACCTTAGACTTACGGCGAACACGGTTCTCACGTGTTTTACGCTACTCATGCCTGCATTCTCACTTCTGCCCGCTCCAGCCGTCCTCACGGTCGACCTTCACTGCAGACAGAACGCTCCCCTACCGCCCCTCTTCCGCCGAAGCAGAAGAGAGACCCATGGCTTCGGTGCTAGACTTAGCCCCGTTACATTTTCCGCGCAAGACCACTTGACCAGTGAGCTGTTACGCACTCTTTAAAGGGTGGCTGCTTCTAAGCCAACCTCCTGGTTGTCACAGTAGTCTCACATCGTTTCCCACTTAGTCTAGACTTGAGGACCTTAGCCGATGGTCTGGGCTCTTTCCCTCTCGACTACGAAACTCATCTCCCGTAGTCCGACTGCCATGCTCTGGAGTAACGGCATTCGGAGTTTGGTTGGGTTCGGTAAGCAGTAAGCCCCCTAGCCCATCCAGTGCTCTACCTCCGTTACTGAACGCATGACGCTAGCCCTAAAGCTATTTCGGGGAGAACAAGCTATCTCCGAGTTCGATTGGCATATCACCTCTACCCACAGCTCATCCCCTAACTTTGCAACGTTAGTGGGTGCGGGCCTCCACGAGCGGTTAGACTCGCTTCACCCTGGCCATGGGTAGCTCACTCGGTTTCGTGTCTAATCCCTGCGACTGGACGCCCTATTCAGACTCGCTTTCGCTACGGCTACGGGTGTTACTCCCTTAACCTGGCCACAGAAATTAACTCGCAGGCTCATTCTCCAAAAGGCACGCCGTCAGGCCTAGCGGCGCACAGCCGGCTTTCGCCGGCGCACAGACCCGCCATTAGCCCTTCGACTGCTTGTAGGCACGCGGTTTCAGGTTCTATTTCACTCCCCTCACCGGGGTGCTTTTCACCTTTCCCTCACGGTACTTGTTCACTATCGGTCGCCAAACGTATTTAGCCTTGGAGAGTGGACTCCCCAGCTTCCCACCGGATTAGCGTGCCCGGTGGTACTCAGGAACTCAACGGGAGTCCAGCAGCTTTCGCATACGGGACTGTCACCCTCTATGGTTGGCTTTTCCATACCATTTTGCTAGCCGCCGGATTGGTAACTCCCAAATGTCGAGCCCTACAACCCCAGTCAAGCAAGCCTGACTGGTTTGGGCTGATCCCCGTTCGCTCGCCACTACTAGGGGAATGATCTCTTTTCCTCTGGGTACTAAGATGTTTCAGTTCCCCAGGTTCCCTTCACCGACCCTATGTGTTCAGGTCGGGATGCCGCTGGATCGCAGCGGCAGGTTTCCCTATTCGGAAATCCTCGGATCTACACCTGTACACGGCTACCCGAGGCTTATCGCAGTGTCCCACGTCCTTCATCGGCGTTTGGCGCCAAGGCATCCACCGTGTGCCCTTATTAACTTGCTCACGTGATGCGGAGAAATCGAACTTCTTCTCTTTTCTACTTGTTGATGCGCTCTCTATTCAATTGTTAAGGTGCTGTTGCGGCTGCCCTGTTGGGCTGCCGCCGGGTGGCGCTCACTTCTGTCAGCACCACCCGGCGATGTCCCATTTACGCAACACAGCCCGGCTCACTGCCGGGCTGCTCTTCCCTCGCTCAGTGTGCCTATTGTACCGCTATTTTTGTGCGATTAGTTCGCTGTCTAAACTCAAGCCGGAAGGTCTTCTCCAAATTAAATTTTGTTGTCCTTAGCAACTGAGGAGTGACAGGAAGGAGAGAAAGTAAGGGGGGGTTAAGGAGTAGAGTACACTGCTGCACCACAAGGGTGCTGGCAGAGAGCTCGGAACTCCAAGAAAGGAGGTGATCCAGGCGCACCTTCCGGTACACCTACCTTGTTACGACTTCGTCCCAGTCACCAACCCCACCTTCGACAGCTCCCTCCTTGCGGTTGGGATACCGGCTTCAGGTGTTGTCAGCTTCCATGACGTGACGGGCGGTGTGTGCAAGGCCCGAGAACGTATTCACCGCACTATAGCTGACGCGCGGTTACTAGCAACTCCGACTTCATGCAGGCGAGTTGCAGCCTGCAATCTGAACTGAGGCCAGCTTTGGGGATTGGCTCCACCTCGCGGTTTTGCAACCTGTTGTGCTGGCCATTGTAGCGTGTGTGTAGCCCCGGATATAAAGGCCATGCTGACTTGACGTCATCCCCGCCTTCCTCCGGTTCTAAACCGGCAGTCCTGTATGACACGTATAACATACAGCAAGGGTTGCGCTCGTTACCGGACTTAACCGGACATCTCACGACACGAGCTGACGACAGCCATGCAGCACCTGTCCAGGCTCCCCGAAGGGTCGGTCGCCTTTCGGTTCCCTACCACCTGGATGTCAAACCCGGGTAAGGTTCTTCGTGTAGCATCGAATTAAACCACACGCTCCGCTGCTTGTGCGGGCCCCCGCCAATTCCTTTGAGTTTTAATCTTGCGACCGTAGTCCCCAGGCGGTGGACTTATCGCGTTAGCTACGGCACTGATGGATTTAACCCCACCAACGCCAAGTCCACATCGTTTACAGCTAGGACTACCGGGGTATCTAATCCCGTTTGCTCCCCTAGCTTTCGCGTCTGAGCGTCAGGGTGCGACCCAGGAGGCCGCCTTCGCCACTGGTGTTCCTCCCGATATCTACGCATTTCACCACTACACCGGGAATTCCACCTCCCTCTGTCGCCCTCTAGCCAGGCAGTTTTGAACGACCTCTCCTAGTTGAGCCAGGAGCTTTCACGTCCAACTTACCCGACCGCCTACACGCGCTTTACGCCCAGTAAATTCGGATAACGCTCGGATCCTACGTGTTACCGCGGCTGCTGGCACGTAGTTAGCCGATCCTTATTCCTGGAGTACCGTCCTTTCTCTTCCTCCAGAAAAGCGCTTTACAACCCGAAGGCCTTCTTCGCGCACGCGGCGTTGCTGCATCAGGCTTTCGCCCATTGTGCAATATTCCCTACTGCTGCCACCCGTAGGTGTCTGGCCCGTGTTTCAGTGCCAGTGTGGGGGACCACCCTCTCAGGTCCCCTACCCGTCATCGCCTTGGTAGGCCGTTACCTTACCAACTAGCTGATGGGACGCAGGCCCCTCCCGAAGTGGATTACTCCTTTAGTCGTACAGCCTCTAACCAGTACGACCACATGGGGTATTAGCAGTCCTTTCGAACTGTTATCCCCCGCTTCGGGGCAGGTCACCAACGCGTTACTCACCCGTTCGCCACTAGGAGTAAAAACCGAAGTAAGTACTCCCCGTTCGACTTGCATGTATTAGGCACGCCGCCAGCGTTCATCCTGAGCCAGGATCAAACTCTCCGCAAAAAAGCATCTAAAAGATGCGTGTTTACTTTTACTTGTTCACACTTATCCCGTTCTTTCTCAGGTACTTCCTATCACTCTTCAGTTGTTAAGGTGCTGCCAGACGCGGAATGACCAATGCCACTTAGACATTGGCATACAGACCGTCTGGGAACGGTCTCAAAACATACAACCAGTTCAGTTGTAATAGATCTGCCTGATTGGCTAGACCCATAATGAGTGTTCGTTGCCAGCATTATAGCGCGTAACTTGAACACTGTCTAGCCCAAAGTCTTAGATTAAATGAGTAATTGATGATAAATATTGGATTCAATCACGATTTTCAAACACCTGCCAGTAGCCCTGATCGAGTTCATCATCCGTCAAATGCGCATATCGCTGGGTCACACTGATATTCTTATGCCTGGCCAGCTCCTGTGCCAGCTTCAGGTTGCCACCAGATCCCTGCAGCACAGTGGTGACAAAATAATGACGGAAGGAGTGGGGGGTAACGGTCCCCTTTGCTTCTGGTCCAAGCGCAGCTGCCACGATATCGGCGACAATGTTGCGCCCAGTCGTGGTGGTGATCGGCTTGACCTTCTTCCCGGCTCCCTTGTCGTGGCGCGCGAAGAGGGGCAGGGAGCTCAGTGGACGTCCAGAAGCGCCATCCAGCTGGCTGCGCGCAGTCTGGTAATCCCGCAGCACTTTCAGGCTGCGGCGGGAAAATCGCACCACGGCTTCCTGGTCTCCTTTACCGATGATGATTGCTTTGCCCTCGCTCCAATCAATATCCCCGCGCCTCAAGCCGCAGGCCTCGTGCACGCGCAGACCCGTGTCTGCCAGGATAAGCAGAAAAGCCCTGTCCCGTAAATTGCGTAATTGTTCTTTATCGTCGTCTACTGGCTTAGATGCAAGATTGTTTGCATATTCGAGTATTTGTACAATATGGCTTTTGGGAAACTGCGGTAGTCTTTTTCCGACCCGGCGAGCACGCTGGCGGATTAGCATACGAACCCGGGGCAGGTTGGGATCAGCTAATCGCTCAGCTGCAATGTATTCATAAAATCCGTTCAAGGCAGTCAAATAGAGGCGTTCAGTGGTTGGGGAGTAGTGTTTCAGGTACCTGGCAAACCTGGAGACAGCATCTTCTGGGAGTTCAGATATTTTTTGGGTCTGTGGGTCGGTGTTTGAATCGATCAATGAATCCAGGAAAGCGTTCAGGGCGTTCCTGTAGGTCCGGGCTGTGTTTGCGCTGCGGGCCAGGGAAACATTGTCGATGTACATCTGGATCGCATTTTGGGTTGTTGTTTGCATAGTCTCCCTACGATTTCTCTTAGAATTTATGCTTATGATAATTATACTTATCGAAAGCATAACAGAATAAATAAGTATTGTCAACTTTATGACCCCTACCCTGCCAAATTTCTAATTGCATCAAGGTTTCCTAGAGCTGTGCATGATATCAAACCAAGAGCAATACAGGTGCCGGTTCATAACCGCCTTAGCAGGAAATTATTCAATTATCTATCGGTTTTCCCCTACCCCAGGTAAATTGGTCCGCATTTATTGATTTCTTGCCACCTGGACCACAATGCTGTCCTGTATTGAAATGCATCCATATTTCAAGGACTTATGGAGTTGTTAAGATGGGAAGTAATCCCTGGACCCTTGCCCAAGGGAACAAAGCGCATTTCCCAGCATGTACCCGTGGAATCAGCATCGCACTTAGTGGAAAACAACGACTATACGAAAAATGTGCTATATTTTGCATGATTACTCGCTGATCTTGAGTGGTCAGATACCAATCTGCGAGCAAAGGAAGAGCCCATATATCACCGCCAGTGGGATCTCTTGTGTAACCCATATTCTGGAACAACTCTTAGGTTGCCCCCCATTCAATTCACCTCTGTCAATTCGCAGCTATGAACTAATCCCCTGTACAGGGATAAGTAATCAGTCTAGCTGAAGGAAATCCAGTCAAGTTGATTTCAATTTCAAGCCAATATATAGTACAATTGTTCTAATTATTCTATGTGGGTTGTGCTCTATGGATAACACAGAACAATTGAAGATTCTCTCTTCACAAATGGATTTTGAGCCCGCTGAGGACCATGGCTGCCCAAAAATGGATCACGGCAAGGCAGAACCCGCTTTTGTACACAACGCGGTCATGTCAAATGGAAAAACTATCCCCTTGCTGAAGACTCTATTAACTTCTGCCTGCGAGCGAGACTGTCATTACTGCCCATTTCGTGCTGGTCGTAAATTCCGCCGGGCAACCCTCAAACCCGAAGAAATGGCAGATGTTTTTATGGCATATCATCGGGCGGGCATTGTTGAAGGACTGTTTCTCAGTTCCGGCTTGATCGGTGGCGGTATGCGAACCCAGGACCGTTTGCTGGATGCAGCGCAAATCCTGCGGGAAAAATTGGGATTTCGTGGTTATTTGCACCTCAAGATCATGCCGGGTGCGGAATTTGATCAAGTGGAACAGGCTATGGTATTGGCCGACCGGGTATCAATAAATTTAGAAGCACCAAACGAGATACGATTGAAAACGCTGGCTCCCCATAAGAATTTCGCTGGGGAGTTGCTTAAGCCGCTAAAATGGGTAGCTAAAATTAGAAAATCTGAATTTCTCACCAATCGCTGGCGAAAGCGATGGCCCTCAGTTGCCACCCAATTTGTAGTTGGTGGCGCAGGTGAGTCAGACAGTGAACTGCTCAGCACGACAGAATACCTGTACTCAAGTATGGGTTTGAAGCGGGCTTACTACTCACCATTTAAACCCGTAGAAGATACCCCACTTGAAAACCAACCTGCTACCAAACTGCAGCGAGAAAACCGCCTATACCAGGCATCTTTCTTGATTAGAGATTATGGATTTGTGATGGAAGAGATGCCATTTGATGCAAATGGCAACCTTCCCGAGGGCGTCGATCCAAAATTGGGTTGGGCGAAGATAAATCTTGCTGAAAATCCCGTTGAGATCAACCAGGCCAGCAGGAACGAGCTGCTGCATATTCCAGGAATTGGCCCCAAGGGTGTGCAAACCCTACTATCAGCACGCAGGAAACTGCGTTTAAAGAGCATTGAACAGCTGCGCAGGATTGGAATTAACCCCACCCGGGCAGCGCCGTATATCCTGCTGGATGGCAAAAGACCGGGTGCACAATTATCATTGCTGTAATTATTCCTTCACAGACTTTATTCCATCAAAGTTCACATAAAATCAAATTGGCGGATGCGCCCTAAGAGATATATAATCTTCCTAACATTTGCGGTTTTGCGAGCTACGAGGACATCTTCGCTGTGACAGATAAGAAATCTCCCTCCATATTAATCGGCATTGATATCGGTGGTACGTTTACTGATTTCGTTATCCAGGATATCGAAAGTGGAAAGATCACTACCTCCAAGGTGCTCTCAACACCATCCGACCCTTCCGATGCGGTAATGATGGGTTTGGGAATGCTCCTGGAAAACTATGTCAACCAAGATTCAGGGGATTTTCCAGGGATCTCCATCACCCATGGTTCTACTGTCGCGACCAACGCCCTGTTGGAAAGGAAAGGAGCCCGCACCGCATTGGTCACCACGCTTGGATTCCGGGATGTGCTGGAGATAGGTCGTCAAAATCGCCCAGACTTGTATGATTTGACCATCAAACCGAGAGAAACAATTATTCCCAGATCCTGGAGATTTGAGATAGATGAGAGGATTGACTACCAAGGTGAAGTGCTCAAAATAATTGATCATGCAGCTCTGGTAGATTTGGTTAGCAGGATATCCAATGAACCAATCGAGTCTGTCGCTATTTGCCTCCTGTTCTCATTCCTTTACCCCCATCATGAGCAGCAAATCGCCAGGGAGCTGCGAAAATCCGGTCTGCATGTCTCCCTCTCCAGCGAGGTCCTTCCAGAATATCGCGAATACGAGCGAACCAGCACTACAGTTTTAAATGCCTATGTGACACCCATAATTGATGGCTATCTAAGCTCACTAGAATCATCGTTATCTGATCTTGGCACCCCGTTATATTTGCGAATTATGCAGTCGAACGGGGGCATAATCAGCGTTCAGGAAGCTCGTCAAAATGGTGTTCGCTGTATTGTTTCAGGTCCAGCTGGAGGCGTGGTGGGAGCAAGCCATATTGGCCAAGCTGCGCTTGTAGATTACCCAATTAATAATCAGGGCACTCAAGATACTTATTTAAAAATGATCACATTTGACATGGGTGGTACATCTACAGATGTATCCTTGATAGATCAGGTACCATCCGTTACAACCGAATCAACTGTAGGTGGATTTCCAATTGGTATCCCCATGCTGGACATCCACACCATCGGTGCTGGTGGGGGTTCAATTGCCAGGGTTGATATAGGAGGTGCATTGCGGGTGGGTCCAGAAAGTGCTGGCGCCGCTCCGGGACCTGCTTGTTACGCACTTGGAGACTCAAGTTATGACCTGCCAACCGTGACAGACGCCAATGTTGTCCTGGGTCGCCTGCAAGTGGACCATTTCCTGGGTGGCGAAATGAAGCTCAGCGAAGAACGTGCCTTCACCGTGATGGAAAATTTGGGGACTGAACTGGGTTTAAGCGCTGTTCAAGCTGCACAAGGCGTGATCGATGTGATCAACGCGCACATGGAGCGAGCATTAAGATTGGTAACTATAGAGCGAGGACACGATCCGGAGGAGTTCACGCTTTTGTCATTTGGCGGTGCAGGGGGATTGCACGCGGCCGCATTAGCCAGGAGACTATCCATCCCCAAGGTCATCGTGCCGCCGCTGGCTTCTACCCTGTCAGCTTATGGAATGCTGGTTGCGGATGTACTCAAGGATTACTCGCGAACTGTTATGTTACCAGGCAGCGAAACCAAGGAGAATTTGGATGATGCTTTTCAGCCATTGATTGCACAGGGTCGCGAGGAACTGAAATCTGAAGGTGTTCAAGAGACCAAAATTCATTTCGAAGCGAGCCTGGACATGCGCTATCGGGGTCAATCCTTCGAGTTGAATATTCCTTTTCGTGATAGCTACTTGGATGATTTCCACCAATCCTACGAGCAGAACTACGGATATTCACATCCTGGAGCTGATGTAGAAATCGTTAATATCCGCTTGCGAGCCGCAGGATTAAACACTTCTTCAGAAATTCCCGGTTTTCAAGTCGGAGATGGAAACTCAACTAAATCCTTCTTGGGTTACCGGTCGGTTGTTTCAAACCATCAGAATGCAGAGACACCAATTTTCCAAGGAGAGTTTCTTATTCCAGATGATCAAATTGAAGGACCAGCTGTGATCGTCAGAAAGGATACGACAGTCTATTTGCCGCGTTCGGCATCTGCATTTGTAGATCTTCTCCTAAACCTGGTTATCAGCTTCTCAAATTAAAGCGATGGATGATATGAATCTCAGTTTTTCAAGTAATGGTGTAGATCCGATCCGGCTGGAGATTTTTAAGCACCTGTTTGCGTCGGTCGCGGAAGAGATGGGAGTTGTGCTTCGAAGAACTAGCTACTCTCCTAACATCAAGGAGAGGCGTGATTATTCCTGTGCGGTGTTTGATCCGCTGGGCAATATGATCGCCCAGGCTGCACACATCCCGGTTCACCTGGGATCGATGCCCCTTTCGGTCCAGGCTGCGATCGAGCACTTCAAACAACCTGGTCAAAACAAGATCAGTGATCTGCATCCGGGTGACATGATCCTGCTGAATGACCCATTTCAAGGTGGCACCCATCTGCCGGATATCACTCTTGTATCTCCCGTGTTCCAGGAAATTTCAGAGCATGATAGTTATAAGGATAAGCCAGGATTGATTGGCTTTGTGGCCAGCCGCGCACATCATGCTGATGTAGGCGGCATGACACCCGGATCGATGCCTATTGCCCAGGAAATAATCCAGGAAGGGTTGATTATTCCTCCGGTGAAATTATTTTCGAAGGGCAGGCGCAATGATGCCCTCTGGGACCTGATCTTGGCTAATGTGCGCACCCCAAATGAACGGTCAGGTGACCTATGGGCGCAAATCGCGGCGAATAAACGCGGTATTCACCGGCTGCAGGAAATGTACCGCGAGTATGGGTCTGGATCAATTTCAACCTATATGCAGGCTCTACTGGAATATACAGAAATCATGACACGGAAGTTGTTGGCAGATTTGCCTGATGGGTCCTTTTCGTTCACTGATCACCTTGATGATGATGGCATAAGCGGCCATCCAGTACCGATCTCCGTAACCATAACCATCCAGGAAGATCAAGCGACCGTAGATTTCAGCGCTTCTGCAGCACAGCAAAAAGGCAGCGTGAATGCAGTCTATGCGATTACATTATCGGCAGTGTATTACGTATTCCGCTGTTTGTTAAACCTGGATGTGCCCAATAATTCTGGCTGCCTGGTTCCCATAGAAGTCATTGCTCCTCGAGGATCAGTGGTAAACGCCATTCATCCGGCACCCGTCGCGGGAGGCAATGTTGAGACCTCCCAACGTATCGTTGATGTCCTGCTTGGAGCCCTGGCTGAAGTTTGCCCCGAAAAAATTCCTGCTGCCAGCCAGGGAACAATGAACAATCTCATCATCGGCGGCTGGGATCCTAGATACGAAAGCTCTTTTACCTATTATGAGACGATCGGTGGTGGTACGGGGGCTGGCATTGCAAGCGATGGTGCTTCAGCTGTGCACTCGCACATGACCAATACCCTTAACACGCCAGTTGAGGCGTTGGAATACGCGTATCCTTTGCGCGTACGGCGCTATGAAATTCGTGTAAGATCAGGCGGAGGTGGAAAATATTCCGGTGGTGACGGTATTATCCGGGAGATAGAACTTCTGGTTGAAAGCCAGGTTACTTTACTATCCGAGAGAAGAAAAATTCCACCCTACGGGCTTTCAGGCGGGCAGCCAGGCACACCAGGAAACAACTCCATGATCCAATCAGGGGTTGAGCGTCCGCTTCCATCAAAAGGCACGCTCAATCTCCAGGCAGGGAATCGCTTGATAATCAAGACCCCGGGTGGTGGTGGTTATGGTGAGAAAGATTAACTTTTCATGGTCTCGACCAGCGAGTTCCAGGCACCATGCCACGGTTCTCCCATGCGATGCCGCTTTGGGACCTCGACGTTTTTCAGCTTCTCAGCAGTTTTTGCCGAGATAACTGCGACTTGAGGCCAATTGTCCTGGGTAACTGCATCTCGCATTTCTTCTGCATATTTACCGCTCCAGGCCCAATCCATTCTAAAGCGATCTGCTTTAACCCAGTAATCTCTTTTCTCCCAGGGGGCGACAGTCACTTCGATTGTCTCGAAAATTGACTGCAGTCTTAATGCGATCAAAGCTGCTAAATCTCGGGTTTCATCCGTAACATCGCTCTGCTGCATTAGTTCCCTGATTGCCAAAACGACTTCCCGGGTATAGCGTTTGCGTTGTTTACCGACGCCATCAATATTTATTATTCGGCTCAAGATCGCCTCCATTGGACCTGGAAGATATGATTACTGGCACATTATATCTAAATTGTTGACGTTCGCTAGCCATCGGCTTATAATCTTTCTGCATCGATCGGGGAAGTGCTGGAATTGGCAGACAGGCGTGACTTAGGATCACGTGCCGCAAGGCGTGAGGGTTCGACTCCCTCCTTCCCCACACCAACAAACTCATCATTTCTCGACAAGAAGATTATTCAAAGCTGCCTGGGATGGAAGTGTTATAATCTGCGGGTTATATTTGAAGATTAGGGAGAAGAACTTGAAAATTGAAAAAGAAGTATTAGATGATCAGCAGGTAAAGTTAACTGTTGAAATCGACTCCGAACAATTGGAAGCATCCAAGCGGAAGGCTGCAAAAAAAATCGCCCGGCGCATCAAAGTTCCGGGCTTTCGTCCGGGTAAAGCCCCCTACCAGGTTATCCGCCGCCAGGTCGGTGATGAAGCCCTCCTTGAGGAGAGCCTTGAAATCCTGGTCAATGATATTTACCCACAGGTAATTGAAGAAGCTGAGATCGAACCATTTGGACCTGGGAATTTGGAAAATGTCCCCAGTCTTGACCCGCTTACAATGGAATTCGTGGTCCCATTAATGGCTGAAGTTGAAGTCGCGGAGTATAAGTCCATTCGCCTGCCATATGAACCACCCGTGATCAGCGATGAGGATGTAGAAGCAGTGCAACAGGATTTCCGCCAACGCCAGGCTGTTGAAGAATCCGCCGATCGTGCTGCAGAAGTTGGCGATCACGTTTACGTTCGGCTATCCGCAAAGCGCTTTGACGAAGAAGGAGATGCAGAAGAAAATGAAGAAGCAGCGCTGATCGAAGAGCGCTCGTCCTCCATGCTGATCCCAGAGGATGATGCTGACACTTCTAATGAGTGGCCTTTTAGTGGATTTTCACGTGAATTGATCGGTATGTCTGTGGGCGATGACAAGACCCTGGTATATACATACCCGGAGGACTCGCCTTACGAGACCTTGCGGGAAATCAACGCTGAGTTTTCGATCCATATCGAGGATGTCAAGGCCAGGATTCTGCCAGAATTGAATGATGAATTCGCCCAGTCGCTTGGTGAATACGATGACCTGGCAGCCCTGGAGAAAGATATTCGCGAAAGTCTAGAGCAGCGGGCACTCGAGGAATACAACTCCGATTACGATGATGAGGTGATAGACCAGATCGTCGAGGGTTCCTCGATCAAGTACCCACCCCAAATGAAGGAAAATGAAATTAATAATGTTGTCCAGCAGCTTGGGAGCAGATTAGCAAACCAGGGGTTAGACATGGATATTTATCTCAAGACCAGGGAGATGGATGAACAGGGATTGCGTGACGAGGCTGAGCCGGTGGCGGAAACGCGGGTAAAACGATCCCTGGTGCTGCTTGAAATTGCCCGCCAGGAAGAGATCGATGTAAGTGAAACCGAACTGCAGGAGGAAACGACCCGCACCTTGGATTCGATCACCCAATTCATGTCGGAACCAGATCGCAAGCGCTTTGACTCCCCAGAAGCATTGTTGAATATTACCGGAAATATATATGCTGAATTGCGTATGAACCGCACCATCGAATACCTGCGCAGCGTGGCTAATGGTGAAGCGGAAGATTCAGAAGCATCCGAAAGTGAAGAATCTGAAACAGAGCAAGCTGCTGAAGGATCTGAAAGCGAGATGCCTGTGATGGAAGTCGAAGACGTGGCTGAATCAGGTGATGAGAACCAGGTTGAAGTAGATCAAACTCCAGCAGCAGAAGTTGAAGAACAGAGTGTCGCTGAAGATGAAGCACCGGCAAATAAAAAGGATGAAGATTCAGAGGATTCTGCTGCGGAAACACCTGAAGACGTTGAAGAACCAGAATAATCATGCTCTGTCATCGTCTACTGAAACTGGTTTAGTAAAGAGGGTAAATTTCTATCAAGAATCTTACAATAATTCTCTCCTGGATCAATTAAAATTTATTGGATGATCGTTCACTATTGAACATCTAACAAATTAAGTTAAGAGATGACTTCGAGGAAGGAAAAACAAATGGACATTTCCCAGATCAATTCTTTGATCCCCATGGTGATTGAAACCACTGGTCGTGGAGAGAGAGCTTTTGATATTTTTTCATTACTGCTGCGCAACCGGTTGATCTTCCTTGGTACACCGATTACCGATCAGGTAGCCAACACAACTGTTGCCCAGCTGCTGTACTTGAACCAGGAAGACCGTGAAGCACCGATTAACATGTATATCAACTCTCCTGGCGGTCAGGTCTATGCCGGACTGGCGATTTATGATGCCATGCAGATGATTTCCAACCCTATCAGCACAGTTGCAGTTGGTGTAACTGCCTCATTCGGAACGGTGCTGTTGGCAGCAGGATCAAGTGGCCAGCGCTACGCTTTACCCCATGCAACCATTCACCTCCACCAACCATTAGGTGGTGCACAGGGACAGGTTACAGATATTGAAATTCAGGCCAAAGAATTCTTGCGTTTGCGCACAAAGTTGAATGTGATACTGATGAAGCACACAGGCCAAACAGAAGAAGTGATTGAACGAGATACCGAGCGAGACTTTTGGATGGATTCAAACGCTGCTGTAGAGTATGGTTTGGTTGATGAGGTTCTAGAAGCCCAACCCAAAGACGAAGACGAAGAAGAAGAGAAAAACAAAGATAAAAATAAACCCAAAAATAAAGACAAAGAATAAATTTCAATGGAAATTCAAAAATGATTTGAGCCGGATGGAGTTTTTACCCATCCGGTTTTATCTTATATTATTATGTCCAAGGATTGCACATGAAAAATCATCCCCCAATAAAGGCATTGATCCTCGATATGGACGGAGTATTGTGGAGGGACACCGAGCCAATTGGAGATCTGCCTGCCATATTCCATGAAATCGATGAGCGGGGATGGAAAACTGCTTATGTAACAAATAATGCCACCCGTTCTGTGGACCAGTATGTTCAAAAGTTGGCCTCATTTGGTGTCAGCGCCAAGGCGGATCAGATCATAAACTCAGGACTTGCGACCGCCCGATATCTCCAGGATCGATACCCATCAGGAGGCCAGGTATATATTCTTGGAGAGCAGGGTCTATTTTCAACGCTGGCGGAATTTGGTTTCACACACTCTTTAGATAACCCCCTGGCTGTAGTCGCCAGTTTGGATCGCGATGTCGATTATCAGAAGCTCAAGGAAGCCTCAACGTTCATTCGGCAAGGGATACCTTTTTTAGGCACTAATCCAGACCCATCCTTGCCTACCCCGGAAGGTTACATTCCCGGAACCGGTGCAATCCTGGCAGCATTGACTGCTGCATCCGGCCAATCTCCTGAAATCATGGGCAAACCTTCTCCGGTAATGTATCAAATTGCATTATCCAACCTGGGAATAAACCCGGAAAATGCCCTTGCAATTGGTGATCAGATGCCGACCGACATTGCCGCTGGTGTTGAAGGGCGATGCCAGACTGGGCTGGTTCTGACGGGAGTATCGACGCGTGAAACGGTCAAGGCATACGATTTTAAACCGACATATATCGCTGTAAATTTAAGTCAATTAATAGACAGCCTGTAATGAAAACTGAACCGCAGAACTTTTTTGATTATGACCTGGATGACCTCGAACAGCTGTTAGAAAGTTGGGGAGAACCTACCTACCGCGCTGCCCAGGTTTGGGATGCAGTTTACAAGCAGCTGAAGTTCAATCCTGAGCTGATTTCAAACATACCAAAACCACTTCGCTCACGGTTAGATGAATTCTTTAATTGGAAAAGTTTGCATCCAGAGATAAACCTTTCTTCAAGTGATGGACAGACGACAAAGACGTTATTCCGGCTGGTAGATGATAATGCCATCGAAACAGTGTTGATGCGCTACCAAAAGCGTCGCACGCTGTGCATATCCAGCCAGGCGGGATGTGCATTGGGCTGTGTGTTCTGCGCAACAGGGCAAATGGGATTAATACGCAACCTCACAAGTGGAGAAATCATCCAGCAGGTGCTCGAATTTGAGCGCTCATTGAGGGAGAAGGGTGATCGTTTAACGAATATTGTGGTGATGGGAATGGGAGAACCGCTCCACAATTACAACCAAACCCTGGTTGCCATAGACCGGCTCAATCACCCGGATGGACTGAAATTTGGAGCCCGGCGCTTTACCATTTCAACCGTTGGATTGATCCCCCAAATGCTGCGTCTTGCGAAAGAAAAACCGCAGATCAATCTTGCTGTGTCATTACACGCCGCTGTGGATGATTTGCGAAGATCTATGCTGCCGATTAATCTCAAATATCCCTTGAGCGACCTGATGGATGCTTGCCGGGAATATATTTCCATAACGCACCGCAGGATCACTTTCGAATGGGCATTGATAAATGGGGTTAACGATTCTACGCTCCAGGCCCAGCAGCTGGCGAAATTAATTAATGGTATGCTGTGTCATGTGAACATCATTCCCTTGAATCCAACCGCTGGATATAAAGGAACTGCAACAACAAATCTTCAAGCCCAGCAGTTCAAGGAGCAGTTAGAACGGAGTGGAATACCCTGCACAATCAGGGTTCGCAGGGGGGATTGATATTCATGCTGGATGTGGTCAATTAGCGATCAAATCTTAGGGGACCTGTGATTTGAGTGGGAGAGAAGTGATGACAACCAAAATTATTTTGAATCCTTATGCTGGGCGCTGGTTAGCGCAGGCCAAGAAAGATGAACTGGAGGAAGCCCTCAAAGATGCAGGCCTCGAGTACGAACTTGAAGTTACCAGCGGTCCTGGAAATGCCATTGAATTGGCTCGACAGGCAGTTTCCCAAGGTTTCAATCCAATAATTGCAGCTGGTGGGGATGGAACTTACAGCGAGGTTGTCAATGGCATTGCCGTGGCCAATGGAAATGATGGCTCAATAACCTTCGGGGTGATACCGCTGGGTTCAGCCAATGACCTGGTTGACAACCTTAACCTGCCGAAAGATATCCCAGCAGCAGTTCAGGTTATCGCGGATGGTCATACCCGCATGATAGATCTGTGCCAGGTAAACGATCGCTACTTTGACAATAATGCTGCAATCGGACTCGAGCCATACATCACTCTCATCCAGCAGAGGCTCAAAAGACTTAAAGGCAGCTTCCGGTATATGACTGCAACCTTGCTGGGTGTAAAGGACAAACCGCAGTGGAATATGTCACTCGAATGGGAAGATGGGAGCTACGACGGCCCCGTCACCCTGGTGACGGTTGGCAATTCTCCCCGCACCGGTGGCGTTTTTTACATGACTCCGCATGCCGATCCGTTTGATGGTTTGCTTACATTCGTTCATGGATTCATGCCGACCAGGAGAAAAATATTGACGCTGCTGCCGCGAACCATGAATCCTGGTGAAGGCAGCTATGTTGAGCACCCCGATATCCACGAAATATCCTCGCCCTGGCTGAAGGTCAGCTCGGAGCAGCCCACACCAGCACATGCAGATGGAGAAATATTCTCAGAACAGATCCACGATCTGGAGTATCGAGTCATACCGCAATCTCTTCCCATCTTGATGCCGAATAATTAATCTGGATGTTGGCTTGATAAACCGCTTCATCAGCAGCATCTTGAAAATCTTCTTCAAATTGCTGTACCACCAATTTGCCTGGGCATATGATTGGGTTGCGGATATTGTTTCGATTGGTCGCTGGAAGACCTGGGTATTCTCGGTAATACCTTATTTGGGGGACAGCAGTGTATTGGAACTCGGCTGTGGTCCTGGTCACCTTCAGGCTGCATATTCACGGGGCGATGTGATCTTTGGACTGGATTCCAGCTGGCAAATGTTGAAACAGGCAAGCCGAAATCTATCGGAACACAACAGGACAATGAATTTGGCACTTGGCATGGCACAACATTTGCCATTCATGGATGGCTCTTTCCCGGCTGTTGTAGCTACCTTTCCCAGTAATTACATTTATAATCCGCAGACTCTCAAACAGGTTTGGCGAGTACTGCAAGATGGTGGGCAGCTGATCATTCTGCCTGCAGCATGGATTACCGGGAGCAGCATCTTGGACAGGATCGCCTCCTGGATATTTTCTATCAGCGGTGAATCTCCCGATATCGAAGACAGCGACATTGAAAACAGTTTCGCGATACCCTTTGATAGATTGACTGAAGCTGGATTTCAAGTGCACCACGAGCTGATCGAGAGTGAGCGCAGCAAGCTGCTTTTGA
>PVMK01139786.1_pt1 | contig 75574 bp, 68 predicted proteins | sample 1853481 | NCBI WGS metagenome assembly PVMK01 (sample SAMN08533507, study PRJNA380276) | Marine sediment metagenome, whole genome shotgun sequencing project.
CTGTGCCTGAAACCCTCGTCAGGTGGCGTTTTTACAATACGTCTTGATGATGAAGTATTATTCTCAAAGAAGGAAAAAGGTCGATTTCCGGAGTCGAAAGAAATTAAACAGATGATACGTGATAGGATTTTACCTGAGATGGATCTGGGGCATAGTGACCTGTAGTCGTCAGAGGCCTGTCTTTCTTAAGCCATGACTTTATTAATTTCCAGTTTTACCTAGTCCAAATCCCTGGCAAGTCTGATACCGACATGGTCATAGCCAGCATCAGATTTTAGCTTATCTCTTTTCGCACTCCTGATGGATTGTTGTGGGCTGATATATGCGCCACCTCGTACAACTCTATACGAACAGTCACCGCCTTCCCATACTTCGTTGTCTGTTGGTGCACTTTTATAATTCGCATGCCAGCAGTCTTTTACCCATTCAGCAACATTACCTGCCGTATCATGAAGTCCAAATTTATTCGCTTCAAACCCACCAACTTTTGATGTTTTACGAGGATCCAGGCCTGTTTCGCATTCAAAGCAGTGCGCCCTGCCAGGCTCTTCATCATAGCCCCACCAAAAAGGACTCTTTTTACCCGTTGAGGCCGCATATTCCCATTCACTTTCACTCAACAAACGATATTTTTTACCGGTTTGTTCAGAAAGCCATTTTGCATAGTAATAGGCATCATCCCATGTTACGAAGATAACAGGATGTGTTGTTCTATCCATATAGAGATCTATAGGCGGCTTACGTTTTGTTGCTTTGGCAAACAAATCATATTCTACAAAAGTAACTTCATACTTACTCACTACAAAAGAATCAATCTTAACTGTGTGTCTGGGTCTTTCATCTGTATAGCGAGAGGATGCAGAACTACCCATTGAATATGAGCCTGCTGGAATGACAACCATCATTGGTGATTTACCACCATCTTTCAGGTCGTCCTGAAATTCTTTTTTGCCAGTCAAATCTGGAGCAGGTGCAGGTTTTGCCTGAGTTTCAACAACACTTTCCTCTGCTGCTACGACTTCTGTAACTTCGGTAACCGTTTCAACGATTTCTTCTTCATCAATTTCTTCCATGACCTCGGCAGGAGAGGACTGTTCCTCGCTAATCGTCTCTTCAACGACCACTTCCTCTGAAACAATCTCTACATCTACTCCTTCAGATTTTGGACCAGCAAACATGAAATAGCCACCGGCAGCAACAGCGATAAGTACAGTTGCAGCGATGCCAACAATTAAACCAGTTTTACTTTTTTCTGTAGCTTCACTACTGACATCCTCTGTAGCCGCTACTGGTGGGGCTTCAGTTGGGAATTCAACAGGTGCTCCTATAGGTGTTAATTCTATGGACTCGTCTGGAACATTATCTGCCTTTTCAGGTGCAGGTTCGGCCGCTGTTTCCATTTCGAGGGGATCAACAATTTTCGGGACACCTGGAGTGGTGATATCTTCGTCATCGCTATCGCCATTTTCTTCAACTGCAAGTTCAGCAGTACCGCTATCGACAATCTTGACTACAACGGCAGTTGTGTTGTCCTGCCTTGGCATCGCTGCATCTTCAATGGCATCCATCAGTGCTTCGGCGCATTCTTTGGGGGTATCCGACCAATCCGTATACTGGATAATTTTTCCTTCGCTTAAGGTGTCCAGACCATCAGAGCAGATAACTAACTTATCATCATGTTGCAGTGTAAAAGGAGAAGGGGGGCAATCGACTTCAGCGATATCACCACCAGTAACAGCACTCATCAACATATTTCTGGATAGGCCTGGTTCTGCCTCGACAGGTGTACCTGCAGCTTCCATCCTGTCCAGGAAACCACCATAACTATGGTCTGCATTTAATTTGGTTAACTTTCTATTACGGAGTAGATACAGGTGACTATCTCCGACGCTGGCCCACCAGAGATTTTTTCCTTCAATGAGTACGCCGACCATTGTACAACCCATACCATCAAGGGCAGGTGTTTCTTTCACCGTCTCTGTGATAGAGCTATTGGCTTTTAATATACTTTGATTAAGTATTTCAGAGACTTCTTCTGTAGGATAATTTGTGGTGACGGATTTATTGAATGCCTGTACAGCCATATTACTGGCGACATTGCCTGCAGCATGACCACCCATTCCATCGGCAACGATGATAAGGGCACTGGACTCACCTTTAGCATCAGTAAGATGCGTGATCAGGAAGGCATCTTCCTGATAATCACGCGCTCCATCGATTTGTGAACCTGCTATTTCTGATTGCAAAGCCATTATTTATCTAATTTTTAAAGTTATTTTTTATGAGTGCTGTCAATCTTATGATTTGTACATTTATACTGCTTAAATCTGTTTTCAGCTTCGAAATTCTTCTAGCCACAGGCCGTCCCGTAACAAGCGACTCTACGTTTCTGGTATCCTACCAGTGATTCTATATTTCACAAAATAAATTATTGATTTTGTGGCTAAAATCACATTGCAAATTCTGGCGCTTAAGTACTTGAACTGATGGAAGATATAAGTGGAAAAATCGCAAAATGTATGCGTCGAGACAGGGATAAACTTACCCGTGAGTACCATCGGGTAAATTCCAGCCAGTATGATGCATTGCAAAAAAATATTGAAACAGCACTCGCACGAAAACAAGCAAAAATAGACGCACTCCCAGGCATAGAATTTCCTGAAATATTACCTGTCTCTGCAAGACGGGAAGAGATTGCGTCAGCAATCCAGAATAACCAGGTAGTCATCGTTTGCGGCGAAACCGGTTCAGGAAAAACCACACAAATCCCGAAGATATGCCTAGGCCTTGGCCGAGGAATAGATGGCTTCATTGGACATACACAGCCAAGGCGAATTGCAGCCAGAACCATTGCCTCTAGAATCGCTGATGAGCTTAAGTCTGAACTCGGACAGGCGGTGGGTTATAAGATCAGACATTCGGACAAGACTGGTGCTGATACCTATATAAAATTAATGACTGACGGTATTTTGTTGGCTGAATTACAGCAGGATCGACTGTTAAGCGCCTACGATACCTTGATCATTGATGAGGCACATGAACGCAGTTTAAACATTGATTTTATCCTGGGCTATTTGAGAAATATTCTTCCTCAACGGCCTGATTTAAAAATCATCATCACTTCGGCAACCATTGATGTGGATCGCTTTTCTGAACATTTTTTCGATGCGCCTGTTGTTGAGGTCTCAGGCAGGACTTATCCAGTAGACGTTTGGTATCGACCAATCGACGAAGATAACGAGGCAGATGAAGAGACTGAACGTGAAGATGCCATATTGTCAGCAATTAATGAATTAAGCACAGTCGAACGTGGGGATGTTCTGATATTTCTTGAAGGTGAACGTGAGATTCATGAGACCAGTAAATTTCTGGAAAAACAGAATCTGGCAAACACGGATATTTTACCGCTGTATGCACGTTTAAATTCATCACGCCAGTCGAAAATATTCAGACCACATAAACGACGTCATATTGTGTTGTCCACAAATGTCGCGGAAACATCACTAACGATTCCTGGCATTCGATTTGTCATAGACGCTGGCTATGCACGTATCAGTCGTTATAGCCATAGAAGCAAGGTACAACGACTCCCGGTAGAGAAAGTATCACGGGCTTCTGCCGATCAAAGAAAAGGGCGTTGCGGTCGTGTTGCAGACGGTATTTGTGTCAGGCTTTATTCAGAAACGGATTTTGAACAACGGCAAGAGTTCACGGAGCCTGAAATTATGAGAACAAATCTGGCTTCTGTAATTTTGCAAATGAAGGCGTTAAGGATGGGTGACATTGAAGATTTCCCTTTTATTGATAAACCAGATAACCGATTTATCAAGGATGGACTTCGATTACTGACAGAAATAGGCGCTATTAAAGCCAGAGGATATTTAACAAAATCGGGAAAATGGATAGCCAGATTACCAATTGATCCGCGCATGGGACGAATGCTGATTGCTGCGAATGACTGGCACTGTCTTACTGAAATGTTGATCATTGTCAGTGCCCTGAGTATTCAAAGTCCAAAAGAACGACCTCAGGAAGCACAGGAAAAGGCCGATAAAACACATGCAGAATTTGAAAACGAACACTCTGATTTCCTCTGGTATGTGAACTTCTGGAATTTCTATCGCAAACAGACAAAAAAATTATCCAAAAGCCAACTGAGAAAGATGTGTGGGCAAAAATTTGTCTCTTATTTACGCATGCTTGAATGGCAGGAGATACATCGACAATTATCCAGGTTGACCGCAGATATGAATCTGTCCAGAAACTCACAAGCTGCGGAATATCAAAACATACATTGCGCCTTGTTAAGTGGGCTGTTGAGTCATGTTGCGGTGAAGACAGACACTAATGAATATCTTGGCGCAAGAAATATCAAACTACATATCTTTCCCGGATCAGGGCAATTCTCAAAGCCACCTAAATGGATTGTTGCTGCTGAACTGGCTGAAACTACACGCCTTTATGCCAGAGTTGTTGCAAAGATCGATTCGCAATGGCTGTTGAGTGTCGGCAAACACCTTTTGCAACACAATTATTCCGAGCCATACTGGGATGCTAAAGCGCAACAGGTCTCAGGTTACGAAAAAATAATGTTGTTTGGCATGACTGTGGTTGCCAGAAACAGAATAAATTTTGGGCCTGTTGATCCTGAGGAAGCGCGTCATATCTTTATACGTCATGCCCTGGTTTATGAAGAACTCAATTCAAAAGCTGAATTTTATAAGCACAATCATCAGGTGATTGAGGAGATTAAACAACTGGAAAAGAAATCGAGAAGGATAGATATTCTTGATGATGAAGCGATTTATCAATTTTATGACAGTCGGGTTCCTGAAGGCATCTATGCAACAGCACAATTTGAGAAATGGCGTAAAGAAAAAGAGCAGTCAAACCACGAATATCTTTATATGGATTCTGCCGAGATCATGCTGCATGAGGCAGATGCTGTCACAGAGCTCAGCTATCCGGATAATCTGGCAATAAATCACATTCAGTTGCCACTAAGCTATCAATTTGAACCGGGACATGAAAGTGATGGTGTTTCGATCGACATTCCATTGCATGTGCTGAATCAGATTGATGAACATCATCTACAACAACTGGTACCGGGAATGTTAAAAGAAAAGATCGAAGTCCTGCTACGTTCATTGCCAAAGCGTATCAGGCGTCAGCTTGTCCCCATTCCCGAGACGGTTAAAGAATGTATACAACATATTGATACCGATGCATTGTCGATTACGGATAATCTTTCTGAGTACTTTTTTAGACGAAAGGGGATAGATATAAAAGATGAAGACTGGGAACAAACCGAATTACCTGAGCATTTAAAGATGAATATCCGCGTGCTGGATCAGGATTCTAAAGTTCTGGGCAGTGGTCGTTGTCTGCACCAGCTTAAATCAGATTTAACAACACACATGGAAGAATCTCTAACGCAATTACCGAATATTCGGAATCCAGAGGAATCATTTACGCAGTGGGAATTTGATGACTTGCCAGAGGTAGTGGAAACAGAGCTCAATGGATTAACCATCAAGGCTTATCCTGCCCTGGTTGATAATCATGATTCTGTATTGGTCCAATATTTTGATACGGCAAAGAAAGCCAGCCAATACATGCATTATGGTTTACTCAGACTTTATTCACTGGCATTAAGCAAAGACCTGAAATATCTGAAAAAAAATCTGCCTGGACTCAATAAAATTAGAATGTATTACGCAGCATTAGGCTCGGTTGATGAAATGGTAGAAAGTATTCTTTACGCCGTGCTTGAACAATTGTTTTTACCTGATGGCAAGATGGCGCGCACAAAGATAGATTTTGATACCTCCATCAAGCATGGCCTCCCAAAATTAATCGAGGCAGGTAATGAATTATGTAGTCTGGTAACGGATATTCTAAAAAGACATCACGCAATTACAATCACCATGAAAGGGAGTATGCAACCGTCGTCGCTCAGAGCCTTTGCAGATATTAAAGAACAACTTTCAATGCTGATCTATGATGGCTTTGCAGAAGAGACACCGCTGGTTTATTTGAAGTCTATGCCACGCTATCTCGAGGCTATCCAGAAACGACTGGAAAAACTATCCTATTCACCCGAAAAAGATGCCAGTAAGCTGACAAAGTTAAAGCCTCTGTGGGATAAATGGATAGAGCTCACAGAAAAAAATTGTGCCTCAGATAATATCAGTGAAGAACTTGATGAATTTCACTGGATGCTGGAGGAATTTCGTGTGTCGTTGTTTGCGCAGGAGCTAAAGACAGCAATGCCAGTGTCAGAGGCGAGATTGTTAAAACAGCTAAAAAATATTAGAAAGGGCTAATAACTCCCATTTAATACCCTTTATACTGCAGCTATGCCTGATAACTCAATAGTCTATTCAATCTTCCTGATCTTCACAGGAGCCGCCGTGTTCGCGACTCTGGCACTGTTCGCACGGCAGGCGATGATAGTGGGATATATCATCCTTGGTATCTTATTGGGCCCCTGGGGACTTGCTTTGATAGATGATGCAAATTTGATCACGGATATCTCTAAAATCGGGATTATATTTCTGCTTTATTTACTTGGACTTGATCTTTTGCCCAGGCAGTTGATGTCAATGTTGGGTAAAGCCCTGAAAGTCACACTGATTAGCTCATTCATTTTTTCATTATTGGGTTATTCGATAGGCACTGCATTTGGTTACTCCGTAGCAGAATCGATATTGATTGCAGGGGTCACCATGTTTTCAAGTACGATTATTGGGCTGAAACTGTTACCGACCACGACGCTGCATCACAAGCATACTGGCCAGATCATCATCAGTATCCTGTTAATTCAGGATTTAATTGCCATTATCATTCTTTTGCTGCTACAGGGTTATGGCAAAGGTGGGGATCTGGCGACGGATATCTTACTGGAATTGTGTGCATTGCCTGTCCTGATTGGTATTGCATGGCTGATTCAGCGTTATGTGTTGATTAAACTGATTATTAAATACGATCAGATCCACGAGTACATTTTTTTATTGGCCATCGCCTGGTGTCTGGGCATTGCAGAGCTTGCCACCTTGATTGGTTTGTCACATGAGATCGGGGCATTTGTGGCAGGTGTCTCACTGGCTTCCAGTCCGATAGCGCTGTTCATCACCGAAAGATTAAAACCATTACGTGATTTCTTCCTGATAATATTCTTCTTTTCATTGGGTGCGGGCTACAACATCAGCATGATAGGTGAACTCTTTGCCCCTGCCTTATTACTGGCGACCTTGATACTCGTAGTGAAACCAAAGGTCTTTGCTTATCTGCTCAAGGCTGAAGGTGAAAAAAAACATATCTCAAGAGAAGTGGGTTTCAGGTTAGGGCAGGCGAGTGAGTTTTCATTGCTAATCGCCGTGCTGGCAGTTCAATCGCAATTTATCAGTGAATCAACCTCTAATATGATTCAGTTGACGACACTGATCACCTTTATCGTCTCTTCATTTATTATTGTGCGAAGCTATCCAACACCGATTGCAACGACAGATAAACTCAGGCGTGACTAAAGCGGTGAAAAATACAGTGATCGTTTTTGCTGTCGTTCTAGGTCTGGCTGGTTTATTTGTAACAGGTGATTATTTCGGGGTATTTGGGCTGAAAAAATATCTGGTACTGGATTTTGCAGAGTCTTCATTTAAACCCGTTGATAAAGAAACTGGCGCACCGGTGACTGATGTAAAAATACGATGCTTTCAGAAAGGTAATAACAATGCCTGTACTCAAAAAGAAAGTCGTTCAAGCGGAGTTATTATCGTCAGGGTTCCTGTACAAAAACTTGTCTGGGAAACATTGTTATTCAGGAACAAGGAAGAACTGGTAGCAACCAATGACCCTCAATTACATATAATGTTTATACACTATAATTACGACAATCCAGTTGCAACCTTTACTATTGAAGAGCTATATAATAATCCTGTATCGAAATATTCCATAACAATGGAAAGAAAATTTAAAGAGGCTGACGATGAGTGATGCACTAAATTATTTAATGAAAGTTCGCCCGGGCGAAATGAAATCCTATTTTGAGTTCGTCAAACAAGCAGGCAAGCATCTGCAGCCGAAAACGCGCGCAATTATCTCAGTCATCACAAAGGTCGATAATCAGACGGAAGCAGGACTGAGACAATATCTGGTTAGGGCATTACAGCTTGGTGTAACAGCAGATGAAATTATTGACGCCCTGTTTGTGGCATTCCCAACCCTGGGATTGAGTAAAATCATCTGGGCTGTGGATATTATTCTTGATATGGATATCCCGGAATTTGATCCGCAATCGCTAGGGCATAAGGAAACCTGGCATGATGTGATTGCGATTGAAGACGTAGGAGATAAAGAAGTCACCTATGTGCATACGGATGAACGTGATTTATTTATATATGCGGATAATGACGATATAAAAGTATTTGATAGTCGATGTCCACATCACGCAACCAATATACCTGAACTGGCTCTGCAGGACTGCAAACTGACTTGCCCAAAACATGGCTGGAGGTTTGACGTGCGAAATGGAGAGTGTATTGAAAAAGGCAATCGGCCGTTGCATGAGCTTGAAAACAGGGTGATTGAGGGACGATTGGATGTTTTTTGGTGATTTTTTACCGATATTGTGTAAAAAAACAGTAAATTTACCCCAAGCGGGGGACGATATTAGTAACTTTTAGATATATTATTTCAATCAAGGGAGTGCTCGTATCATGGATGATGGGGAAATGATTTCCCGACTGGAATGTTGAGCGGTTGATAAACATTCATGCGCCAGGGATGGCGCATATCTTCAATAAATTTCATAATTAATTGTAATTATCTGTTTATAAAGCAGTTTTTCTACATATTAATTGATTGTTATCCAGTTATAGTGAAACACTCCTTTGATATTCAGCATTTCCCTCAATTATTCATGGAATAATATCGTATTGCCAGTGATATATATCTAAGTAACACATTGAATAATAAGGAGTTATAATTAATTTTGTTAATAATGTTGCGTTGCACAAACATGGTCTGTATACTGCACCGCATCAATTAACAAATTATTGGAGAATTAACCATGAAATCATATGTAGAACAATTAACTGCACCAGTACAAGAACTTAATGCTTTAGCTGTTAAAAACATTGAAGAACTGACTTCATTACAACTGAAGACAATTCAGGAAAATGCAACAGTTGGTGTTGAAACAATCAAGAGTGCTACTGCAATCTCTGACCTTGAAGGCTTACAGTCTTTCCTGACAGCACAAGCAGAAGTAGCTAAGCAAATTGCTGAAGGTATCTTTGCAAATGCTCGCACAGTTGCTGAGATGAGCCAGGGTTATGCGACAGATGCTAAAGAAATTGCTGAAACTTCTTTAAAAGCAGTTAAATAATTACCCGTAGTAAACCAACTCTTCCCCTAAATAGTTGGTTCCCTAAAAGCCGCCTTTATGGCGGCTTTTTTTATGGATGTCGTAAAATTCATTTGCTTCTATAGCAGAAATTTATGGCAGTTTTCTATATGATCCGCACGTTCCACATAAGACTCATCAAAATTGCAGGTGACAGGTGAAATGACACATAATAAGACAGAATCTACAAACATTGTTGTTGCAGCGATGTATAAGTTCGTGCATTTGCCTGATTTCAGGGAATTACGCGAGGAACTGCTTCAAGTCTGTGAAAAACAATCTCTCAAAGGGACACTGCTTTTGGCAGAAGAAGGTATCAATGGCACCGTGGCGGGTAGCAGAGAGGGTATTGATAAACTATTAAGTTTTCTCAAGCAGGATCCTCGATTTTCAGATCTGGAGCATAAAGAATCTTTTGTCTCTGAGATGCCTTTTTACAGGATGAAGGTCAGACTGAAAAAAGAGATTGTAACCATGGGTGTTCCCAACACAGACCCTAATCAATTAAATGGTGCAAAAGTCGATTTTAAACAATGGAATGAGCTAATTTCTGATCCAGATGTGCTTGTTATCGATACACGCAATAAATATGAATATGAGATTGGTACATTCAAAAATGCGATTTCTCCTAATACCAAAACATTCAGAGAGTTTCCTGAGTTCGTAAACAATGATCTGAGTCCCGAAAAGTACAGGAAAGTCGCAATGTTTTGTACAGGTGGTATACGTTGTGAGAAGGCCACGAATTACATGCTGAAACAGGGATATGAAAATGTTTATCACTTGAACGGAGGGATTCTTAAATATCTGGAGGAAGTTAAGCAAGAAGAAAACCTGTGGCAGGGTGATTGTTTTGTTTTTGATGGTCGTGTTGCTGTCGATAAAAATCTGGAGCAGGGTAGTTATGAGCAATGCTTTGCATGTCGAATGCCCTTAGCAGAAAAGGAATTACAGGCAGATACATATAAAAGAGGTATTTCCTGTCCGTATTGTATCGATGACATGACTGATGAGAAATATGAGCGTGTCAGCGAAAGACAGCGCCAGGTAGAATTGGCAGAAAAGAAACAACAGCAACATATCGGGGTATCTCAGGAAAAAGCCAGGGCTGACTACCGCTAATTGATAATGCAAACTACGCCTGTCCTCTATTCATTTCGACGTTGTCCTTATGCCATTCGGGCCAGGATGGCACTTAAATACGCCTCGATTACCTGTGAATTACGAGAAATTGTATTCATAGATAAACCTCAGGCAATGATAAACCTGTCTAACAAAGGGACAGTGCCTGTCTTACAATTGACGGATGGATCAGTTATTGATGAGAGCCTGGAGGTAATGCTGTGGGCGCTGGAGCAAGCGGATCCTGATAACTGGTTGGACGTAGAAAATAAAAATGCCCGTTTATTGATCGAGAAGAATGACCAGGAATTTAAACAGTATCTTGATCAATATAAATATTTCCAGAGATACCCTGAACACACACAGTTGTATTATCGCAAGCAAGCAGAAGAATTTATTGAATTGCTAGAAAACATGTTGCAAAAGCAGCATGGTCTTGGGCTGGTATCAAATCGACTCTCTTTGGCTGATGTGGCAATTTTTCCTTTTATCAGACAATTTGCGCATGTTGATTGGGAATGGTTCAGTAATAGCCAGTACAGAAACCTGATAGGCTGGTTATTGAAATTGGAAGAAAGTGAATTATTTCTGGCGGTAATGAACAAACATAAACCGTGGCAGGAAGATGAAGATGTAGTACTAACTCATAAAAATGAATCAAATAATCAAGAGAGAGGACTGGAATGTTGAAAATAGTATATGGCAAAGGCACTGCGTTAATAGCGATGACATTATTTGTGTGTCTGTTTATAAATTCATCTGTTTCTGCAGATGAAGCAGACGTAGTTATAGAAACAAAATTTGGCAATATAGAATTGAAATTATTTCCTGAGCTTGCGCCAGGGCATGTCGCGAATTATTTAAAATTGGCAAAGTCCGGATTCTATGATGGTACGTCCTTTCACAGGATCATTCCCGGTTTCATGATTCAGGGTGGTGATCCAAACAGTAAAGGCACTAACAGATCAAATCATGGTACAGGTGGCCCGGGATATTCAATTGATGCAGAATTTAATGATAAACCTCATGTCAGAGGTACTTTATCCATGGCTCGTTCTCGTGATCCTGACAGTGCCGGTTCGCAATTTTTTATCGTGGTAAAAAAATCCAGCTTTCTGGATAATCAATATACTGTTTTTGGTGAGGTAGTCAGTGGTATGGATGTTGTGGATAAGATTGTTTCTCAGAAAAGAGATGCTCGCGATAACCCGATCGAAAGAATTGAAATGACAATAAGTGTAATTGAACCAGACAAGGAACAAACTGTAAGCGAAGAAGGCTATTAAGCCAGTACTTAATTTTCCCGGCTTAGAATAATGGACAACATTCCTGAAAAGGCACCATTGCAGCGAGCTGCACTGGTGATGGTGTTGTTAAATGCTTTTACAACACCGCTGATGTTGTCTGCCGCAAATGTTGCATTACCCTCCATTGCTGAAGACCTCAAGCTTGATGCTGTGGTGATTAGCTGGATACCCATGGCCTTTTTAATGGCAAGTGCAATGTTTGTACTTGTATTTGGTCGTGTTGCGGACATGATAGGCCGTAAGCGAATCTTCCTGATTGGTACGATGTGCGTGATTATCACATCAGTAATTGCGTCATTGGCCACTAATGGTACGTTCCTGATTACAGCGCGATTTTTACAGGGTATGAGCGCAGCCATGCTCTATGCGACACAGATTGCCATTATCTCTTCGGTTTTCCCTCCGAAACAGAGAGGGCATGCCATCGGTATGACAGTATCGACCATTTATCTTGGCTTGACCTGTGGTCCTTTGCTTGGAGGTTTCCTGATTGATTACTATGGATGGCGCGCAAGCTTTGTCTTTCATATCCCGCTTGCAATTATCGTTTTACTAATTGGTATCTTTAAAGTTCCCGGAGACTGGTCTGCTGATGAGACAGGGGAGTTTGATTTAAAAGGTGCGCTTGTATATGGATTATCTATCGTGCTTTTGTGCCTGGGCGTTTCAAGCTTACCAGAGAGTCATGGTATCTTACTTTTGATATTCGGATTGTTCGGTATATGGCTTTTCATAAAACTGGCAAAACGATCTAAACATCCTATCTTCGATGTGTCTTTGTTCGGGCGGAACAGGGTATTTGCATTCTCCTGTTTTGCATCATTCATCATTTATACGGCCGTTTTTGCAAACATCGTACTGGTCAGTTTGTATTTGCAATATATAAAAGGCCTGTCTGCGACAATGACAGGCAGTATCATGATGGTCCAACCTTTGACAATGGCAATTTTTTCACCTTTTGTGGGACGCTTGTCAGATAAGATTGAACCCAGAATTATCGCTTCTGTGGGGATGGTGGTAACAGCATGTGGTCTGCTTTTGTTGGGATCGATGAATATGCATAGTGCAATCTCGATTTTGATTGCTGCTTTAATTATCACAGGTTTCGGATTTAGTTTGTTCTCATCACCCAATGCAAATGCCATTATGAGTGCGGTTGACAAACAATATTATGGCAGTGCAACCGGATCACTGGCAACGATGAGAATACTGGGTCAAATGACAAGTATGGTAGTGGTGACACTGGTTTTCTCCATGCTCATTGGACAGATAACAATTGAACCTTCTGTTTATCAAGACTTGATGCAGGCTATTAGTGTCTGTTTCTTTATTTCTGCCAGCTTGTGCATTCCAGGCCTTATATTTTCACTGGTGCGTGGTCGTATGCATCAAGAAATACAGACATAGGTCTTATTGTGCTAACAACCACAGATCATAGTCGTGATAGTGCGGGTTTAACCTATGTTTATCCTGTGATCTCACGTCGTTCAGGAGGTTTGTCTATTGGCATCAACCTTAACCCTAATAATGCCTGCAACTGGCGATGCATCTATTGCCAGGTGCCAGATTTGATACGCGGGACTTCACCTGAAATCAATCTGCAACAGCTTCAAAAAGAGCTTGATGAATTTCTCAATGATGTCATCAATAGTGATTTTTACGATCGTTATGAGGTTGCGGAAGACCTTCGAACAATAAAAGATATCGCCATATCCGGTAATGGAGAATCGACCAGTGCTGCAGAATTCGATCAGGTCATCGAATTGATTGCTCATTCGATAAGCTGTTTCAAATTGCAAGATAAAGTAAAACTCGTGCTTATTACCAACGGGAGTCTGGCGCATAAAGAAGTCGTGCAATCTGGTTTGGAAACTATGAGCTCGAACAATGGCGAGGTCTGGTTTAAATTAGACAGTGGTACAGATGCCGGATTAAAAAACATTAATAATTCTGGCCTTTCGATTGAACGAGTTAAAGAAAACCTGAAAATTGTGAGTGTGCTTTGCCCAACCTGGTTGCAAACCTGTATCTTCAAATTAGATGGTGAATTGCCATCCAGGAATGAATGTGAGAGCTATTTGAATTTTCTGTCGTGTCTGAAAGAAGACAATATTAATGTTAATGGTGTTTTGTTATATGGGCTAGCGCGTCCTTCCATGCAGATTGAAGCGCCACGATTATCACCTGTGTCAAAAGCATGGATGAATGAATTCGCCGAAGAAATAAATCAGTTGGGGTTTCAAACCAGGGTCAATCACTGAAAAATACAATTATTCAGTTTGGTCTATTTCAATATGCCCGGGATTAATTCTCAAACAGGGTTAATTATCAAATAGAGACTGATAGTCTGGATAACCCTCAGTAGCGAGTGTCTCCTTATCTATAAATCTAAGGGATGCTGAGTTGATACAATAACGCAAACCAGTTGGAGCGGGACCATCATCAAAGACATGACCCACGTGGGAATCAGCCTGTGCACTTCGTAGTTCAGTTCTAATGCCGAAAATCGAGATATCTGTTTTTTCTACCACAGCATCAGGAACGATAGGGCGTGTGAAGCTTGGCCAGCCAGTCCCGGATTTAAACTTGTCTTTTGAACTGAACAGGGGCTCACCAGATACAACATCGACATAAATACCTTCTTTCTTGTTATTCCAGTATTTATTCTGGAATGGCCTTTCGGTGGCATCCTCCTGGGTGACATCATATTGCAATTTTGTCAGTCTTTTTTTGAGCTCAGCCTTTGAAGGTTTTACATAATCAGTGCGTTTTTCTGACCATGTGGTCGCATCAGCCTGAGTCTCTATAACAGGATTACTTATTGCTGCTTCATTTTCTGTTTCCCCGGATACTTGGGCAGTCATCAACACCAGGCCTATAATGCCTGCAAAGGCGGCAATAAGACTCCATCTTTCTGTGTGTGGTTTCATTTTGGCTATCTGCTTTTATTTGATCATGATTTTTATGTAACTATTCGGACAGGATGAAACAAGCAGAGTTCCCGGACGATTTTTACATCGTGAGATTAGTTAATATCATGTTTCATCCTCACATTTCATCCACACACAAGAATCATAGTGTGAGATAATTTTTGCATGCGTACCTTATCCTGTTCATTGCTTTTTACCTTACTACTGTCTGCCTGTGGCCGCTCAGATTATGAGATTGCGATGGACAATTATAATCAAGGTGAATATCAGGCTGCCTTTGAAATACTACTGCCCCTTGCTGAATCCGGCAATGCACAGGCGCAGCATGCATTGGGGTCTATGCTCGATGATGAGGATGGGATAGGGCAGGACTATGCAAAGGCTTTTGAATGGTACCAAAAGTCCGCTGAACAGAATTGGCTTGAAGCGCTGTATCAAATGGGTGTGATGTATCAAAATGGATTTGGAGTTGAAAAAAACCCCACAGAGGCTGTTGCATGGTATCGCAGGGCGGCAGAACAGGATTTTGTACCAGCTCAAACCAAACTGGCCAAGATGTATTTGCGAGGGTCGGGAATAAACCGTGATTATTGGGAAGCCATGAAATGGACCAGAAAAGCCGCTGATGTGGGTGATCCTGAGGCCCAGGTAAATATGGGCTACATTTTTTATGAAGGTTTTGGTGTTATTCAGGATTACAGCGAAGCAGAAAAGTGGTATCGCAGGGCCGCTGAGCAAGGATGGCTAAGTGCTGAACACGTCATGGGCATTATGTATCAAAATGGTCGTGGCGTAGAGCAGGATTATTCTCTGGCGATAGATTGGTATCGTAAAGCAGCCAACCGTGGATATGCCTACTCACAGAAGAACCTGATCAACATGTATCGTCAGGGTCTGGGTATTCCTCAAAACAAAACAGAGGCATTAAAATGGTTTCTTGATGTTGCCAGGCAAAAAAATGTGGTGGCTCAATTCAGGCTTGGTTCAATCTATCATAATGGTCATGGTGTTCCAGGCGATGATATTAAAGCCTATGCATGGTATGGAATTGCGGCAGCAGGGGGTATTGAACCTGCGGAAGAATTACGTGATGAAATCCAGGCGCAGCTAACTCCGGAAGAGCTCGAACAAGCTCGAAAACTTTCCAGGGAATTATGGGAGAAATATGGAAATACAAAACAAGACTCTAAAGCAGATACTGCAAGTCAATAGAGCGTTTTATGATGCCTTTGCTGCTGGAGATTTTTTGACAGTTAAGCAGACCTGGTCAAAAAGTGATCAAATCTCGGTTATTCATCCGGGAAGCGTCGCCCTGCATGGGCACAAGGCAGTGATGGCGAGCTGGGAGCTCATATTCGAAAATTCAGGGTCGCATGACATCAAGTGCATTAATGAAAGGGTGTATTTGGCTGGTGAATCAGCGTATGTGGTTTGCAACGAAGTATTTCCTGAGGGCCAGCTGGTAGCAACGAATATATTTGTCATTGAAAATGGCTTATGGCGAATGGTGCACCATCAAGCAGGCCCGTGTCCAGATTCGGGACAAGGTGATGATAGTTTAAGCAATGAAGATTTGAGTAACGAAAGTCCACAGGGGTCTTCTACTTTACTACATTAGACTGATTTGATAGATGACACTTTGAAAATAACTAGTGTGAAGCAGTTTTACGACGTGTCTTTTTAGCGACTTTTCCGGAAGCTTTCTTTTGTGAGATTTTCTTTTTCATAACTTTCTTCTTCGTGGCCTTTTTCCTGTTCAGGTTTTTATTTTTGGCACGAGAATCTTTCGCCATGTTACTTTTGTACTTGATAATCTTTGCCTGCAGTTTCTCATCGTTTTGAGCAATGATTTCTATAGCGAGCAATCCTGCGTTCATACTGCCACCGATGGCAACACTGGCAACCGGCACACCTGCTGGCATTTGTGCGATTGAAAGTAAGGAATCCAGTCCTTTTAATGTTTTACTTTCAACAGGCACACCAATGACAGGTAAAGGTGTCAGGCTGGCGACCATTCCGGGTAAATGAGCAGAGCCGCCAGCACCAGCGATGATGACGCGGAGGCCTCTTGTATGTGCTTCCATGGCATACACTGTCATGTCAATGGGAGTTCGATGTGCAGATACAACACGAGCTTCATAAGGTATATTGAATTTTTCACAGATGTCGGCTGCGGCTTGCATCGTTGGCCAATCCGAATCACTGCCCATAATGATTCCAACAAGAGCTTGTTTTTTACTCATTCCCCGTCTCCATAATATCCCTGGCTCCAAAATAAAGTACATCCGCTGCTGCTTGTGCAGTTTTTTCCGCCGCAGCTATAGTTTTTCCCAATGCTGTCACGTGTCCCATCTTACGACCCGGCATACTTAATTCTTTGCCATAAATATGAATATGTACACCAGGCATCGCCAAGGCTTCATCAAACCCTGCAGGTTGACCGCTGCCATGAGCCTGTCCAAGTAAATTAACCATAACAGCGGCAGGTGTGACCATTTTAGTGGAGCCCAACGGCCAACCAAGAACAGCACGCACATGATTTTCAAACTGGGAGCATTCACATGCTTCAATCGTGTAATGCCCTGAGTTGTGCACCCTGGGGGCAAGTTCGTTAATTATAATCTCTTCATCTTTTGTCAGGAACATTTCAATACCGAAACTACCAATGGCACCGATCGCAACTACAGCACGTTGGGCGATATCGATTGCGTTTTCAGTGATAGAATCAGAAACGCGTGCAGGAGCACGAACAATGTGGCAGATATGGTCTTTCTGCACAGATTCAACAAGCGGGTAGGTTGCAACCTCACCATTTCGACTTGTGGTGATGATGACAGCCAGCTCAGAAACAAAGGGACAAAATGCCTCTGCATACAGTGTCCGATTGTCCCCATCCAGTTTATCCCAGGCTGCATCTATCTCACTTTCATTATTTACCGTCGCGTTACCTTTACCATCGTAACCATTTCTGCGTGCCTTAATGACCAGAGGCCAGTTAAATTCTTTTGCAACCTCAATAATATCTTCGCGTGATTCAATCGCTCTGAAAGGAGACAGTGGTAGTCCAGCTTCCTGTAATGTTTGTTTCTGGATATATTTATCCTGTACCAAACCGATGCTTTTTGCAGTGGGGAATAATGTATGCCCGGCCTTTTCCAGTTCTGCCAGACTGTTTGCATCTACAAATTCATTCTCAAGGGTGATGACATCTGCATGTTCAGCCAGTTTCAGCAGATCCTCAGGATTGTCCCAGTCGCCGATAAATGTCTTTCCCGCCAGGTTCATTGCCGGGCCTTCAGGTTTGCGTTCAAGAATATGAATATCGCAGCCGAATTCCAGTGCGGACAGTGCGGTCATCTTTGCCAATTGACCACCTCCGACAATACCAATACGTTTACCAGGCTTATTTTCTGTTACTTTGCTCATTAATTTTAATATAGTGAAATTCGTACTGAAAAAAGGGCGTTATGATACCGAATTATGTGTATTTTGGGGGAGTTTATTTCGATTCGGCTGCATTGTAGATAAGGCAGATTTAAGCTGATGGAAACTCCTTGAAAATAACTAATATGACCATATGTGTGTATAAGATATTTGAAAAAAATGCGCTAACTACTTGACAGGTAACATAAATAGGAAGAATATCGCGCTCCATGAAAATGAACTATATGACAAAGCAGGGCTTTATCTGGCGCCATACACCACTGTGTGGCGTTATTGCGCACCTGTGCGTCATGGGATTTCGTTAATGTAATAGCTTAGATCTTTAAGAAGAATTCCTAAAAGGCCGCAGGTGAATAACCTGCGGCCTTTTTTTTGGCCATGGAAGGCCTTATGCCGTGGAGGACAGGAAGTCCGAGAACGGCGTTGCAGGAATGACCTTATGCCGTGAGCGCTAGCGGTATCGCATGGGATAGATATTTTTTAACAAACCGGAGGCTCATATTGTAAAAATAGAGAAATAGTAATGAAATTTTTAATCGCCAATGTAATTGTAGTGCTACTTGTCATATCCCAGCCTGTGTATGCTGGGAATGCTGATTACACCAACAGGCACAACACAGTGATCGCCTGTGAGTTATTCGCCAAAGATGCTTATCAGGCAGCGGATAATTTCGGTCATAGTGTTGTGCTGGAAGACATACTGGATTTAATAGATGCTTCGCCTGTTTCAGATGGTAAGAAGCAACGCGCATTCCAGGCAATTCAGTTCGTCTGGAAGAATCAGCTGAATAATCCCGTGATGGCGTATACATTGGCAATGGGAATCTGTCTGGAACCTAAAAAAGAGATGGCTCCAGTAGACGAACCGTGGATTACTTCCCCACGGACCAACAAAGAGTATTTCTAGGGATAATTCTCTGCTGACATCTATGGTCGTTCGTAGACATGGAATTATCGAACGACCGTAGATGGATGCTGTGAAGCTGAGGAATCAGGGCTTAGTGAAGAAGTAATTATACAAACCAGATGGTGGATCTGGCCTGTTTATTGATGAAACGATGACAGAATATTTTAAAAAGTGCTCATCTCCTGGGTAATGTATGCTTCAAGTTGTGAGGCACCACTACCTTCGAAATTGATAAATTTTAAACCATAGACCACATCCTTATTATCATCTTCAGATAAGGGATTAGTATAAGAAATCCTGCACAGTGCGTTTACCCTCATATCCATTTCATATAATTTAAGGCAAAAAGTAACATCCAGTAGTGGTGAATTTTTTTCAGTAAATTCCTCATTGTCCGGGTTTATTTTCTTTAATGATTCACGGTCGGCGCGAATTTGCAGCCCATCAGGTGAAATATCATAAATTTTGGCTTCAAGTTGGTGTATTTTGTAGTGGATATTCACCGGTGAATCGAGGATTATCCTGGGATATTCCCGTTTTTCTTCAATGTGTTCCTGTGATGCTGACTTGTCCATGCCGTATTCCTGTATAGTGTTGTCGCTTGGTTAATTTATAGACTTAATGCCATTTATTTCAAGGAATTGGTTCACATCTTGGGCAAATAGATATGATCTTTGTGAGGCAGATCACAACATTTCCAGAGCTATATATCAGTGGTTGCGCCGACCGAATTGCAACTATAAGGTGAAAATTTGTCTATACTTATCGGCAAGAAGTCTAAAACCTTAAATATGGTGTTTGTATGCGCTATAGAAACAGAGTGATTTCCTTATGTATCCTGGTATCTGGGTGCCTTGGATACCAGAACATCATGGCAAGAACTGTCTATCAATGGACAGATGAAACGGGCAACATTAACTTCAGTGATGTGCCGCCTGCCGAATCTGTTGAAATTGAAACACGTGAGTTCAACATCAGCCAGCCGGCTAGCAACAATGTTGTTTTGGAAGACTATTCAATCATTAACCAGGTTGAACGAATGGCTAAATGGCGCAGACAGCTTGCGGATGAACGTCTTGCAAAAAGAGAGCTGTATCTTGAGGGAAAACGACTGGATCAGGAGCTTGAAATAATCAGACAAAATGAAGCCATTGCTGCTGAATCATATGATGAGCCTCGGGGCTATTATTATGCCCCGTATTCATTTCCTCAAAACCGGCCATTTTATGGCTCAAAACACGGTTCAAAACATCGGCGACATCATCGACCTGATACGATTGGCGTTGCCCCACGGCGTATTCATCAAAAATCCATTGGTATACAATCGCGCCGGATTTTTCCTCCAAGAAGATACGGGCCAGTGCATCTGTAAATTACCAGGGTAACTTAAAAAATTAAGTGCCAGATACTTTTCTAGAGTCAAATAAGCAGCACAGAGCTTCAGACACGTAGCCTATAGTCTTACCCATTATGCATTTAAGGAAAACAATTATTTTATTCAGCTGCTGTTTCATTTATAGCTGCAGTGATTACCCGTCAGGCTATAAAGATGGCTATGGAAGCAATGATAAGAGGCAATGGATAGTTTTTGGAAAAGCGGATTATTTAGAAGGCTTTCATGTAGGTAAAGCTGAAAAATTTCAGCAAGACTGGCTTGCTGAAAATTATTCAGATATAAATCATTTGCAATGTCCGGTAGTGACCATACTCGCCGATCCATTCAACTATCTACCTGCAGAATACAAAAGAGTCGGGCCGGACACCTACAAAACAGGTTCTCCATAATCAATCTATAAAACATTTCTTTTATTACTTCATTAATAATGAAAGACGTGTGTCAGGATATTGCTGTTGAATATTACTGACTATCACATGCATGGCAGATAATGCTGGCTGTTGATTATCGTTCATATCTGAATTGACATCTGATTCCTGTATGCGAAAAGCACCACGAATTTTCACAACATTATAGGATCCCTGTGCCAATTCTTTGCTGAGGGAACAAAACTCGACAGCATACTCTGGCCTGTCTGAAGCTAAATAACCGATGCAAAGATTATGATAAGCCACCAATTCATCCGCCGGGTTTAATGTTTCGGTAAGTGCTCGATAGGCAAAATGGATACCACGGTTGGCGTGGTTTGTGGCTAGTTCTACACTGCTACGGTTTAACATACTGGAAGTACTTGATGTAAACCAGATGATATCACCCTGAACAATACCATGCTGAGCCTGTACCACGCTGTTATTAAGCAATGTAAGGATAAATACCAGGCCGATTTTGTTTAATGTCTGTTTCATGTTGTACCTCTTTTATTAATCTGTGGAAGATGGATACATTATGATATATATTTATGAATAGTCTTCACCTATAATCATTTAGCAGATATAAATATATGAATAAGTCGATATTATCCTGAATAGGCGTGTCTAGATATGGATTGGCGAGCATTACAAGATGTAGTCACAGTGGCAGAGACGGGCAGCCTGTCTGCAGCCGCACGCCGCCTGAACGTAAGTCAACCAACCGTTGGCCGTAGGATAGAGCAATTAGAAGAGCAGCTTGGCACTTTGTTGTTTAATAGAACAGCCAGAGGGCTTATCTTAACAAAGGTAGGTGAGGGTATATTGAGTCATGCAAAGCAGATGGAAGAGGGGGCCCTGGCGATAGAACGGATCGCCACCGGTGCGAACCAGGAACTTCAGGGTAATGTCCGTATCTCCCTGATAGAAGACCTTGGCATTCAATGGATCCCACAAAAATTGAACGAATTCCATAAAGAATTTCCACAGTTAACGATAGAGGTAAATATCGATAATCGTAATGTGGATTTATTACGTCGAGAGGCAGATATTGCAATACGCCTTGCCAGACCAGAGCAGGCAGATCTAATCTGCCGCAAAACAGGCATGTTGCACTTTGGTCTGTATGCCAGCCATTCCTATCTGGATGAGCATGGAATACCTGAACACAGAAGAGATCTAAAAGAACATTTTCATGTCGGGTTTGATGAAGAAATGGCTAGGGGACCTAATGTTAAGAAATTAGAATCATTATTTAATCAGGGCAACATACGGCATCGGTCTAACAGTCACATGGAAATGGTCGAAGCAACCCGCGCAGGTTTAGGCTGTACCGCACTTTGCTGTTTTATCGGAGATACGGATCCAGATCTACAACGTGTGTTAGTCAATGAAATAGACTATGCACGAGAAATTTGGCTGGTTACCCATGCAGAAATAAATAGCAGCGCACGTATACGCGCAGTATTTGATTTCCTCGGCAAGGCACTGGAAGAAGATGCTGAGAAACTAGCAGGGTTAAGTAAAAGTAGTTAAAAATGTAAGCAAAAAACAGAGTTGTTTGTTTTATTCCATTTAAGTATTCAATACTTTTCGGGTACCAGGCAGCAGGTCCGCTATCGCCAGACAAACCAGTCCAAATGGCAGGTAACCTGCATATCCCAAAAGTGGCATCTCGAACAGATAAAATGCTTGCACATAGGGGACACTATATTCCCAGTGGGCGAAACTCTTTACATTCCAGAGTTCCCAGAAGAAACCACAACAGAGTGCAGCCAACGCAGGTACTAATACCGGTTGCCAGTTCCCATGTTTCAGTACGGAGAAAATGGTTTTCCCTTCAAGCAAATACCTTAATCCGGTTATCACAAACAAAGGGGCAATCCATACCAGGGGAAACAGGACTTCCGGCCAGAATGCGGCCAAACCCAGGGTGGTTGATCCACCCAGCCAACTGGCGATTGCACATGTTCTTGGTTGTGGTGTTTGCAATTTCCATAACTGCGTGGACGACCGATTAAGACGGGGAAAGGTATTAAAGTATTCTGTGGTACTGAGTACCGCAGGCAGTACAGTGGCATAAGCAAAACTGGAATGGATGGTGATCTCTGCTGCGCTTAATTCTTCTGTGCCGACGTAGTGCCAGTTCCTTATAAAGATATTCAGGTATTCGTAATACCACCAGAAGGCCCCACTCAACATAAAAAGACTGAACAGGTAAAGTGGTTGTCTGGTCAGCAAACAATAACCTTTTCGAGAATGTGTGAGGGCATTGATGATTAAGATGTAACCCAGCCAGATGGGCGTGAAGGTATAAACCTGAAAATCTGTAAACCAGGCAAAGCGGTTCCAGGCAAGTATCCAGAAAATAATGACAAGTATGATGCCTGATTTCCCCCACCATGGCAGGCGAGATTGTATTTGATTGGTGATCGGGGGTTGTTTAATGGAACGAATGTTTATCGCATAAACGAATAATGTAAGAACGAAAATAATAAAACCGGCCATAGCAAACCATGCGAGCCATGAAAACGGTTCATGTTGCATAGGCGAGGTTATATGAGGAAACACCAGATATGCTGTCATATCATGGCCCGCCAGCCATATACCAACAAGTGGCATGCCTAAAAGGAAGACGCTGATCAGAATCAGATTTACAGCAAAACGATACATATCAACATAAGAGAATAGAACAATTTAAGAATAATTATTCTGATATTTATTTCTCGTGTCGATAGCGCTAGATGATGTAATAAATAATTAAATTTATCACGATGACAGTGGAGCCAGGCAGAATTTGAATGCCTGTTGTTAGTCCAGAAATAAAGTCATCTCAGGAGATGTAATGCAACAGACTGGAGAGGACGAACCCACAGCTGACAAAAAAACCTGCTATCGGTATCCATAAAGGAAAGACGATTGTATCTACGGGATTTGGATTACGCCGCTTTATTCTCCATAAGGCGAGATTAACCATAGAAAAAACTATCAGCATAATCACAGACGTTGTCTCTGCCAGAGTGGCCAGCCGCCCAACTGAAGCTAAAATCAGTACGATGACTGTTGCTACCAGGGTAGCTACCAGCGGTGTTCGGGTCTTTGGGTGTACAAACTGTAAGACAGCAGGTAACTGGCCACGTGAACTCAAGCCGTAAAATACGCGTGAGGCCATGATCATCTGGATCAATGCACCATTGATGATGGCGAACATGCCTATAATACTGATGATTACTGCCTGTCTACCGGTATGGTATTCGTATATCAATGCCAGCGGGGCTTCACTAGTGGCAAGTACTTCAGGACTAATGGTCATCACGGAGGTAATCATTATCGTCATATACAGTAGTGTCGTGATACCCAGCGTCAGTATGATGGCAATGGGCAGGTTTCTTTTGGCATTTACGGTCTCTTCTGTCACATCAACCATATCCTCGAACCCGATAAAGGCATAAAAAGCCAGTAAGGAACCCGCGTAGATGCTACCCAGACTGCTTGTATCCAATGATGGCAGTAACGCTCCCCATCTTGCTGTATCCATTTCAAGGGCGTTAACACTCACTACAATAATCAGGAGCAAACCACCGATCTCGATGACAGTAATGGCGGCGGCGATTGTTACTGATTCTTTAATTCCCCAGGCGGCAATAAACCCCAGACATAAAACAACCAAAAAGATAATCACTAGCCGTTCCAGTTCTATAAACTCGTGAAGATAACCAACGAAGCCATTGACCAGTGCAGAAGCAGACACGAGGCCTGCGGCAATGACCAGCAAGCCAACCAGTATGGACAGGCGATCTATAGAAAAGCCTTCTTTAACGTATAGTGCAGCACCGGCACAACGGGGATAACGGCCTGACAACTCGGCGAAAGACATTGCTGTTAAACCTGCGATCAGAGAAGCAACAAGAAATGAAACTGGTGCGAGATAACCTGAAATACCAGCAAGCTCACCAATCAGTGCATAAATTCCTGCACCAATGGTAGTGCCCAGGCCATAAAGCACCAGTTGAGGTAAGGTCAGGGAACGCTTCAGGGTTACACGCTGTTTCACAGGGGCATTTTAACTAATAAGCTGTGAAAGCAAAAATTTCCTTGGGGCAAAGAAGGTGGCTTTTTTTGTAAAATAAATTATTTGAATGTTCTGGAATGTTTCAGCCTGGGGTCATGTTGGTCCAGATCAGCCTGTACCTCATCGCGACTGCGATGAAAAACGATCTCTCGTCCCATTACATTACCTACATAAGCCTGTGCGTTTTTGGTAGGTGTAAGTTCGCATTTCACGCTATGAACACCCTCACCAATAATGACTGTGATTTGACTGGCGCGCTTGTCCAATACAACCACGTCCATGGACTGTTCGCTTTCCGTATTGATGACTGTGATCGTTTCGCTATTCATGAGATTGATAGTAAGGGAATCAGATGAGCCTGTCCCCCTTATCTCTGTGGGTTCCTGGTTGTGAGAGTATACTATTTAATTTCATGTAAAATATTACCTAAAACCTGTATGTACTTGGTAAATATAGTGTATTATCATTACATCTCATGTAATATCAAACAGATCGGTATTTGAGGGTTAGTAAGAAACAGGTGTTTTTAGTAGCGCACTAGAGGCATCTTTATCTACTATTGCGATTTGAACTGACCATGAATAAAAAAGTAAATTTAAAAAGTATTCTTATACTTGATGATGATCAGGAGGTTAGAGCGCTCCTGAAGTCACTTCTCGCAAAGCATTTTTCTGATGTCAATATTCATGAATACGATCCAATTCAAAGAGGAGAGCCTGAAAATGGTTTCGACTGGAGTATGTTTGATGTACTTATTCTGGACCATTACCTGTGTATACATGGACTGACTGGCCTTGACCTGTTTCAGAAGCATCAAAAATCCCCCGATTTCCCCCCCACGATAATGGTAACTGCTGCAGGTAATGAAGCACTTGCAATTCGTGCACTCAAAACCGGCATTAAAGAGTACATACGTAAAGAAGACCTGAATGCAGCAAATCTATCTGAAGCTATTAACAAGGCTTATGAAGAACATCATGTAAATCAAAACGTGCAGCAAGAGTTAGAGGCAGCAGAAAAGCAGATTCAGGAAGATCGTTCAAAGCTTGAAACAGATGCTGACGTAGTAAACTCACAACTACAAGAAATTGAAGAAGGAAAACGCATACAGCAGGAAGCTACGAATGAAGTTCAGCGATTAAAGAGTGAGGCTGAAAAACAGATCCAGAAAGAGTATGCAGAGCTTAAAAAAGAAGTTGCTGTAGTAAAGGAAAAATTATTAAACGCAGTAAAAGGATATTCAAAGATCAAGAAGGAAAAGGATGGGCTTTTAAAAGATCGGGCTATTTTTGAAGTAGAAAGGCAGAAACATGCAACAGAAATGGTCATGGCCAAAGAGAAAATTAAAGATGTCAATCGGGCGTTAGTTGCTACTCAAACGAAACAAAAAGTCTTCGAAGAAAAAAAACAAGAAATAATTACGAAAGACAAACAGCCCGATAAAGACAAGATTAAAAAAGATGTGACTGCGTCTAATGAAGTTAGTGGGGATGAGGAAGTTCTCAATCTTACTAGATCAAAAGCACCATTAGATGCAGACGAATTGTTAGATCCAGGCCAGCAGACAGAGGAACAAGGTGATAGTGAAGTTACTGGAAAGACGGAAGAAATTGAGACAGTAGATGAAGTTCTCGATATTACTAAAGCAGCAAATGTAGACGAATTATTAGATCCAGGCCAGCAGACTCCGGAACAAAGTGATAGTGGAGTTAATGAGAAGCTGGAAGAATTAGAGATGAGCGATGAAGTTCTCGATATTACTAGAGCAACAACAGATGCAGACGAATTGTTAGATTCAGGCCAGCAGCCACAGGAAAAAAGTGACAGTGAAGTCATCGACAAGCCGGTTGAATTTGATCTTCACGATCAGACTATCAACATCTCTCAATTAAAAGAAAAAATGGATCTGGATGCACCTTTAATCCTGGAGGAAGAGTCGCAGGAACAAAGTGGTAGTAAAGTCATAGATGCCGGTGAACCGGATGAAACTGATCAAAACGATCAAACTATCAATATGAATCACTTAGGGACCAAAATGGATCTGGATGCACCGCTAGTCCTGGAAGAAGAACCGCAAGAACAAAGTGATGCAGCAATCGATGCAGATGAATTACTGGATCCAGGCCAGAAGTCAGACCAGAATTCAGACAAACCGGATAATGGTCAAAGCTAGATGAATATTCGAAACTATAGCCTTGAGCATATAAAAGCACTTATCACAGAGGGTAACGATCTCCTGGTGATCACCTCTCCTGACAGTTCGGACAAATATGCATTATCCGGGCAGGTGGAATCAATAATAGATCCGCATTGGAGGACAAGCCTGATCCGTGCCGATGCAAATACTAATATAGAATCGCTATCTCATGAAATAATCGAACAGGCTTTACCCGATAGAGTTAATGATAATTTACCGATAGTAAGTCAGGTACACAGGTATCTGGAGTATTCAGCGCAAAATGGAATACTACCAGTAATCATGATCGATGATGCACATAAATTAACACAGGAAGTACTGGAATTTATTTTACAGCTCGCTGAACTTCGATATGCAGATTCATTATTCCGTATCGTATTATTTGCTGATGAAACAATAAATGAACATCTTGATGCTCCAGGACTGAAAGAATTAACGGCTGGTGTACTACATAATATTCATACGACATCTTTTGCAAAGGAAGAAATTGAAGAAGAACCTAAAGAAATCATTGGTGAGGTTACTTCAATATACGATGAAATAGATGAAGAATTATTAGCTGATGAAGATGCACTGGAAGATAACGATAATGACAGATCGAGAACCATTATTGGACTATTTGTTATCGCTGTTGTATTGATTACTGGATTTCTTGCTTATTCATATTTCAATAATCAAAAAGATGTAGGTATAACCGAGACAACAATCGCTAGCCAACCACAGGAAATAATAATAGAGGAAATTCATAGTCAAGTAGAGGAAGTTGTAGCCGTAGAGGAAGATGATTTAAATATTGATAATGAGCTTTCTCAAATCGAACCAGTACCAGAACCATTAATTGAAGAAGATTTGTTTGAAGATATATCGGATACAGAAACAGCAGAAGAAGTGGCAGAGTATGTCGAGGAAATAGAACATCTCGCTATTGAAGATGAAGAAGTAGCGATGCCAGAGACAGAGACGATGACAGATGCAGATGATGAAAATGTCTTTAATCTCGAAACAGTACCTGAATATTTAAGTAATATTAAAGGGCCTGTCTGGCTTAGACAACAGCCGGCCAGCTCATACGTACTCCAGTTAATATCAGCCCGATATGAGAGTAACCTTAGAAACCTGTTGAGTGGCCAATCGGGCATTCAAAGTGAATTATCTGGTTATGTAAAATACACACCTTCAGGTAAACCAAGATACTTGTTGTTATACGGTATTTATCCTGACAGAAAGGCGGCAGAAGCCGCTGTAGATGAGCTGCCAGTGGAATTCCAGTCGATACCTCCCTGGCCCAGGACAATTTCCTATGTGGTGAGGGAATTGGACAAGGTAGCAGAGCCATTTATCGAGATAGAAGAAGGTATAGTCATTCCTTTAGGAGAATATGCCGGAGAGATTGAGGAAATAGAAAGCCCCGTCATTGAAGATGAAGAAGTGTTGATGCCAGAGACAAGGACAGATACTGATGATGAAAACGTCTTTAACCTGGAAGCAATACCTGATTTTATAGCTGGTATAAAAGGACCGATCTGGCTAAGGCAACAGCCAGCTAATTCATATGTGCTTCAATTATTGTCAGCCCAATATATGAGTAATATTAAAAATCTATTGACTGGTCAATCCGATATTCAGAATCAATTATCTGGCTATGTGAAATACACCCCCTCAGGCAAGCCTCGTTACCTGTTGTTATACGGTATTTATCCAGACAGAAAGGCGGCAGAAGCCGCTATAGATGATCTACCAGTGGAATTCCAGTCTATCCCCCCATGGCCCCGTAGGCTTGGTGATGCAATCAAGGAAATAAACCAGAGGGCAGAACCTCCTACTGATGAGTATATGTCTGAAAGTTTACTGGGTTATGGATAGTCAGTAAGTTTTAAACAGCATTCAATTTCCTGTGCCAGATGTAAATAACTCAACCTATTATATTCCTGACATAACCCTGTGTAATGATTTGGTGGGGAAACCATACGTCGATGTAATATCAGATGGTGCCGGGGATCTTTATTGCCTTGCTTGACTGATATTTAACTATCATCAGGGACTGAATATATCTGGCTCAGTTAAGATAATAAAAAAACACGGCCTCTTAGATTTTACAATACTACGCTTAGTTACTAACTTCAGGATCAAACCCGAGATTAGGCGCCAACCAACGTTCTATCTGGGCTTTATTCATTCCCTTTCTATGAGAGTAGTCTTCTACCTGATCTTTATTAATCTTCCCCAAACCAAAATAACGGGATTCAGGATGTGAAAAATATATGCCACTGACTGCAGCAGTCGGATACATGGCATAGGATTCTGTTAATTTGATGCCGGTATTTTCTTCCACTTTGAGTAGTTCCCAGATTAATGGTTTCTCAGTATGGTCTGGACAGGCAGGATAACCTGGGGCAGGGCGAATACCCTGGTATTTTTCGCCGATAAGATCTTCATTTTCCAGTGTCTCATCAGAGTCATAGCCCCAGAATTCCTTGCGGACACGTTGATGTAGTTTTTCTGCAAAGGCCTCTGCGAGTCGATCTGCCAGTGCCTTCAGTATAATCGCACTGTAATCGTCATGATCATCTTCGAATTGCTTAATCCGCTGTTCCATACCAAAACCCGTGGCGATGGCAAATGCACCAATATAATCTTTCACATGCGTTTCTTCCGGGGCAATGAAGTCTGCCAATGCAAAGTTAGGTTGACCAGGTGGCTTCTGTGTTTGTTGACGAAGAGAATGCATGGTCATTAACAATCCATCTCGTTCGTTATTTGTATAGATTTCTATATCGTCATGGCCAATGGAATTGGCAGGGAACAATCCATATACTCCTTTTGCACTAAACCATTTTTCATTTATGATTTTGTCTAACATCGTTTTCGCATCTTCATAAAGCTTAGTGGCTTCTTCGCCAACGATTTTATCATTCAAGATCCGTGGGAATCTTCCCGCCAGCTCCCAGGCGATGAAAAATGGTGTCCAGTCGATACATTCCACCAGTTCTTGCAGCGGATAATCTTCAAAAACTTCGATACCGAGTTTTTTCGGTAGTGGCGGTGTGTAGTTATCCCAATCTATGGATACGCGATTGGCTCTTGCCTGCTCAAGTGTCAGCCAGTTTATTTTTGCCTGTTTGCCAGCATGTCGTTCTCGTACGATGTCGTAGTCCTTTTTGATTTCTTTTGCCAGTTCTTCTTTCATATCTACATTGAGTAGACGTGTAGAGATACCCACGGCACGTGAGGCGTCCTTGACATGGATGACCGGGTGTTCATAACCCAGATCGATCTTGACTGCGGTGTGGGCGCGCGATGTGGTTGCGCCACCAATCATCAGGGGCAGGGCAAAATCCTGTCTTTGCATTTCTTTGGCGACATGTACCATTTCATCCAGTGATGGTGTAATCAAACCACTGAGGCCAATTATATCGGCATTAAGTTCTCTGGCTTTATCGAGAATGGTTTGTGCAGGTACCATGACGCCCAGGTCGACAACTTCATAGTTATTACATTGCAGAACCACGCCAACGATATTTTTACCGATATCATGTACATCGCCTTTAACCGTAGCCATGATGATCTTGCCGTTACTTTTAATCTCCCCATCGCCTTTCTCTGCTTCTATATAAGGCATTAGATAGGCCACGGCTTTTTTCATCACCCGCGCACTTTTTACGACTTGCGGCAGAAACATCTTGCCTGCGCCAAACAGATCACCAACGACATTCATCCCCACCATCAGAGGACCTTCGATCACATGCAGTGGTTTTTCTGCCTGCTGTCTTGCCTCTTCGGTATCTTCTTCTATAAATTCTGCGATACCTTTCACCAGGGCATGGGTCAATCGTTCCTGAACATCACCCTTGCGCCATTCCAGATCAACTTTCTTTTCTTTAGCGGCCCCGCCCTTGACGGTATCTGCAAATTCCACCAGGCGATCAGTGGCATCATCGCGTTTGTTTAACAGGACATCTTCAACGTGTTCGAGTAGTTCTTTGGGGATGTCATCATAGATGCCCAGTTGTCCGGCGTTAACAATCGCCATGTCCATACCGGCCTGAATGCCATGGTAGAGAAATGCCGAATGCATGGCCTCACGCACTGGATTATTACCACGGAAGGAAAACGAGACATTACTTAGTCCACCGCTGACCAGTGCATGGGGAAGATGTTCTTTGATCAGTCGTGTGGCCTCGAAGAAAGACACGGCATAATTATTGTGTTCTTCCATGCCAGTGGCGACGGTGAGGATATTCGGATCAAAGATGATATCTTCCGGTGGGAATCCAACTTCATTCAACAAAATATCGTAGGAACGTTTGCATAGCTCAAAACGGCGGTCGGTAGTATCGGCCTGGCCAGACTCATCAAAGGCCATAACCACCACGGCGGCACCATAGCGACGGACGAGTTTGGCGTGTTCGATGAATTTTTCTTTACCTTCCTTGAGGCTAATAGAATTAACCACGCATTTACCCTGAACACAGCGCAAACCGGCTTCAATCACTGACCATTTGGAAGAATCAATCATGACGGGAACACGACAGATATCAGGTTCTGAGGCGATGAGTTTGAGAAAATCTTCCATCAGTTGTTCAGAATCGAGCATGCCTTCATCCATACAGACATCAATAATCTGTGCGCCATTTTCAACCTGCTGGCGCGCAACTTCCAGGGCGGCATCCAGATCTTGTTCTTCCTTGACCAGGCGCAGGAACAGGGGTGACCCGGCAACATTGGTACGTTCACCAACATTCACAAAATTCACATCCGGGGTGATATTAAAGGGCTCAAGGCCACTCAGTCTCTGATGAACTGGAATCTCAGGAATAGTTCTGGGTTTTATGTCTTTCACAACCGCGGCCATGGCGGCGATATGGGCAGGTGTTGTCCCGCAACAACCGCCAACGATGTTCAAAAAGCCTGACTCAGCCCATTCTTTAATGTGTTCGGCCATAGGTTCCGCTTCCAGGTCATATTCCCCAAATTCATTGGGCAGGCCAGCGTTTGGATGGGCGCTAATCAGGACTTGAGAAAAACTAGAGAGTTCCTCAATATATTGACGTAAGTCACTGGGGCCTAAGGCACAATTCAGTCCTATTGAAAGTGGATTTGTGTGTCTGACAGAGTTCCAGAAGGCCTCGGTCGTCTGACCGGTTAGGGTACGGCCTGATGCGTCCGTAATCGTGCCAGAAATCATGATTGGCAGTGAAATATCATGCTCATCGAAATATTGCTGAATAGCAAACAGCGCCGCCTTGGCATTCAGGGTATCGAAGATGGTTTCGACCAATAATATGTCAGAGCCACCATCAACCAGTCCGCGGATGGCCTCGGTATAGGCCTCAACCAGTTCCATATAGGTGACATTACGGAAACCCGGGTTATTCACGTCCGGTGAGATAGAGCAGGTGCGATTGGTCGGGCCAAGCACACCGGCGACAAAGCCACCATGGTTCTGAGCGACTTCGCTTGCCAATGTAGCGCCGGCCTTATTTAGTTCATAGACCAGGTTTTCCTGCTGATAATCCGCCATGGCAATGGAGGTGGAGTTGAAGGTATTGGTTTCAACAATATCGGCACCAGCATCAAAATATGCGCCATGAATGGCCTTGATAATATCTGGTCGTGTTAGTGAGAGCAGGTCGTTATTACCTTTCAGGTCACAGGGATGATCAGCGAAACGCTCTCCACGATAATCTGCTTCTTCCAGCTTATAAGACTGGATCATGGTACCCATGGCACCATCCAGTATCAGGATGCGTTCTTTTAATGCTTGTTCGAGTTTTGCCGTACTGTTTGCCATACCTTATTCTATATCGTTCTATTTATATGTTCTCAGGTAAGCAAGGAAGAGAGAAGTGATGATACTGCTCGCTTGCTTATCCTATTCAAGCGAGCGCGGTTCTGTATAGACGACTTAAAATTGTAAATTTTCACGATTACTGCGTCCTCACCGTGCTCGAATCCTCATGTATTTACTATACACTCTGGCTCTCCGCGCGATGTATCCTTGTACTCGCACAAATTTACTGATTTTACGTATGTCTATATATATGCCTGAGCCTGGCAGGATAGAACCCGTCGCAGCGCCCCTCAGGCAGAAAACGTGCCGAATTATAGTACAACTTGGTCCGGGTTACTAATGATCGAACCTTCAGATATAAGCAGGCTCTTATGCATGAAAATCTCCATGAAATTATTCACGAAATTGAATATATTTTATGGCAGATCAATACAAAAATGGGTTAACATTGCAGGCAAGCAATAAAACTATAGAGTACGATCAGGGATAATTGCTGATAATACACGAGCAATGGGCGTTGTTGCTTACTACGAATCTTTGGTCCTGGCATTCACGCGGCATATTTGTCCAGATGAAGACAAACGTGTGTAATTTACGGAACCAACAACATGGAAAAAAATTATTTGTGAAAGATATTCACATCATGATCGTCGATGACGAGCCCTCCATTCTGGAACTGGCACAAAGACATCTGGAAAATATGGGTTATAGTAATATAATTACCTGTCTGGGTGGTCAGATTGCACTGGAACAATACCAGGCAAGCACTAATCCGTTTGACATTATCATCAGCGATCTCAACATGCCTGAAATGAATGGAATCGAATTTCTAAGGCATCTCTCTGAAGTAGATTACCGTGGCGGTATCATCCTGTTCAGTGCTGAAGATGAGAGAATTCTGGAGGTAGCAAAAGATCTTGCCAAGGCAAGAAACCTCAATGTCCTGGGATATGTTTCCAAACCGATCAAGAGAAAATCACTTGAGCCATTGATCACAGGCTATTCATCGGACGCATCGAACACCCCGAACACATCATCTTCCCCGTTACTGGATGAGATCACTGAAGAAGAATTGCGTGCCGGAATCAATGGAGATAAATTGCTCGTTGCCTTTCAAGCCAAGACAGCTATTGCAACAGATAAAGTAATAGGCGTAGAAGCACTGGCACGCTGGGATCACAGTGAACGTGGTGTGTTGCCCCCGCAAACATTTATCTCGCTCGCAGAACGATGTCAATTGATTGATGAGTTGACCTATAGTATGTACAGGAAAACGCTTTCCCAGATGAGGGACTGGCTTGATAAGGATATTATTCTGGAAGTGTCCATCAATATTTCCGTTAACTCCTTCACCAGTGATGGTTTTGTTGATTTTTTGATCAACACCGCTAAAGAATACAATGTAAATCCGGAATTGATCATACTTGAGGTCACTGAAAGTCAGCTTATGGATAACATACTGGATTGTCTTGAAAAATTAATACAACTCCGTATGAGTAACTTTGGACTATCGATAGATGACTTTGGTACCGGACATTCCAATATGACACAACTTAAACAAGCACCTTTTACTGAACTGAAAATTGATCGTGCATTTGTTAACGGTGCATCTGAGGACCCTATCGCCCGTTCGATATTTGAATCAAGTGTAAATCTTGCCAAAAAACTGAATATGTCCACTGTGGCTGAAGGTGTTGAAACCAGGGAAGATATGGCCCTGGTGGAAGAACTTGGCTGTGATCAAATTCAGGGCTTCTATAAATCCAAACCGATGTTCGCGGATGAATTTGAAGAATTTATTAAGTCTGTTTCTATGGCATAGCACCGACTGAGGTGGTTCACCTTCAGCTCATTTAACTCTTTGTTGTTTCTTAATCAATATCAACAGGCCTGGATTTAAAATATTTTTTACCTGTGATCATGGCTGAGACAATAGTATTTTTCTCCCTGACTTCAGTGACGATGACTCCAATAATATGCAGGATAATTGCTGTCAGTAATATGAAAAAAACAAAGTAGTGGGTGGTGATAAAGGGTTTACGAAAAGTGCGCATCTGTTCATAAGCCTGTTCATCGATATTATCTTTATAACCTGCACGAATCTCACCAAGTCGATTCTGCTTATCATCAACAGCCGCGATGTATTCAACAACCTGATTTCCGAAGGGGGGCATATACACATCCGTCCCTGCGAGGGTGAGTCCAGTGATTGCCTGTGTGCCAAGTAACAGGAAGAGCAGGGCGACCATCAAGCGCGCGACAGGATTGTGTCCCAGGTAAGCGGGTGGTTTGCTGGACTTTGCGCCGATAATATATTCACGCAGGGAAGAAAAATAATCTTTACCCACGGGCAGTATCATTTTCCAGCGTGAATATTTGCCACCGATAAACCCCCAAACCAGGCGCCACGCAAGATTAATCACGAAGACATAGCCAATAGTGGCGTGTACTGTTTTAAGCAGGACCTTGCCATCGGTATTTACCCCAAGCAATTTGTAATTGAGGATGACTGTGCCTACAGCCATTAGTCCGACAACACAAATGACGTTGAGCCAGTGGAATATTCGCGTACTCAGATCCCATGCTTTATATGTGGTCAAGTCATTTTTGTTGTTCATGAACTGTTAGCCCAAGTGTCTGATAGACGGACATTATCCCAGAATATATTTACGGTAGTTAATTTGATTTACAGAAATTCCACAAAATTAATGATCTCGATCAAGAAAAGCTCAGTAATGCACTTGTGAGTTGACAATTCAGGACAGATACAATATTTTGCCGAGCAGTTGCATCAGGTCCCTGAGAGTTTTTTGCTACAGGGTTAAATGGGAAGTCGGTGAGTATCTAGCCAGTCTTTGTACAATTCCGACACTGCCCCCGCAACGGTAAATGAGTAAAAGGTGATCATCAAAGCCACTGTGTTCAAGTCATTCAACATGGGAAGGCGATCAACCTGGCAGCACAGTTTGTTCTGACACTCATGAGTCCGGAGACCGACCTTTTGCCAGAACCATATCGCGGCGGGCGATGGTGACGGTTTGATATGTTCACTTTCCAACTCTTTCCGCACCAATCCCTCCAGCGATATACCGTTTAATGTCTCGATCCCGGGTGGGAATCGGGTGTTATGGAGATCGTTACATGTTACGAATTACATTTTTTTTATTATCTTTCCTGCTTGTCTCAGCAGCATTGGCAGAAGACATTCCCAGCGTAGAAGAACCCATTATTGTCAGTGCGACGCGTTGGGAAACATCCGGTATCCCAACTTCCAGCAGCATCAAGATAATTACACGGGACCAGATCATTGATTCTGGGGCAAAGAATGTTACTGAGATATTGCAGGGACAGGGTGGCGTACAAATTTCAGATTTATTTGGTGACGGCAGCCGGAGCATTATTGATATGCGTGGGTTTGGTAGCACAGGTTCGGCAAACACGCTCATTTTAATCGATGGCAGACGTATCAATAACACCGACTTTGCATCTCCAAGATTGAACAATATCTTTGTTAAAGATATCGAACGTATTGAAATAACCCAGGGTTCATCTGCAGTGCTGTACGGTGATCAGGCCGTGGGTGGCGTTGTAAACATTATTACCCGGAGACCGACAGAATTTGATGCCGGAATTGAATTGGGATACGGCAGCTATGACTACCAGTCACAGACTGGTCATATATCGCACAAATTTGACAATGGAACAGGGATACGTGCCTCTGCTGAACGTAAACGTGCAGATGGTTACAGAGATAATAATAAAACTTCTTACGATAACGGATTCATAAATTTATCTTATGAAGGAGACAGGAGCTGGATTTTCGGTGAGTATCAACGCACTGATGAAGATCTTGGTTTGCCTGGAGCTCTAACAGAAGCACAATTGGATGTCTCCAGAGAACAGACCCTGTTTCCCCTGGATTTTAATGATTCAACAAACGAGGTTACAAGAATTGGCGGGGCGTTTTCAATTACTCCAAACTGGGATTTTGCTGCCGAATACACCTACAGTAAAGATGATGTTAATGGTGTGTTAACCGGTTTATCCTTGACCCAGGACAGACGTAAAAAAAGCATTTAACCCACGAGTCAAGGCTGTTATCAATATTGCTGACAGACCATTAACTGTGGTTGTTGGTGGCGATATAGAACGAACTGATTACGTCCTGGTTAGTCCTTTTGGAGCTCAGATTGGTGATCAGGAAATGGATAGTGTTTATACGCTTGCAACATTACCAATCAGTGATTATGTGTCTATAACAGGTGGTTTCAGGAAGGCCTGGCTCGATCAGGGGCTTAATGATGGGTTCCGGTTTTTTCCAGGCGATGTGATTAAAGACAGGCAAACGGCAAATAATATTGGCATAACTATCAAGCCTACAGCTGCATGGCGTTTGTTCCTGAAACGCGAGGAAAATTATCGCTTTCCGCTACTAGACGAAGAAATGAATGTGTTTACCCTGGTAACGACATTAGAAAGCCAGACTGGCACTTCAATCGAAGCAGGAACTGAATGGCATAACAACTGGCTGCAAACCAGTCTCGTGGGCTATCACATGGATATCGACAATGAAATAAATGTGGATCCTAACGCTTTTTTTGAAAATATTAATCTGGATGAAACAGAACATACGGGTCTCATTTATGAGATTGACGTGTATCCTTCTGAATCTCTATCGATTGGTGCTCAATATACTTACACCGATGCAGAAATCACTGCTGGCACATTTGCAGGCAACGATATTCCCCTGGTGGCCGAGCATCAGTTACTCTTGAATGCTAATTATCATTTCATGAATTACTGGAATCTATACGCAGAAATGTTTTTTATCAGTGATCGAAATGCGGGGGGTGATTTTACCGGTTCATTGACTGAATTAGATGGCCATGAAGTGGCAAATCTCAATTTAAAATTTAATTATGATAATTTTTTCGCATCTGCAAAGGTAAACAATCTGTTTGATGAAGAATATAATGGTTCAGCATCTGTTGATTTTTTCGGGGCTGTAGGTTTCTATCCTGCACCTGAACGGAATTTTATATTGACTGCTGGATATAACTTTTAACAGATATCGTCTAATTAGAGAACACTACAGATAAACATGGGTAATCGACTGACAAAAATATATACAAAAACAGGGGATAGTGGTCTCACCGGGTTGGCGGATGGAAGTCGCGCAGAAAAAGACAGTCTGCGCATCTCCGTTATTGGTGATGTTGATGAGCTTAATAGTCTATTGGGACTTTTAATTGCCATTAATATTCATGAAGAAATTAAAGCCTGTTTGCTAGACATTCAACATATATTATTTGATCTTGGTGGGGAACTTGCTATTCCTGACAGTGAAATGCTCATAGAGACACGTGTTCAGTATCTCGAGAAGACTATTGACCAATACAATGCTTCTTTGCCCCCTCTGAAGGAATTTATATTACCAGGTGGCTCTGTCCCCGCCGCGGTATGTCACACTGCACGTGCAGTATGTCGTCGTGCGGAGCGGCAACTTGTGGGTTTATCGAAAGAAGTTTCTATCAATAAAGTTTCTCTGAAGTTCCTGAATAGACTGTCTGATTTGTTGTTTGTCTTTGCCAGAACCTTGGCCCTGAGTGAAAATGGTAAAGAAATATACTGGCAAAGCGAACGTATTAATGATTAGAGATTAAATGTTGCTGGCTAATAGGGTTTTTCTTCCAGTTTCAGCATTTGACCTTCGCGAATCATTTTAACCCTGCTGAGAAATGTATTCCCCAATAATATGGTTCTGGGAAAATCACCATCATGCACCGCAGCTTTTACGTCGTGTATTTTAATACCTCCTACCATCACTGTTTTCAGATTAACGACATAGATTTTGCTTAGACCAGATGCAGTCTCTGACAAGCTTTCCTGACCATCCATTTTATAGTTAATACCCATACGTTTTGCCTGTCTTCCATTCATTGATACCAGCGTTGCACCGGTATCAACCAGAAATTTCACCTGGAATTCGTTAATGCTGCCATTGACCAGGTACATCCCACCCCTGCCTGGTGCGATAGTTACTGTCTCACCACTGACTGGTTTTTTAAAGCTACTGCCTATATGTTGCCCCAATGTGTAGGTGTTCTGTTCGCCATCAATTTCGATGACCGCTTCCCTGGAATTTGCCGAGATAAGCAAGACACCTTCCGGACTTGCTTTGCCAAGCTTGAGTAATCGTTGTTTGCCATCAATGGTAACGATGGCCTTGCCACTAAACAAACCATTGATGATGATCTTGTCTACAGCAAAGACATTCATTGAAAGAATTAACAATAAGAGACACTGTGATCGTTTTAACATAGCATTAAACTTACAGATTATTAATATAAAATATTGTTCATGAAACCAATCTTGATCTTTCGTCATATTGCCTGCGAAGGCCCTGGCTACCTGGGTAATTATCTCACATCCAGGGATGTTCCGTTCCAGACTATTTGTCTGGATCAGGGCGACGAGGTTCCTGAAGATCCAGTAGCCAGTTCGGGCCTGGTGTTTATGGGAGGGCCTATGAGCGTTAATGACCAGCTTCCTTGCCTGCAACAGGAATTAAATCTGATCCGCATGGCTCATCAGGAAAATATACCAGTACTCGGACACTGTTTAGGCGGACAACTTATCAGCAAGGCACTAGGCGGCAAAATTACTTCAAATCCTGTGCCTGAGATGGGTTGGTATCCTGTGACAGGATACGATAATGCGATATCGATAGATTGGCTTAAGGAATTACCAGAAAAATTCGAAGTATTTCATTGGCATGGTGAAACATTTTCACTCCCAGATAGCGCTGTTCCATTATTACAAAGTGATGTTTGTAAAAACCAGGCCTTTATACTTGGCAGTAGCCTGGCATTTCAGTGTCATGTGGAAATGCAGGACAATATGGTACAGGAATGGTTTGATGTTTATCAGGCTGATGTACCAGAACCATCATCAAGTGTGCAATCACGCGGGCAAATGCTGGAAAACCTGGAACAAAGAATTCAGAATTCTAAGGCTGTCGCCGATGTGTTTTATAAAAAATGGTTATCCGGTGTAAATCTCTAGTTGCTTTCTACCTCTATTGAGTCACGTCTGGGAATTTTCTCCAGTGACCAATGCGTAATTCCCCACTGAATGATTTCTTCAACAGTTTCCTTGGCCAGTAACTTATCAGGATTTTGACCCAGAAAATCAAGGGCCAGGATTAATGTTGTCACGGGGTCTTTATCATCAATGGGTTTTGCGTGGTATTGTTTGCTTAATTTAAATCCCTGTTTATCAACAGCAACAGGTAAATGTGCATACGCAGGGCTATGGTAATTGAATAATTGCTGTAAATAAATTTGTCTGGGTGTTGAATCCAGTAAATCTGCACCGCGTACTATTTCTGTAATATTCTGATAGGCATCATCGACAACAGTCGCAATGTGATAGGCAACAAGGCCATCTGCCCGATGCACGATGAAATCGCCGATCTCGGTTTCCAGGATCTGCTGAAAATGGCCCTGAATTTCATCATTAATATTGATAGGTTTCTGGTTGCTTAGAACACGAAGTGCGTGTTGCCGATCAGAACTGTGTGCCTTGTCTCGGCAAGTGCCAGGGTAGGCGTTGCCCTGTAACTGTTTGCGGGTACAGGTACAGCGGTAAAGCAGGCTTTTTTCAGAGAGAAGATTCAGGGCCTCTTGATAGGCCTCTTGCCGATGGCTCTGGAACAGGACTTTATCATCCCAATACAGGCCTAATATCTCGAGTGACTTCAGAATGGCAGTATCTGCGCCTGCCTGGTTGCGTGGTGTGTCGATATCGTCCATGCGTACCAACCACTTGCCATGCCGACTTTTTGCCTGCATATAACTGGCAACAGCGGCCACGACTGAACCGAAATGTAAGGGGCCAGTGGGGGAAGGTGCAAAACGACCTATCACTGACATTCAGTTAAACTACAGCATGGTAAATCACAGTCTGGATGTGACTGTGAACAGAACAAAACTTATCCCAGATGACGTTCCTTGATTTCATCCAGAGTTTTGCAGTCTATACATTGAGTCGCTGTCGGGCGTGCTTCGAGTCGGCGAATACCGATTTCTATCCCGCAAATTTCACAAAAGCCATAGTCAGCAGCATCCAGCATAGCGATAGATTCATCTATCTTGGAAATGAGTTTACGTTCCCTGTCGCGTGTACGTAATTCCAGTGCAAACTCTTCTTCTTGCGATGCGCGATCATTTGGATCCGGAAAATTGGTAGCATCATCTTGCATGTGGTGCACAGTCCTGTCGACTTCTTCCATTAATTCTGTTTTCCAGGCGAGCAAGATTTGTCTGAAATGTTCTGTTTGTTCCGGTCCCATATAATCTTCATTTTTCCTTTTCTGCTTATATGGAGCGATTTTCTTTTTTGCTGCTGATTTTCCCTTTTGTGATTTTTGAGCGGGTGTTTTTTTAATGTTTGTTACTTTACCCATGGTTTTCTTTTTCGGCTTCCCAGTTGTTGTTTTTTTAGCTACTTTTTTCTTGGCTGCTTTCTTTTTAGAAACTTTCTTTTTAGCTACTTTTTTCTTGGCTGCTTTCTTTTTAGAAACTTTCTTTTTAGCTACTTTTTTCTTGATTGCTTTCTTTTTAGCAGGTGATTTTCTAGCTGCCTTCTTTTTAGAAACTTTCTTTTTAGCTGTTTTTTTCCTGGAAGCCTTCTTTTTAGCCACTTTCTTTTTAGCTGTCTTTTTCTTGGCTGCTTTCTTTTTAGCTGCCTTTTTCCTGGACACGGCAGGCTTCCTAGTCACCTCTTTGGCCACTTTCTTCTTAGCTTTTACTTTCTTTTTAGCTACTTTTTTTGTCTTTTTCTTCGCAGGCATTACCTGTTCACTCCAACCACATAAAAAAATCAGCGTGCATAAATACCAGAAAGACCGTCATGAGGCAAACTGGATTTGCTCTAAACATCCTGAGTTCCATTATATCAAGAACTTGTAATCTGGGCTGGTTTTAATTTGTCCACCCACATTTTACTTGCGCCCGCGACTGCGACGGGCATGGCGATGAAATTAATCACTGGTATGAATGTTATAAGCATTACACCAAGGCCAAAACCAAAGGTTCGTTTCTTTTTCATTATCATTATTTTGCGTTGTTCTGGAAATACGATGCCATGGTTACCCATTGGATAATCCATATATTCCAGTGCCAACATCCAGGAGCCAAATAATACCCAGATGAATGGTGCCGCAACCTGGGCGACCGGGATGATGAATAACAAAAGCAGGGGGATCGCTCTGATGATGAAATAGAGAAATTTTCTGGATTCAGATTTAATGGGCCCTGATTATTTCCTCAGGGATGGCTTTCAGGCCACCCGTATCCGTCAAGGCTGTATTTGATAGTTTGCTTTCTACTGCTTCTGCCAGAAAACCATTGAATGGTGCTGCAATCAGATTTGCAACTATAGTGAAGCAAAAGAAAAGAACGGTCAGGGAGATGATGACAAACAGAGGCCAGAGTATCCATCTAATCCATTCCCACCAACCTGTACTCCAGTTATCAATGAAGTCAGACAGTATGTTGGAGCCATAGGCAATGGCAGAAGCAAACAACAGGGCATTGATTAAAAATGGTATGACTACGTAAAGTCTGATGCCAGGCTGAATAATCAGTTTAAACCCGGAAAAGACGTATTTAAAACCTGTAATGAAATCGTTCATTTGCCCGGGCAGATGTTCATCATGGCAAGGTAATCACTTCTGCCGGATGCCATCCAGCCATTTTATGTTCTGCAATAACCGTTGTGTAAAGGCCGCCCCTGACGTTGAATTTTGCCGTGAGGCGCATGAACCTGGGGGAGATTACTGCAGCAATATCTTCCAGTATTTTGTTGGTAACTGCCTCATGAAAGGCTCCTTTATCCCGGTATGACCAGATGTAGAGCTTTAATGCCTTAAGTTCGATGCATAGTTCATCAGGAATGTAATCAAATTCCAGTGTGGCGAAATCTGGTTGGCCGGTTTTTGGGCACAAACAGGTAAATTCATGGGTTGAAATATGGATTGTGTAATCCCTTTCCGGTGATGGATTTGGGAAAGTTTCCAATTGTTCTGAAGGTTCGGTAGACATAGCATCATCGTTGTAAAAAATTGCGCGGGAACCATAGCATAATTTTAAAAAAAGTTACTAGCTGAAGTTAATGGAGCGCATTAAATATAGTTTAAATATGTATAAATAACATATAGTAAGATGATGAACTTAAAGTTAGTAATAGTTTTATGTTTTGCTTGTTTGTGTTGCTTAATCTTTGTATTGTAACGCCCCATGCGTTTACGCAAAATCAAACTGGCTGGATTCAAATCCTTCGTCGATCCCACAACCCTAAGCATACCGGGAAACCTGGTGGGTGTGGTTGGTCCTAATGGCTGTGGCAAGTCCAATATCATTGACGCAGTGATGTGGGTCATGGGCGAAAGCTCTGCAAAACATCTGCGCGGCGATTCTCTTACCGATGTCATTTTTAATGGTTCATCAGCCAGGAATCCTGTCGGTCAGGCCACCGTGGAACTGCTTTTTGATAACTCAGAGGGCAGGGCAGGTGGTCAGTACGCCAGCTACAGTGAAATCGCAATCAAACGGCAGATTAATCGTGATGCAATATCGACATATTATCTCAATGGCACGCGCTGTCGTCGTCGAGATATTCAGGAAATCTTTCTTGGCACCGGTTTGGGCCCCAGAAGTTATGCCATCATTGAACAAGGAACGATCTCCCGTTTAATCGAAGCGAAACCTGAAGAATTACGTAGCTTTATTGAGGAAGCTGCCGGGGTCTCCAAATACAGGGAAAGACGTAGAGAAACTGGAAACAGAATAAAACACACCAGGGAAAACATCAGTCGGCTCACGGATATTCGTGATGAGCTAGCGAAACAACTTAATCACCTGCAGCGCCAGGCAAAGGCTGCGGAAAGATATCAGGGCTTGAAAAAGGGAGAACGCCAGCTTCAGGCAGAATTATTGGCGCTTAACTGGAAGCACCTGAAAGCCCACATGAAAGATGAGGAAGAGCTTGTAGTTACTCAGGAAAACCTTGTCGAGGCCGGGCTCGCAGGGTTGCGGCAGGTTGAGAGTGATATAGAGAAGTATCGAGATGAACTGGTGTCAGCGAATGAGGGGTTTAGTACTGAGCAGTCGAATCTTTATGCTGTCGGTGGTGAAATTTCCAGGCTGGAACAGAAGATTCAGCATGCCAAAGAAAGGATCTCATCCATTAAAGAGGATATCGAACAGGCACAACGTGAAGAGGCTGATGCCAATCAACATATACAACAAGATAAAGACAAACTGGAAACGCTTGCGGTAACTGCAGGTACGCTGGAACCAAAGCTGCAAGGTTCCAGGAATGAAAGTAACAAGGCATATGAGTTCCTGAATGATGCCGAACAAGCAATGCAGGGTTGGCAGGTCGAGTGGGATACTTTTAATGAGGCATCGGCGGATTACTCACGCCAGGAACAGGTCGGTGAGACACGACTGGAGCATCTACAGCAAGGTATCGAGGAATCATTACAACGTCGGAAGGCGTTAGAGCAGGAGCTAGCGGCCATTGATGAAGACGCAATTCGCAAAGCGATCGAAGAACAAACATGCTCAGTAAAAACAGCGGAAGAAAAACAAACAGAATTTATGCGTCAACTGGAAGCCAAGCGTGAAACCTTATTGACTTTGCGTAATGAAGCCCAGGCACTCAATGAAAAGGCAAATGAACAACGTCGAGCACAGCAGAAGCTGGAAGGCCGTCTGTCATCACTTGAGGCATTACAACAATCTTCTTTTGGCAAGGATCAGGAAAAAATCAGCAGTTGGCTTGAATCTACCGGACTCACTGATAAACCAAGATTGGCACAACAATTAGAAGTTGAAACAGACTGGGTGCGTGCAGTTGAAGTTGTTCTGCAAGATGATTTGCAAGACATCATTGTCGATAACCATGATCAATATACAACAGAACTGGCCACTTTAAGTGAAGGCAACCTGGGTATTATCTCCGCAGCAGGAGAACAAACATCAGCAGCGCAGACTGAATTTATTCGTCTGGCCGATAAAATCAAGGCTTCTTTCTCACTAGCCGGACTGCTTGACGGTATCTACGTTGCAGAGAGTCTTGCAGCTGCAAAAGAAATAAGAAAGCAATTGAAAAGTAATGAATCTGTCATTACTCGTGATGGTCTATGGCTTGGTCATGGTTGGTCCCGGGTCTGCAGGGATATGGATGAACAAAACAGGACTTTGACCAGAGAGCAGGAGATTCAGGAACTCAAATCCCGGTATGCAGTGGCAGAGCTGCAGCTACAGGAACTTGAAGCGAACATTGAAAGCAATCGAGTCTCACATGATCAGGTAGAACAGGCATTAAATGATCTGCAATCGGACCTGCGTCAGGACCAGGAAGAACTATCAGGTTTTCGTGCATCATTAGCCGCCAGTCGTGTACAACAGGAACAGATTGAAACAAGAACTACAAAAATTAATGAAGAACTCTTTGTTCAGGATGAGCAGAAAAATGATGATGAATTCGAAATTGAGACTATTAATAATAATCTGCAAAGTGTCTCTGGTAATCGTCAGGACATGGAAGGCCAACGTGAAGCCTTAATCAATTTGAAGGAGCAGCACAGGTCTTCACTGGAAAGTGCACGTCAACGTTGGCAATCGACACACGAAGAGAGTCATGGGATAGCACTTCAGCTTGAATCAATCAGCTCACAACGTGCATCTCTTGAGCAGGGTATGAAGCGTAACCAGATGCAACTTGAGAATTTGCAAAAGCGCTGTGAAGATCTAAAGCATTCATTGAGTGAGCATGAACAGCCTGTGCAGGGATATCAGGATGAGCTTGAACTGAAACTTAAGGATAAGGTATCAGCGGAAAAATGCCTGATGGATGCCAGGACATTGGTGCAAACGATTGAAACAACCCTGAGAGAGAGTGAACAGCTTAGAAGTGTTAAGGATCAAAAACAGCAGGAGCTACGAGAGCTTCTGGAAAAGGCACGACTGGCGACCCAGGAAAGTCATATTCGTTTGCAGACTGTTGAAGAACAGCTCGAATCAAACGGGCATGAAGTTGCCGCAATACTTGAGCAACTGGCAGAAGATGCCAGTGTCGATGTCTGGAAAGAATGTCTGGAAGGACTTGCCCGTAGAATACAAAGGCTTGGGCCAATCAACCTTGCTGCGATTGACGAATTTTCCCAGTTATCAGAACGCAAAAACTATCTTGACAGCCAGGATGAAGATCTTACAAAGGCCTTAAATACACTGGAAAGTGCTATTCGCAAGATTGATAAAGAAACAAGAACAAGGTTTAAAGAAACATTTGACAAACTGAATATCAATCTTAAAAAGAGATTCCCCGAATTATTCGGTGGTGGTCATGCATATCTTGAGCTTATTGGCGAAGATCTGTTACAGACAGGTGTCACTATCATGGCCAGGCCCCCTGGGAAACGTAATAGTACGATTCACCTGTTATCGGGTGGAGAGAAAGCGCTGACTGCAGTGGCTCTGATATTTTCGATCTTTGAACTTAATCCGGCACCTTTCTGTATTCTTGATGAGGTTGATGCACCTTTAGATGATGCAAATGTTGGGCGCTACAGTGAAATGGTGACAAAAATGTCAGCAGACGTTCAGTTTATATTCATTACACACAACAAGATAACAATGGAAATCGCCAATCAATTACTTGGTGTCACTATGCACGAACCGGGTGTTTCACGCCTGGTCTCTGTTGATGTTAATGAAGCCGTCGAAATCGCGGCAATTGCCTGATGAGTCATGCGTATAGCATTACTTCACTTAAGTAGTCATCATACCTCTCAAACACTCCCATTCAAAATCATATGAATGATCTACGTTTGATACTGCTAGGTATCGGATTAACGATCATTGCGATTATTTATCTTTGGGGAACATTCAAACAAAAATCAGAAGATCGTGCCCGCACAAGAAAACTCACCAGCTTTAAGCGAGATACTGTCAAAGATGTCAAAGTTATGTCGCTATATGATGAGGCTGACGAGGCAAGTGAAGAGGTTTTGGCGGAAATGGATGCATTCCTGAACAATCCTGAATCCATCGATTTCAACACATCCGATTTTCCCCTGCCGACAAAGAAGGCAAAGCTTGATGAGGGCGTTTTTAATTTATCAAAATCAGTTGCAGAAAAACCGGATGAATTACCAATTCAATCACCAGTTGAAAAATCAGACGAATCGGCTGATCAGAAAAAGCAGTCACAAGATATAGCGGAAGATGAAGCCAGGCAACAAAACAACGAACATCAGATAATTACATTTCTGATCAAGGCTGCTCCAGGGAAAACATTTTTCGGTGACAAAATATTGGCAGCAACTGATGTCGTCGGTATGAAATTTGGAGATATGAATATTTTCCATCATCATGGTGCAGAAGGAATGGAATCCGGGCAAAGTATATTCAGCCTGGCAAGTATGTATGAGCCTGGTTATTTTGATCTGGAGAATATGGAAACTTATCAAACAAAAGGATTAACACTTTTCATGCAACTACCAGCGCCAATGGATAACATCCAGGCATTTGATTTGCTGCAGGAAACAGCAATGCAGCTGGCGGATTCGCTTCAGGGTGAAATCTGTAGTGCAAAGCATGAACCGATTGATGCAAAAGCATTACAGGCAATGCGTGATGTAGTCGTCGAATTTTCCTGAACTAGATTATTACCATGAGTGCTCAAGAAAAAATTAATCGCATAAATGAATTGCGCGAATTAATTAATCAAAATAATTATCACTATTATGTACAGGATGAACCTGTCATTCCCGATGCTGAATACGATCGCCTGATGCAGGAATTGACTGCACTTGAGAATGAATTTCCCGAATTGATAACAGACTCATCTCCCACACAGCGCGTTGGTGCAGTTCCACTGGATAGTTTTCCGGAAATCAAACATGAAGTCCCCATGCTGTCATTAGGCAATGCCTTTGATGAAGATGAAATGATGGCTTTTGATCGGCGCATTCGGGAAAAACTGGAAGAGGACAGCATTGAATACGTTGCTGAGACAAAACTTGATGGTCTGGCAATTAGTATTCTGTACGAGGATGGACTGTTTATTCGTGCCGCGACACGTGGTGATGGAGCTACAGGTGAAAATGTCACCTCGAATGTAAAAACCATCAAGTCTGTTCCCCTGAGCTTACTTGAAGTGAGTTTGCTCGATGAAAAATATCCGAACAGGGTAGAAATACGTGGCGAAGTATTCATGACACACGATGGATTTAACAGGCTTAATGACAATCAAAGAGAGAAGGGCGAGAAATTATTTGTAAATCCCCGGAATGCTGCTGCCGGAAGCCTGAGGCAACTGGATTCGCGTATTACTGCAGAACGTCATTTAAGTTTTTTTGCATATGGTGTGGGGATTGTTGAAGGTGGCACCATGCCAGAAACACATGCAAAATTATTATCACGGTTAAAAACGTGGGGTGTGCCGGTTTCACCTGAAACCAAAGTCATGAGAAAGCTTGAAACATGTTTTGAGTTTTACAACAATATCGCCAGCAGGCGTTCATCGCTAGGCTATGATATTGATGGTGTGGTTTTCAAGGTCAATCACATTGGTAAACAGGATATTATGGGGACAGTCTCTCGTGCCCCCAGATGGGCCATTGCCTATAAATTTCCACCAGAAGAAGAATTGACCGAGATCCTGGATATAGAAGTTCAGGTAGGGCGTACAGGTGCACTGACGCCAGTCGCCAGGCTAAAACCTGTCTTCGTCGGAGGTGTCACGGTAACCAATGCAACCCTGCACAATGAAGATGAACTAAAGCGTAAGGATGTCAGGATAGGGGATACGGTGATTGTTCGACGTGCAGGTGATGTCATTCCTGAAGTTTTAAAGGTGGTCATGGAAAGACGGGCTGCAAATGCCAGGGTATTTAAAATGCCATCAAAATGTCCAATCTGCGGATCGGATGTTGAAAGAGAAGAAGGTGAAGCAGTCATTCGTTGTAGTGGTGGACTTTATTGTTCTGCGCAACAGGTACAGGCGATTATTCATTTTGCATCAAGACGCGCCATGAATATAGATGGCCTTGGAGACAAATTAATTGAACAGTTGGTTGAAAAAGGATTAATTAAACATGTCGCTGATTTATACAGGGTAACTCAGGAACAACTCACCGGGTTGGAACGTATGGCTGAAAAATCAGCAAGGAATATTATTTCGGCTTTAAATAACAGCAAGATAACTACCCTGGACAGATTTCTTTATGCCCTGGGGATACGCGAAGTCGGTGATGCTACGGCCAGATCACTGGCTAATCATTTTGGAAATTTATCCGCAATTCAATCGGCCACACAAGAGACTCTGGAAGAAGTTTCTGATGTTGGCCCCATCGTGGCGAAACATATCGTCACGTTCTTCTCACAAAATCATAACCAGGAAGTAATTAATGATTTGTTGACAGCTGGAATACATTGGCCCGATGTTGAAATAAAAACAGAGCAACAGCTACAGGGGAAAACCTTTGTGATCACGGGCACCCTGGAAAGTATGAAACGCGAAGAAGCCAAACAACGTCTGCTTGAGCTTGGCGCAAAGGTCAGTGGCAGTGTGTCGAAGAAAACCGATTATGTCATCGCCGGCAGTGACCCCGGCAGCAAAGCCGAAAAAGCCCGCAAACTGGAAGTGGAAATACTGGATGAGGCTGAATTTTTATCCTTGATAGTCAATCAATAGTAATTTTGATGGGGTGGGCAGGGCGTGACTGGGGTATTTGTACAACTACTATTTCCCAAACATCCTGGAAAACAGACCTTTCTTTTTCTCCTTTACCTTGGCCTTTCTCAGTGTAGCTGCTGTGCCACCCAGTCCCATCAGTGCCTTCAATCTGCGACCCTCGGCTGGGCCCACATTGGTAGTCACTTTATTGATCAAATAATTATTTTCGTAACCTTTTTCTTTTAATTCTTTTATCAAGCCTTTTAGCGCATTGTCATTGCCAGACTTGGCTATGCCTATGTAAAGCCCTTCAATGAGTGATTCAGACCACATGGTGATGTCTGTTTCATCTTCTTCTGTCATCAGTTACAGCTCCAGTCAGTACTATTAGCGTCTAGTATAAAACAAAAAAGTCGTTAAAAATTAGAAAAGTCGTATTTACCTGTTTAATTAGTTATAAACAACCTCAGAGGCGACTTTATCAACAGTACCAAGTCTTAATTCAAATCAGCCGCAAACTTTCTCAGTATCTTTAACGGTATAATCTCCAGGGCACGTTGATGTGTCTTTGTCAGGTGCACCCTGGGTGCCATATCATCTTCATAGGCCTCTAACCACCTGGCTGCACATAAGCACCAGGTATTCCCCGGATTTAATCCTTCAAAACCATAATCCGGCATGGGTGTGGAGAGGTCATTGCCCTTAAAGCGCGAATATTCCAGAAATTCTTTGGTCGTTTCTATACAGACGGTGTGTGATCCATAATCTTCATCGCAGGTATTACATTTACCATCTCGAAAAAAGCCTGCGACCGGATCTTCGCCACAGGAAACAAGTGGCTCACCAAACACATTGATTGATTCATCTACTTTCATAGTTATAAATGTTTTACTACTCAGTTTCTACCCGGTTACGACCTTTTTTCTTTGCCTTGTACAGGGCGTTGTCTGCGGATTTCATTATATCCTGAGTTGAATTATATTTGGCCTGATTTTCTGCAATACCTATGCTGACGGTAACATGTAATTTTTGGGTGTTATCAGACTTTGTTGGTTTCTTATCGGACTTTTTCCTGGGGCGTTTCTTGTTGCGAATAATGAAAGGCTTGTTGGCAATTTTATTTCTTAATGCCTCCAGATACACAGTCGCGGTACTGGCATCTTTCCCCGGAAAGACAATGGTGAATTCTTCACCACCATATCTATAGGCCTTACCACCGCCATCAACACTGAGTAGATGTGCAGCCAGCATTTTCAGGACGTCATCGCCGACGTCATGTCCGTAATTATCATTAAGTTTTTTGAAATGATCGACATCAACCATAGCCAGCGTGTAAGTATTACCAAGTGATGCAAGCTGTTGCTTCAGTGCACGTCGTGATGGCATCTGGGTTAATTCGTCTTTGTATGCCAGGTTGTATGAGTTGATGATGATGGCGCTGAGCAAGATGAGGCCGGCAATCATAAAATATACCGTTGCAAGCTGACTGTTGAGGACAAAGTGTAACGCGGCAACCACAGAAATAAGTGCCAGTATCCAGGTACCACGCAGCTGATTAGGGCGTATTAGCCAGTGTGTAATCAGCACCACGAGTGATAGACAGATCACTAATTGCCCTGGCTGTTTGATGATGGTCTTGCCTATTAAGGGATTTAAGGGTGAGTCCATCGAGATATAGCCTGAAATCCCGAATTGGTTGGTTTTTAGTAACCAGAATGCAGCGATTATTTGAATCCCAACGAAAAACAGACGCCTTATTCCATGTCGATTGAGGATGCCACGCTCTTGCAGAAAATTAAATATCAGGAAATTTATCGGGATCAATACACAAAGCAGATTAAACAGGAGTTCTTTTTGAAATCCCACCAGGCCTTCGATCCAGAAGAATTGGCTTAACACCCCAAATGAAACAGCAAGGATAATGAAAAGATTAAATTCACGACTGTTATAAAACAACCAGCACAGGGCAAGACCAATGCCGAAGATGACATAGGGGAGCATGTGTAGATTGGCATCCAACCATACATATTTCGGGAATTCTACCCAGCCAATGGTGATTGATATTGCCGGCAGTAATAAGGCCAGCAACATCAAAAATGCTGTAAAAATACGTGATTTAATCTTCAATTTAGATGTTGTATAAAACTATAATAAACATTAATTATATTATATAACTAATTGTTTATATAGTAATAATTATCGTTTTTTAATGTTAATGATCAGGTCTTAGGCTGCAAAGTCTTTGCGCTGTTCTTCTGTGGGGATAAGTACTGTATTTTGCGGCGGTTTACTGTCATCAAGCTCAGGGTAATCAAGCGAATAATGCAAGCCCCGGCTTTCCTTGCGTAGTAAGGCAGAACGAATAATTAATTCAGCAACGGTGACCAGGTTACGTAGCTCAATCAGGTCATTGGTGACGCGGAAATTACCGTAATACTCCATGATTTCTTTTTGCAGCAATCTTACCCGGCTTTGTGCACGATGTAGTCGTTTTGTTGTCCTGACAATCCCCACATAATCCCACATGAAGCGGCGGATCTCGTCCCAGTTATGCGAGACTACAACTTCTTCATCTGAATCCGTGACCTGGCTTTCATCCCATTCGGGTATCTGTGCAGGCATTTCTGTCTCGGGCAGTTTTGTTTTTATGTCTCTGAAGGCAGAGTGCGCGAAAACCACGCATTCAAGCAGTGAATTACTGGCCATGCGATTGGCACCATGCAGTCCAGAATTAGTCACCTCACCGATCGCATACAAGCCTGAAATATCTGTTCTACCATGGGCATCGACGACGACTCCACCACAGGTGTAGTGTGCTGCCGGGACCACCGGGACAGCCTGCTCGGACAAATCAAAACCAAAACACAGGCATTTTTGATAGATGTTAGGAAAGTGGGAAATAATAAAATCTTTCGATTTATGGCTGATATCGAGATAGACGCATTCGCTACCTGTTTTTTTCATTTCGTGGTCAATGGCACGGGCAACAACATCTCTGGGGGCGAGTTCGGCGCGCTCGTCAAAGCGATGCATGAATCTTTCACCATTGGCGAGTAATAATTTTGCACCTTCTCCTCGCAATGCCTCCGAAATGAGGAAAGATCTGGCATCAGGATGGTACAGGCAGGTAGGGTGAAACTGAATAAATTCCATATTGGATATGCTGCAACCAGCACGCCAGGCCATGGCAATACCATCGCCGGTACAAATATCAGGATTACTGGTGTAGAGATAAACCTTACCGACACCGCCTGTCGCCAGAATCACAAATTTGGCCTTGAATACTTCAACGGCTGATTCGGCTTCATTATAGACATAGGCACCAAGACACTTGTTTACAGGTGAAGATTGCCCGGTTTTTTCACTGGTTATCAGGTCAATGGCAGTACGATGTTCAAACAATTCGATATTTGAATGTTCGCGAACCCTGTTTTCCAGGGTGATTTCAATAGCGCGTCCGGTGGAATCCGAGGCATGAATGATTCTACGATGACTGTGGCCGCCTTCCTTGTGCAGATGGAAATCGACGCTGCCATCGGCATCAATGACCTTGGTAAAGTTCACGCCCAGATCAGTCAGCCATTGAATGCTCTCACGCCCATGTTCCACAACAAAACGTACGATATCCTCATTACAAAGGCCAGCACCTGTATCTATCGTATCCTGAACATGTGACTCAATTGAATCACAAGTATCGAGGACGGCTGATACGCCGCCCTGTGCATAAAACGTTGCGCCTTCGCTGAGCACACTTTTTGACAAGACAGCGACGGAGGCATGTTCTGCCAATTGTAATGCCAGGCTCAGGCCTGAAGCACCACTGCCGATTACGAGGACATCATGTTGGTATTGGTCTGTCATGTGACTTAAGATAATATACGTGGAAACAAATGTAAGCTATTGATTAGAATTTATTCCTGAATCCTGGTTTCGAAACTCTGGGTTTTGGAACTCTGTTACTGGTTTCGGGTCAATATTACAGGTTTATAAAAGAAGAATTATAACACAGGGTATTTGCCTGAAAGGTTAATTGCCGATAGGAAATATGCATGAATGGGGGTTTGCCTGAATGGGCGAAAACGTTACTGATAAGCAACTGGTAGAAAGAGTACAAAATGGTGACAAGAAAGCTTTTGATCTTCTGGTACTTAAATACCAGCAGCGCATTATCAATCTGGTCTCAAGGTTTGTCTATAATCCCAGTGATGCACAGGATATTGCCCAGGAGGCCTTTATTAAAGCCTACAGAGCACTGCCGAATTTTCGTGGAGAGAGCGCTTTTTACACATGGATGTACCGTATTGCGGTCAATACAGCCAAGAACCACCTGGCGGTCAAGTCCAGGAGGCCCCTTGAATCAGCACATGACATCGATGATGTGGAACAAATCGATGGTGATCACACTCTAAGGCATGAGGAGACCCCTGAACACTTGTTGTTGAGGGACGAGATACAGGAAACTATCCTCAATTCGATTGAGGCGTTACCTGAAGATTTGAAGATTGCAATCACCTTGCGAGAGGTAGAAGGCCTGAGTTATGAAGATATTGCGGTTGCCATGGACTGCCCGATTGGTACCGTAAGATCACGTATATTTCGAGCACGTGAAGCGATAGATACAGTGTTAAAACCATTAATTGAATATTAGTTGAACCAGACAATGAGTGAAATGAGATGAACGAGCAAAAGCGCGAACAAATATCAGCCCTGGTAGATGATGAACTGACTCATGAATCATCGCCTGCAATCGATAGTCTACTGCAAGATAATGAAGCCAAAGAGACGTGGGCAAGATACCATCTCATTGGTGATTCATTACGCGGTTGTTTGCCCCGGCATATTGGTGACATTTCCACCAATGTGAGTCAGGCGATCGCTTCGGAACCGACTGTGCTTGCACCAGTGAAGAAGAAGTCTTCAGATTTAATGAAGCCGGTCATGGGTTTTGCCATTGCTGCTTCGGTTGCCGCGGTTGCTATCTTTAATGTTCAACAATCCAATCAAATTTCAGAAACAGGGCAAATTTCAAAAACAGGGCAAGTTGTTATCGCGCAGTCCAGTATTGCCACAAGTCAACCATCTTTGGCTACTTCAATAGCGACACCACAGTTAGTGATCCAGCAAAAAGGTCAGGCACAGGTTTATCAGGTCAGAAATATTGACCCCAGACTGAACCGCTACCTGGTGAATCATAATGAGTATCGGGCAAATACAGGTGTCAGTGGAATGCCCCCTCATGTGAGAATGGTCGCTAATGTGCCAGAGCCAAACAAATAAGTTCCATTAATAAATGTCTTATAAAGGAATTAGATATAGTTTGTCATATCATTTTTTATTTCTTTTGTTAATCCTGGTATCAGGAACTTCTCTTGCTGTTGATCAAACAACACCGGCGCAACAACTCATCAGGCAAATGTCTGAGGCGAATAATGAACTCAATTATGAAGGTGTTTTTATTTATCGCCGACAAGGACAGATGGATACCATGCGTATTATCCATAGAGAAGAAGAAAGTCGCATACACGAAAGCATCGTCTCACTAACAGGCATAGATAGTGAGGTAAAAAGAAAAAAAAATTCTGTGACTTGCATTTTGCCCGATAATGAATCCGTCATGGTGGAAAAAAGCGCTCCAAGACAATTCAAAATCAGTCAATTGCCTGAACAAATAAACAAGGTTTCGGAATATTATACTTTTTCTATTGCTGGTCAGGATCGTGTCGCTAACCGACCTACATGGGTAGTCGATATATTACCCAGGGACAATTATCGTTATGGCTATCAGCTGTGGATTGATCTGGAGTCGAAGATATTGCTTAAATCCGAGTTAAAAAACAAGCAAGGTGTTGTGCTCGAACAATTCTTTTTTGCAAAATTTCAAATCGTTGATGAAATCCCTGATGAATGGTTAAAGCCTGAAATATCTGGCATAGGTTACACTTGGCATGATAATTCCTCAGATGACTTTCCGATACATAAAGGAGACGTCTCATGGAAGGCGACTTGGATGCCTGATGGTTTTGTCATGAGTGACCAGGAAAAACAAAGTGTTGACGAAAGTCAGGTTCCGGTTGAACATCTGATGTATTCAGATGGTTTGGCAATGGTCTCGGTGTTCGTTGAAAAACTTGATAAATTTGTAAATGTTGTCACCGGACCTTCGAACATGGGAGGCGTCAATACCTTTTCAACAATGACTGACAGTTATCTCATTACTGCCATTGGTGAAGTTCCCCGAGATACCGTCAAATTATTTGCCAAATCTGTCGTCTCAAACAAATAATTTATCCGCGAATCTTAATTGTTTTCTATTTGCTAGTAATACCATATTATCTAAAAAATCTTATCTTTATGGAGTATCGATGAACTACAGAATGCTATTATCTAAGAGAGTTTTGAGTCTTATTTTTGTCTGCCTTGTTTTATCTGTGCAAACATCGCAGGCACGTTCTTTGCCTGATTTTGTCCCATTAGTGGAAGAGAATTCCCCTGCGGTTGTGAATATCAGCACGACTCTGAAAAAGGGCAACGGGGGGGGCGAGATCCATGGACACAATATGCCTGATATCCCGAAAGACAGTCCATTCTATGATTTCTTTAACAAGTTTTTCGGAGAAGTCCCGGAAGGTATGGTTCCTAATCGCCAGAGAACATCACTCGGTTCCGGTTTTATTATGTCAGATGATGGTTACATCATCACTAATAACCATGTTGTGCAGGATGCAGATGAAATCATCGTCCGCCTTAATGATCGAAGAGAGTTCGTGGCCGAGATTATTGGCACTGACGAACGCAGTGATATTGCCGTATTAAAGATCGATGGCAACAATTTACCAACACTAAGGATGGGAGACTCTTCAAGGTTAAAAGTGGGTGAATGGGTATTGGCTATTGGTTCACCATTTGGTTTTGAACATTCTGTTACACAGGGCATTATCAGTGCCATGGGTCGAAGTTTGCCGAACGAAAACTATGTGCCATTTATTCAAACCGATGTTGCCATCAATCCCGGAAATTCTGGTGGTCCATTATTTAACCTGCAAGGTGAAGTCATAGGTGTTAATTCCCAGATTTACAGTCGTACAGGTGGTTACATGGGGATGTCTTTTGCGATACCTATTAAAGTTGTCAAGGATATTTATAAACAGTTAAGAGAACATGGGCATGTTTCACGAGGCTGGTTGGGTGTGTTGATACAGGATGTGACCAGGGAATTAGCTGAGTCATTCGGCATGAAACAACCACATGGTGCCCTGGTAGCAAAAGTTTTGAACGACAGTCCTGCTGAAAAAGCCGGCTTTATGGTTGGCGACGTTATTGTCAGTTTTAACGGAGATAAAATTGATGTCTCATCCGATCTGCCACCGATGGTAGGAAGTACAAGAGTAGGTAAAACTGTGTCTGCCAGGGTCATTCGACATGGAAAGCCGGTCAGTCTCAGGGTAAAGATTGCGGAATTACCTGTTGATGAAAATACTAAATTGTCTTCGTCTGGCAACAATGGAAGTAAAACAAGGAATCCATTGCATATTGTTGTTGAAGATTTAACAGAAGAACAACGCAAACAACTTGAACTTAATGATCATGGTGTGATTATCAGCCATGTCTCACCAGGCCCCGCCTATAAAGCAGGTGTGCGCAATGGTGACGTTATGCTTCTGATCAATAACGTCAAGATAAAAAATGCGAAGCATTTTGACGAGCTGGTTAATCAATTGCCCAGGGATAAGTCGGTTCCAATCCTGATTCAGCGTAGGGGCGGGCCTGTTTTCCTTGCCTTAAGACTGGAAGACGATTCCTGATCTGATTAACCTGAGCAACGACGTAAGCCTCACCAAAATTGGAATTTATTATTTATAGCCGGCAGGGATGCCACTTGTGTGAGGTGATGAAAGATGAGCTGGAGACCATGGATCTGGCCCAGACAGGGTCAATAACAATGGTTGATATTGATAAAGACCCGGATTTGGCCAGGCGGTTTAACGATCTGGTTCCTGTGCTGTTCGTCAATGATACAGAGGTATGTCGCTACAAATTAAACAAAAATCGGCTGCTCAGAATCTTGGGGTCTGAATGATATATTTCTTCTGTCCAAAGGGCATTGCAATCTACTTCATTCCTTGCCATTGATAGCTGTATATAGGCCCCCATATAAGCTAGAATCGCCCGCCTTTAGCATTGATAAGGATTGCTATGCCCATTTGGGTATGGGAAATCCGGCGATTTATCAAGCTTCCATCAATCAGGCACTCAACTAAATGCAGAATATTCGCAATTTCTCAATCATTGCACATATAGATCATGGCAAATCCACATTGGCCGATCGCTTTATACAGCATTGTGGTGCGCTGAGTGAACGAGAAATGGGCAATCAGGTACTGGATTCTATGGATCTGGAACGTGAACGTGGGATTACTATCAAATCCCAGAGCGTCAGCCTGGAATACAAGGCCAGGAGTGGAGAGATCTATCAGTTAAACCTTATCGATACCCCTGGGCACGTTGATTTTACCTATGAGGTTTCACGCTCTCTTGCAGCATGTGAAGGTGCATTACTGGTTGTGGATGCGACACAGGGTGTTGAGGCGCAGAGTGTTGCCAACTGTATTACTGCCGTAGACATGGATCTGGAAGTATTACCGGTGTTGAACAAGATTGACCTTGCATCTTCTGATCCTGAACGTGTATTAAACGAGGTGGAAGAAATTATTGGCCTTGATACTACGGACACGGTACAGGTAAGTGCCAAGACTGGTCAGGGCGTAGAAGATTTACTAGAGCAAATCATCGAAGTCATACCAGCACCATCAGGCACAGAGGATGCGCCACTGAAGGCATTGATTATCGATTCCTGGTTTGATAATTATCTGGGTGTTGTTTCATTGGTAAGAGTAGTTGATGGATGCCTGCCTGCAGGAAAGAAAATGCGTGTAATGTCCACAGGTAGAGATCATCTGGTTGATGAGGTCGGTGTATTTACACCGAAGCGCAAGGCACAAAAGGTATTGCATACAGGTGAAGTCGGATATGTGATTTCTGGTATTAAAGACCTTGGTGGGGCACCCGTCGGGGATACTTTAACCATGGCCGAAAATCCTGCGTCCGAATCCTTACCAGGGTTCCAGGAGATCAAGCCTAAGGTATTTGCTGGAATGTACCCGGTTGATTCCAGAGATTATGAATCTTTTCGAGAAGCCTTGACGAAGTTAAAACTCAATGATGCGGCACTACATTTTGAACCTGAAACTTCCCAGGCGCTGGGCTTTGGCTTTCGTTGTGGCTTCCTCGGCATGTTACATATGGAAATCATTCAGGAACGGCTTGAGCGTGAGTATGACTTGAGTCTGATTATAACTGCGCCAACAGTGGTCTATGAAGTTGAAACCACAAGTGCGGAAATCATCACAGTTGATAACCCTGCAAAATTACCACCTACGGATAAAATAAGGGAGATCCGCGAGCCGATTATTTATGCAGATATCCTCGTGCCCCAGGATTATCTGGGCAATGTTATTAAACTGTGTATCGAGAAACGTGGTGTACAAAAGAAATTACAATACCTTGGTAATCAGATCTCATTGGGGTTTGAATTACCCATGAGTGAAGTTGTTCTGGATTTTTTTGATCGTCTTAAATCAGCAAGTCGAGGCTATGCTTCATTTGATTACCATTTCATGAGATTTCAGGCAGCATCACTGGTCAAACTGGATATATTAATTAATGGTGATCGCGTAGATGCGCTTTCTACTATTGCCCACCAGGATCAATCACGAAGCAGGGGGCATGAACTGACGGCTAAAATTAAAGAATTTATTCCCAGGCAAATGTTCGATGTCGCCATTCAGGCCGCCATCGGATCTAAAATCCTGTCCAGACATTCAGTCAAGGCATTACGTAAAAATGTAACAGCGAAATGTTATGGTGGTGATATTTCTCGCAAGCGTAAATTGCTGGAAAAACAAAAGGCAGGTAAAAAGCGAATGAAACAATTTGGTTCTGTAGAGATACCACAAGAGGCCTTTATGGCCATACTACATGTAGGGTAAAGACAAGTGAATGTAGATTTTTCAGCGGTACTGGTAATTTTAACCTCACTCAGTGGCATTATCTGGTTGGTTGGTGTTCTGTTTTTCGTGGATAAAAAGAATAGAGATGAGAATGGCGAACTGGTTTTACCCGCTATTGTTGATTTTGCCAGATCATTTTTTCCTATATTTTTTATCGTCCTGATATTACGTTCATTTATCGTAGAACCTTTTAAAATTCCTTCAGCTTCTATGATGCCAACCTTATTAATTGGTGATTTCATACTGGTTAATAAGTATGACTATGGTATCCGATTGCCAGTGCTGAATACGAAAATAATCGATAATAAGACCCCAGAACGTGGAGATATCGCCGTTTTCCGTTATCCGGTAGATCCCAGTGTTCCTTTTATCAAGCGAGTAGTAGGATTGCCTGGCGACAAATTTATGTATAGAGACAAGGTACTGTCTATTAATGGCAAGCCTGTTAAACAGTTGCAAATTGGTATTTATCACGCCGTGGGTTCAGGTAAAATGATGGACGGGGCAACATTGAGTAAAGAATTACTGGAAAATGCAGAACATGAAATATTGCGTATGCCATCCAGACCATCACAAGAAGTTGAAGGTATTGTCCCAAAAGGGCACTATCTGGTTTTGGGCGATAATCGTGACAATAGCAAGGACAGCCGCTACTGGGGTTATGTACCAGACGAAAACCTGGTGGGTCGTGCATTCATGATCTGGATGAATTGGGACAGTAAAAATGGTGGCGTTGACTGGGGAAGAATTGGTACGATGATCAATAACACGAATGATAAGGGGTAAATTAATGGAACAGATGAAAAATAAACAGTATGGGATTGGTTTTCAGGGATGGACTCTAATATTAGGTGTGATGGCGTGTTTCATCCTGTTTGGCCTCAGGGCTTTCCCGTTATATAACGAAAAAATAACAGTTATTTCAAACATGGAAAGTCTTGCGGCCAGGCCGAATGCCGATAAAATGTCTGTAAGAGATGTCCGTAAATTCTTTCTTAGAAATATGGAAATTGCCAACACCACACGTTTTACTGACCATTCAGTTAAAAAACTGGCTACAGTAATCACGGATAAAAAGACGAAGAAAAGATATCTGCGCGTCGCCTTTGAAGCCAGAAATAATCTTGTTAAGGATCTCAATTTACTGCTCGTTTTTGATCATAAGGTTCAGTTGGGTGGATCAGAAGATGAATGAGTGAGCTACCATCTAATCTAGAAAAAATAATTGGCTACAAATTTAATGATGAGGCACTACTAGTAACTGCATTGACTCATCGTAGTATGGGTCGTGGTAATAATGAGCGACTTGAATATCTTGGTGATGCTGCTCTTGGTTTCATTATCACCGATTCGATATTCCAGAAATTTCCCCAGGCGACAGAAGGTGAACTTACCCGTCTCAGGGCATCCTTGGTCAAAGGTGAGACATTAGCAAAATTGGGACGAGATCTGGGTCTGGGCGATTACATAAAGCTGGGACCCGGGGAAAGGAAAAGTGGTGGCTGGCGCCGTGATTCAATTCTCGCGAATACCTTTGAAGCAATCATTGGTGCGATTTACCTAGACGCCGATATGGAAGTTTGTCGGAAATGTGTTATTTCTCTTTATCAACAATTACTTTCGAAGGTGTCTCCGGATACACTCAATAAAGATCCCAAGACTACCTTGCAAGAATTATTACAGTCACGAAGACTGGAGTTACCTGTCTACAGCGTATTATCTGAAAGTGGTGATGCACATGATCGGCTTTTTAACGTTGCATGTACAATCATAGAACCAGATATTTCGGTTCAGGCCGAAGGTCGTAGCAAACGTCTGGCTGAGCAAGCGGCTGCTGAAAAAGCCTTGCTGAAACTGGAAAAGAAACATAACAAGACTCAATAAAAGACCTTGCCGGGAAATACTTCAAAAATTAATCGAACTTATTGCGGCTATGTCACCATTCTCGGTCGTCCAAATGTCGGCAAATCGACACTGCTGAATAATTTGATTGGGCAAAAACTGAGTATTACTTCAAGAAAACCTCAAACAACAAGACGCCATACGATTGGTGTAAATACTGATAAAAATTATCAGATTATCTATATCGATACGCCGGGCATGCAGGATGCCCCGATTAATGCCATGAACAGGTATATGAACAAGGAAGCAACAAATGCACTGTCTGGTATTGATGTGTTGATTTATGTGGTTGAAGCATTGAAGTGGACTGCGCTTGATGAATATATATTAAATTTGCTCAAGGATAAAACTGCTCCGGTCATTCTGGCGGTCAACAAAATGGATAAAGTTAAAGACAAGAAAATGTTATTACCTTTTCTGAAAGATATTTCAGGAAAAATGAGTTTCAGGGAAATTATTCCTGTCTCTGCATTATCTATAAAAAGCTTAAAACCATTGGAAAAATCTATAAAAGCGTTATTGCCGACAGGTAAATTTCAATATCCAGACGACCAGATAACAGACAAATCACAACGATATTTTGCCGCAGAATTTATCCGCGAGAAATTGATAAAAAGATTAGGCGAAGAGTTGCCCTATACAACAACTGTCACTATCGACTCGTTTGTTGAGAAAAAAAATATCATTCATATTGATGCAATTATATGGGTTGCTAGCAAAGGTCAAAAGACCATAGTAATTGGTCAAAAGGGTGCCGGATTGAAAGCTATTGGTGAACGGGCGCGTAAAGATATGGAACGGATGTTTGGAAATAAAGTTTATTTAAGAACCTGGGTCAAGGTCAAGGACAAATGGATGGATAATGAGTTGGCTATAAAACAACTGGGCTTCGATTCCTGAAACCGTGTACTAGTATGAATGTGGAATTAACACCCTGTTTTATTCTGCATTCCAGATCTTATCTTGAATCCAGTTTGATACTGGATATTTTTTCCAGGGAATACGGTAGATTGCACCTGATAGCAAAGGGTGCGAAACGTGAAAAATCTCCCTTTTCCGGACTCCTGCAACCTTACCAGCGGTTGTTGATGGCCTGGCGAGGCAAGAGCGAACTAATGACCCTGACCGATGTCGAGGCAGATATCGAAGCATATGAATTATCGGATGCAAGAACCATCGCAGGGTTTTACCTCAATGAATTGTTAGTTCGATTATTACATCAACACGAACCACATCCGGAATTATTTGATTTTTATAATGGGGCCATATTTGCTCTCTCTGTTGCAAAGCCTGTTGATGCAATTCTTAGAATCTTTGAAAAAGGCCTGCTCGAGTCACTAGGCTACGGTCCGGTGCTGGATCATGATGTTGACGATGGCCTGGCAATAGAAACAGGCAAAAAATATTATTATCTTATTGACTCTGGACCTGTGAAGCAGACACCCTTGACTGGAACCTATATCGAGATCACAGGAGATAGTTTATTGGCATTGGCGAAGGGGAGTTTGCAAAGCAAAACGGAATTAGAAGAATCAAAGAGATTGATGCGTTTCATCTTAAAAACCCACCTGGGGAGCAAACCCCTGGCCAGTAGGGCCTTGTATAAGGCTTATACCCAAGTTACCTAGAAATCCAGGTTTCAGGGCTTAGTCAGAAAGACAGCGCAAGGCGCAACGTGCAGTCAATGACTAGTCCTTCATAAGCGTTGCAACGCAGCACTGGCTTTCTGCCTGAACTCCCGAAGGGCAAGGCGAGAAACAACCTTCTTCATCGTTATAAAACCTTGGACTAGAATGACTAGCCCTGCGACTCTATGCCTTGAATATGGTTACTTCTCGTCTTGCTGAAAACTGCATTTCTAGGTAATTTGGGTATTTACCCAAACCACCTGAAAATGCGCTAAAATGCGCCGCTTTCAACACAAGACAGATAGATAAAGACAGGCGAAAAACATGTTATTAGGTGTAAACATTGACCATATTGCAACGCTCCGGCAGTCGAGATTGACCCGCTATCCCGATCCTGTGTTTGCCGCTCAAATTGCTGAGCAGGCCGGTGCAGATTCAATCACGGTACATCTCCGGGAAGATAGAAGGCATATCCAGGAACGAGATATTGATCTACTGCGTCAGACCATGCTGACCCCGATGAACCTGGAAATGGCGGTCACCGAGAAGATGCTGGCATTTGCCGAGCTTGTCAAACCTGAGTTTTGTTGTCTGGTTCCTGAAAGTAGAGAGGAGTTGACCACGGAAGGCGGTCTGGATGTGGCTGGTCAAATAGGTAAAGTCACAGAAGCCTGTGCAAGGTTGAGTGCAGCCGGGATACGCGTTTCCTTGTTCATCGATGCAGATGATAGACAAATTACTGCATCCAGAGATTCTGGTGCAGAAGTCATAGAGATTCATACGGGTCATTTCGCGGATGCTGCCTTTGCTGATGAGACTGAAGCTGAATTGGCCAGGATTATATCGGGTGTAGCACTGGCAAAATCTCTGGGACTGAAAGTAAACGCAGGACATGGCCTGAATTATCAGAATGTAGGGCAGATTGCACAAATACCGGATATTGAAGAGTTAAATATCGGTCATGGCATTATTGCCAGGGCAGTATTTACGGGTCTGGATGAGGCTATCCGGGAAATAAAGACCATCATGCAGAAAGCAAGCGCTTAAAGTTTCCTGGTTAATTAGAATTATGGGCAATTTAAATTCAGAAATTTCCAGACGCCGCACGTTCGCTATAATTTCTCATCCGGATGCCGGTAAGACTACGGTCACCGAGCAAATATTATTGTTTGGTGGAGCGATACAAACAGCAGGCACAGTAAAAGCCAGAAAATCAACCAAGCATGCAACCTCTGACTGGATGGAAATGGAAAAGGAAAGAGGCATCTCTATCACCAGTTCTGTGATGCAGTTTGAATATAACGAACATGTTATCAACTTACTCGATACACCAGGGCATGCCGATTTCTCTGAAGATACTTACAGGACATTAACGGCGGTTGATTCTGCCTTAATGGTGATTGATGTCAGTAAAGGCGTTGAAGAACGGACGCGTAAGTTAATGGATGTATGCCGTCTGCGTAATACACCCATCATCACATTCATTAATAAACTGGATAGAGAAGGTAAGGACCCGATCACACTACTGGATGAGATAGAAAGTGAACTCGGAATAAGATGCGCACCAGTGACCTGGCCAGTAGGGATGGGCAGTCGTTTAAAAGGACTCTATCATCTCGATGAAGATTATATTCGACTGTACAATAAAACAGATGAAAGCATACACGGAAAAATTATTTATGGTCTTGCTTCTGAGGAAAGTGAAACATTATTATCTACAACACTAGCCGAATTTAAGGAAGAGGTCGAACTGGTTCGTGGCGCCTGTGAAGAATTTAATCTTGAAGATTTTTTACAGGGGAAACAAACCCCCGTTTTTTTCGGCTCAGCGTTAAATAATTTTGGCATTTCCGAGTTCCTTGATTGTTTAATAAAATGTTCACCAGCACCTCAGTCAAGAACAGCAGTTCAAAGAGAAGTAAAAGCTGATGAAGAACAATTGAGCGGCTTTGTTTTCAAGATACAGGCAAATATGGATCCAGCGCATCGGGACAGGATCGCATTTCTGAGGATTTGTTCAGGTCAATACAAAAAAGGTATGAAGATGAGACATGTCAGGATAGAACGGGACATACAGGTATCTAATGCCCTGACATTTATGGCCGGAAGCCGGCAGCAGGCCGATGATGCATGGGCCGGTGATATTATTGGTTTGCATAATCACGGCACAATTCAAATAGGCGACACCTTTTCTCAGGGTGAAACGTTATTATTCAAGGGCATCCCGTTTTTCGCACCTGAATTGTTTCGACGAATACAACTGAAGGATCCACTTAAAGCCAAGGCCCTGCTTAAGGGTTTGATTCAGCTAGGAGAAGAGGGTGCAACCCAGGTATTCAGGCCATTGGATAATAATGATTTGATAGTTGGCGCTATAGGAGTTTTACAGTTTGATGTGGTTGCTGCACGCCTGAAACAGGAATATGGTGTCGAATGTGTTTACGACAATGTCCCTGTGGCCACTGCCAGGTGGATATTCTGTGACGATGAAAATGTTCTACAAAAATTCAGAAATAAAGCTTCATCAAATCTGGCCATGGATGGGGGCAACCGACTAACCTATATTGCACCATCCATGGTGAATCTAAACCTTGCGATAGAACGTTGGCCAGAAATCGAATTCAGGGCAACCTGCGAGCATGCTGCCAGCTAACAGGACCTGTTACTAACTTTTGCTTTCTTCCGTTTCAGACCGCTTTGCCTGCTGATCCCTGGCACTTGCCTCGGCGGCTTTATTTTCCGGAATACCTGCATCATTTGATTCAGCCTTTATCCTTTCCGAAGCACCGATATCAAGAACCGTTCTTTCGTCATCCGTAGCCCCGACACTTAGATTAATATGTGTCTTGTCACCTACCTTTTCTTTCGGTGGCTTTGTATTGCTTGCCGCTGTTGCAGATGGTTTCTGCACATTATCTGGGTGCGGTGCGATAATTTGTGTTGCCACTTCTACCTGTTCAGGCACTGGATCTCGACTCTCTGAATCTACACTGGATTGCCTGGCAACAGTATTGGGACTGTTATCAGCTAATGATGCTTGCGAATCATTATTGTTATTTGTTGCAGATGATTCTGCCAGGACCCTGTCAGGATGAGGCGCAACCTCAACTGTTTCAGGCTCGGTTCTGGATACCGGTGATGATTCTTTCACTACCTGCTCACTAATATTTTCTGATGCTGCTGGTGTAGTGTTGCTGCTGTCACTGGTTTGCTTATCCTCCATCTGCTTAAGCTGTGCAGATGTATTTTCAACAGGTTTTACACCACTCTCGCTTACTGTGGATGTTGCTGCTGGTTTTTGCTCAGCTGCAATTTTTTGCTCATCATCATTTACCGTCTGCTTATTCGAATTTGAGTTCACATTTGTATTTGCATCTTCGCTGATGCCACGGGAGCGTCTGCGACCACCTCGTCTTCCACGCCTGGATGAGCTGGTATTCTTGGAATCACGAGTTGATGCGTCAGGGTTTGTCGTATCAGCGCCAGATGAGGTGCTCTTATCAGATTTTTTAGCAGTGTTTACATTGCTGCCCGATTTTGTTCCCTGGCTGGTTCTTCTACTGGGATTATTACGTTGACGATTTCCTGAACGAGTGTTCCTGTTTCCTCGGTTCTGATTACTACTGCGGTTGCGATTGGAGCGGTAATTGCTTCTATTATTGCTTCTGGGTTTTTCAGTTTCTTTCTTTTTTTCTTTCGATGGACCAAACAGGCTTTTAATTATCCTGGCAATTAATCCTGCGCTTTTCCCTGCTTTACTTTGAGGAGTATTAGGGTTTGCTGGAATGATTTGTTGCACAACAGGTTGTTCTACGACAGTTTTGTGTGTACGTAGACCAGTGCCTTTTACATCATTTTCTACCTCGGCAATAAGGCTGTAGCTGGCTTGCTGATGTTGTGCTTCTTTGGCTTTTGATAAAGGCACCCTTAACACCTGGTATTGAGGTGTCTCCATAGCAGGAGATGGAATGATGACAATATCAACATCAAGCCTTTGTTGTAATTCACTTATCGGCTGACGTTTTTCATTTAACAGGAATGTCGCCGCTGATACAGGTAAATTAACTATGACCTTGGCGGTTGAATCCTTCATGGCCTCTTCTTCAATAATCCTGAGAATAGCTAAAGAAAGGGACTCAATATCCCGAATCGTTCCCTGACCATCACAGCGAGGGCAGGGTAAATGACGAGATTCTCCCAAAGAAGGACGTAATCTTTGTCGTGACATCTCCAGCAATCCGAATCGGGAGATTTTACCGACCTGGACCCTTGCACGATCGACACGCAAGCTATCTTTCATTCGATTTTCAACTTCTCGTTGATTTTTGTTGACCATCATATCAATGAAATCAATAACGATGAGTCCACCCAGATCACGTAACCTTAATTGCCTGGCAATCTCATCTGCCGCTTCCAGGTTTGTGTTCAGTGCAGTTTCCTCAATATCACTACCTTTGGTCGCACGCGCCGAGTTGATATCAATACTTACCATGGCTTCTGTGTGGTCAATAACCAGGGAACCACCAGAAGGTAAACGCACTTCTCTGGAGAAGGCCGATTCGATCTGGCTTTCGATTTGATACTTGGTGAAGAGCGGATCTGCATCCTCGTATAGCTTAAGTTTATGGAGATTATGAGGCATCACCTGTTCCATAAATTCTTTACTGCGTCGATAAACTTCTTTGTCATCTACCCAGATTTCTGCGATATCGGTACGTAGATAGTCCCGAATTGCGCGAATAATCACCTCACTTTCCTGATATATCAGAAATGGGGCAGGGTGTTCATCCCCCGCTTTATCAATAGCCTCCCATAAGGTGGTTAGGTAATCAGTATCCCACTGTAACTCTTCTTTGGATTTACCAATGCCCGCTGTTCTGAGGATAAGCGCTGTGTCTTGCGGAATATCGAGTTGGCTCATGACTTCGCGTGCTTCGGCACGATCAGCCCCTTCGATTTGCCGTGAAATACCACCTGAACGAGGGTTATTTGGCATGAGTACCAGATATCGGCCTGCCAGGCTGATCATCGTGGTCAGGGCAGCACCCTTATTGCCACGTTCTTCCTTCTCGATTTGAACAATGAATTCCTGTCCTTCATCAATCGCATCCTTAATATTAACGCGACCGCGCTGACCAGATTCAGGTTTCTTTTTGAACAGGCTGCGGGAAATTTCTTTTAGGGGTAAAAACCCATGACGATTGCCGCCATAATCGACAAATGCGGCCTCCAGGCTCGGTTCGATACGAACCACACGGCCTTTGTATATATTGGATTTCTTCTGGGTTCGATTGGTGGATTCAATATCCAGATCGTATAACTTTTGGCCATCAACTAGCGCCACGCGCATCTCTTCAGGCTGAGTTGCGTTAATCAGCATTCTCTTCATTTTAGTGTTCCTTTGTATGCGCTCTACCACTAGCGGTAGCAGACAGGGACTTCATCCTCTATCTGATGCAACGAATGTTTTACCGGGAATTACACCAGTAACTATCCGTCCTGCCGTTGGGAGCGCCTGTTACCACTCATATATTTTGCTCGAGTGATAATTAAACCATTATGTAATGAGGTCTGTTTCGTTACTTACCTTTAATTTGCCATACTCTGGCCAATCTGTAACTTCTCAAAAAACCTCTGCTCGTTGGAATATTAAAGCCACTTCAGGCCTGGCATTTCGCGGGCATTCACTGGTTATGAAGGGATGGGGAGGCAAAACTATGCTTCATTTGCCATCAACACCACTGCTGCTACCGGCTTCACGACATCAGTAAAAATGCTGTTTGTCACAATTAAATACCGCCCAAAATACTCTATGGCGGTTCAAAATATCCGAAAACGTCTGTATTCCAGCGACTAATATAACAATGTTGATATACTCCCGCAATTATGAAGGCAAAAAAAGTTGAACAGCGCCAGGCTTCCTTCCTTACAGTAGACGAAGAACACGCTGAAAGACGGCTGGATAACTTCCTCATCGGCCATTTTGGTAGCCTCCCCAAGACCCGAATCTATCAAATGATCAGAAAAGGCGAGGTGCGGGTCAATAAAGGCAGAATTAAACAAAATTACCGCCTGCAGACCGGTGATATGGTCAGAATTCCTCCTGTATACATTTCACCGAGGGAAAATCCCTCTAAACCACCAGAAAGCCTGTCTGAGTTAATTAGAAACAGTATTATTTATGAAGATGAGTATTTAATAGCCATCAATAAACCTTCAAACATCGCGGTACATAGTGGCAGTAATGTGCAATATGGTGTGATAGAAATTCTGCGGGCGCAAAGACCTGAGGCTCATTTCCTTGAACTGGTACACCGGCTAGACAGGGCAACATCCGGTTGTCTGCTTATTGCAAAAGATCACAAAACATTGAGAGGAATGCATGACATTTTAAAAAGTGGTGAGGTAAAGAAATTATATCTCGCGCTATTAAAGGGACGCTTGATAAATGATTTGCAGACAGTCGATCTGTCACTGAGTAAAACAGGCCTGGCATCAGGTGATAAAAAGGTCAGGGTAGATAAGGCAGGGAAACATGCCTTGACACATTTTCATTTGCTGCAACGTTTTAATGTTGCTTCACTTTGTCGAGTTGAACTAATGACGGGGAGAACACATCAGATCAGGGTGCATGCAGCCGCTATTGATCATCCAGTGGCCGGTGATGATAAATATGGTGATTGGGAATTTAATCGTGTGATGAAAAAATCAGGACTGAAAAGATTATTTCTACATGCACAGACATTATCTTTTCAAATGCCGGCCACAGGCAAACAGATTGAACTGACAGCAGAGTTGCCTGGTGAACTTGAACGATGTCTGGATAAATTGTCGTAATGAGTATTGGTCGTCACTCCCGCGAATGCGGGAATGACATCCTGAGAGATTAAATGAATGTGATTAATAATAAAAAGTACCAGTTACTGGTTTTTGATTGGGATGGCACCCTGGCTGATTCAGAAGCATGCATTATCGATGCAATGCAACTGGCCACAGCAGAAGCAGAATTGCCGAAGTGTAATGATGCACAGATACGGGATGTGATTGGGCTAAGTCTTGAAGGCGCGATTGAAGCACTGTTCCCTGAAGCTGAAATATCAATAAGAACCTCGGTTGCCAATAGATACCGTGAATATTATTTTTCAACATCAACAAGTCCTGTGCCTGTATTCGAAGGTGTTGTAGAAATTCTGGATAAATTAAATCAGGAAAATTATTTTCTTGCCGTAGCAACAGGGAAAAGCAGAAGAGGGCTGGACAGATCACTCAATGAAACAGGTCTGGAGAAATATTTTCACACGACTCGTTGTGCGGATGAAACCATATCCAAGCCGAGCCCGCAGATGCTGATAGAAATTATAGATTTCTTTGGTCTTGAAGCAGTGGATGCATTAATGATCGGTGACAGTGAGTACGATTTACAAATGGCGAATAATGCTGGTACAGAATCAGTCGCTGTGAGCTATGGAGTTCACGATGCCGAACGACTACAACAATGTGAACCACTAGGAATTATTCATAACATTACTGAATTATCAAATTATTTGTAGCTATACTAACTACACATTTAACAGAGGTTTATTAATAAAGATGAGTGAACAACAATCCGACGACAAGCAGTCGAAATTTGAACAGGCGCTGGTGAGTAAAATAGCAACAGAAGCCATTACCGAGCAACGTCGCGCAAGACGGTGGAGCGTTTTTTTCAAGCTGTTTATGCTGGCTTATGTTTCGGTGTTCACATTAATGTTTCTGGTTGATGGTTGGGATGGTGCCTCAATGGGAAAGAAAAAACATACCGCCCTGGTTGATGTTTCTGGCGTGATTTCAGCAGACTCACAGGCAAGTGCAGACTACATTGTCAGTGGTTTACGCGCTGCTTTTGAAGATAAAAACACAGCAGGCATAATTTTAAGAATCAATAGTCCTGGTGGCAGCCCGGTACAGGCAGGCTACGTTAATAATGAAATATACAGATTACGGGAAGAATATCCTGATATACCTTTTTATTCGGTGATTACTGATATGTGTGCTTCGGGTGGCTATTATATCGCCGCCGCTGCCGATGAAATCTATGCAGACAAGGCCAGTATCGTAGGCTCAATAGGCGTCATCATGTCCGGTTTTGGATTTGTCGATACCATCGAGAAGCTTGGCGTTGAACGTCGACTGTTACATGCCGGTGACAATAAAGGCTTCCTTGATCCTTTTTCCCCCTTAAAGTCAGATGAAGTTGAACATGTTGAAACATTGTTAACGGATATTCATCAGCAATTCATCGATGTGGTGAAAAAAGGGCGTGGCGATAAACTGGTCGATGATGAAATAATTTTTTCAGGTCTAATCTGGACTGGTGAACAATCATTAGAGCTGGGTCTTGTTGATGCCCTGGGTAGCCCTGGTTATGTCGCCAGGGAAGTGATAGGTGCTGAAGATATTGTTGACTTTACCAAGCGAAAAACTTTTATGGATCAGTTCGCAAGTAAGCTCGGTACAGTGTTCGCCAAATCAATGAAATCAATATTGGCAGAATTTGAACTCAGGTAAATATACACCGTATATCGACAGGGAAGGATATGTAAAACGTAATAAAGGGGTCGGAATGATTAAATTTTAATTAAAGGGGCCGGAGTGATTAAATTTTGACCAGAGGGAAGAATAATTAAAAGGGGTCGGAGTGATTAAATTTTGATGTTTTAATTTAAGGAATATTCAGCCCTTCGTTCCTTAGCATCTCGGACAGTCGGATGAGTGGTAAACCAATCAGGCTTGTGGGATCGTCGCCCTCCATTCGCTGCATCAGGGAAACACCATAAGCTTCGGATTTGAAACTGCCTACACAATCGTATGGTTTTTCCTGTAGCAGGTATCGTTCTATTTCATCCTCAGTCAGATCACGAAAATGCACGGTATATCTGATGCAATCCTTTTGAATATTGTTATTCGCCGTATTGATAACACAGAGACCAGTAAGAAATACGATTGATTTACCAGAGACTTTTTTTAGCTGTGTGATGGCATTTTCGTGATTACCCGGTTTGCTTAGAATTTCATCATCAGCAATGGCGACCTGGTCAGAACCAATAATCAATGATTCTGGGAATGCCGGGGCAATTGCTGCAGCTTTTATCTCTGCCAACCTTAAAACGAGGTCTGTCGGTGTTTCACCCTCAAGTTCTGATTCATCTACATCAGGTGACTCACTTTCGAAGGGGATTTCCAGCCTTTGTAAAAGGGAGCGCCGGTAGGGGGATGATGATGCCAGGATAAGATTGATGATAGTTTCCTTCAAGCAGGTGATATGGGGGTCTGATTAGAGCTGATAAATGCCTGTCAAGTCAATGGCTTAGTTAGAAAAACTGTAAAATTTTGACAGTCATACCCTGTGTCGATACACTTTGCCGCCTGATGCCACCTGAGCTGCCGGAAACCATTGATCCAATGCGCCTCGCGAAGACGGGCAAGGAGCTCTCAGGCAGTTACGATTTACGTCAATTTGCTCGTGTAAATGCGTCATTAAATGATGACTCGAAGGTTCAGCTATCCTTTAAGCTTGAATTCTCCCGGGATGATGAAAATCGGCTCTTTAGTGTCGTTGGAGATCTGCAAACAACACTGCCTCTGATCTGTCAGCGCTGTATGCAGCCAATGCAGCATCAGCTAAGCGCAATGATTAAGATGGCCATTGTCAGTAATGAAGCAGAGGCAGAAAATCTGCCTGCCGAGTTTGAGCCATATATAGATACGGGAGTCCCTGTAAAACTTCAGGACTTCATAGAAGATGAATTGTTGCTGGCGATGCCCCTGGTCTCGCTGCATGAAGAACAGGAATGTCCGGCAGCAGACAAATTTAAACATGACGAAACGGCAAAGAAAAAACCCTTTGCTGAGTTAAAGAATTTAAAATTAAGTAACTAGTTAGGAGAGAATCAACCATGGCTGTTCAAAAAAGTAAAAAATCCACTTCCCGTAGGGGCATGAGACGTGCTCATGATTCGCTCAATGCAGCAACATTGTCTATAGAGCCAAATACAGGTGAAACACATAGACGTCATCATGTCAGTGCAGACGGTTATTACCGTGGTAATCAAGTCGTAGAAAATAAAGAAGATTTAGATCTGGATTAATAAAAATCCGGACTGTTAGTTTTTAACAAATACTCAGTCTGCCATCATCTTTGATTCTGTCTGCCAGATGTATGTTGACTAGGCAGCTTATGTTTCCACATTAATGAGGTTATTTTGGACGTCACCATAGCGCTAGATGCCATGGGTGGTGATCACGGGCCAACCGAGATTATTCCCTCCGCACTCCATGCATTGAGTAAGCACGATAACCTGCATCTTGTCCTGGTTGGTCAGGAAGAAATTCTATTAAAGGTACTCGCAGAAAATAATGCTGACACCTAATGAGCAGATCAGTATTAAACATGCATCTGAAACAGTAGAAATGCATGAACTCCCCTCCAGTGCATTACGCAAGAAAAAAGATTCATCAATGCGGGTTGCCATTAACATGGTTCAGGAAGGCGAGGCGCAAGCCTGCGTCAGTGCCGGCAATACAGGTGCATTAATGGCCATATCCAGGTTTGTCCTGAAAATGTTGCCGGGAATTGATCGGCCTGCCATCTGCTCCACCATGCCTGCTCTGGAAGGCCATACACATTTACTCGATCTGGGTGCAAATGTTGATTCAAGCTCGGAACAATTGCTACAGTTTGCAGTAATGGGATCAGAATTGGCCAGTGCCGCCGAAAATATTGATAACCCAACCGTTGCATTATTAAACATTGGCTCAGAAGAAATGAAAGGTAATGATCGCGTCAAGCTTGCCGCTACACTTTTGACTGATAGTCATCTTAATTATGTCGGGTTTGCCGAAGGCACAGATATCTATAGCGGAAAATTTGATGTGATTGTGTGTGACGGATTTGTCGGTAACATCGCACTAAAGGCAAGTGAAGGCGTAGCGGAACTGATGAGCCAACACGCAAAAAACACCTTCCAGAAATCTTTCTATGGGAAGATTAGCAGCATTGGTGACCATGCCGGTGCTCAGGGATATTCGCCGTAAGCTTGATCCTAGACGCTATAATGGCGCAAGTTTATTAGGGCCTCAGGGGAATTGTAGTGAAAAGTCATGGCAGTGCAGACAAGCTATCTTTTGCACATGCCATTGAAGAAGCCATTGTCGAAGTTGAAAAAAATGTCCCTGAAAGGATCAGCGCCAGGCTTGAAAAGTTACTGGCAGAGAGCGAACTAGATTGATTTATTCAAGGATCGCAGGCACAGGTGGCTATTTACCAGAGCGTATCATGGAGAATACCGAGCTGGAGCATATGGTGGACACCTCTGATGAATGGATTAAGAGCAGAACCGGTATCCACAAAAGACACATTGCCGGTGAAAATGAAACCACCTGTGATCTTGCCGAGCATGCTGCGCGTAGGCAATGGAAGCTCCTTCAGTAACTGCAGATGATATTGATTTAATCATTGTTGCAACAACCACACCTGACCTGATTTTTCCCCAGCACGGCCTGTTTATTACAAGAACGTTTGGGTGTCAGTGGCACGGCTGCCTTTGATGTGCAGGCAGTCTGTACCGGCTTCATTTATGCGCTCAGCATCGCCGATAAATTTATAAAAACAGGTGCTGCCACAAAAACTCTTGTAGTTGGTGCTGAAACTTTATCCAATATCATTGACTGGACAGACAGGGATACCTGTGTGCTTTTTGGAGACGGAGCAGGCGCTGTTGTACTGGAAGCAAGTGAACAGCCAGGGAATCATCTCGACCTTTCTACATGCCGATGGGAAACACAAGGATTTATTAAAAGTTCCTGCAGGTATCTCCACAGATTACGCCTCAGTTAAAGAAGGCAATGCGTATATAGAGATGCAGGGCAATGAAGTATTCAAAATGGCGGTAAATACTTTGGGCAGAATCGTTGATGAAACCCTGGCAGCAAACAATCTGGATAAACATGATATAGATTGGCTGATAACCCCATCAGGCCAATACCAGGATCATCATGGCGACGGCAAAAAAACTTGATATGCCTATGGACAAGGTTGTTGTCACGGTGGATCAACATGGCAATACTTCGGCAGCCTCTGTACCATTGGCCCTGGATGAGGCGGTAAGAGATGGAAGAATACAGCGTGGTGATAAACTCCTGTTAGAAGCTTTTGGTGGTGGATTTACCTGGGGTTCAGCCCTGATAGATTACTAGTAATCCTCGAGT
>PVMK01128278.1_pt1 | contig 75558 bp, 60 predicted proteins | sample 1853481 | NCBI WGS metagenome assembly PVMK01 (sample SAMN08533507, study PRJNA380276) | Marine sediment metagenome, whole genome shotgun sequencing project.
TCGTTGTCGTAGCTCCAGATCACAGCCAAAAAGGTACCAACGCCTTGCTGCTTTCACCCCCAGAAATTATTGAATATCATTTTGGACCAAATTCTTTTAAGAAACACTGCCAATTGGCTCGTGAAGTTGGCGCTCGTTTGGAGATTTGTGAGCTTTCATCGCTAACTTTAGATTTAGATGAACCGGAAGATTTAGTTTTACTGGATCAAAAACTTAATATCGATTTGAAATAATATTTGGAGGCCTACTATGATAAAACGTGTTGCATTGTATTTGCAAGATTCTCATGATTTGCGCGATGGCTTGGAGTATGTTCGTTACGCAGAGAAGCGTGGGTTTGAGGCTGTTTGGCAAGCCGAATCTCGTTTGGTGCGTGATGCTATCGTGCCAATGGCAGCCTATGCTGCTGTGACAGAAGAAATAAAAATTGGCTCTGGTGTGATCAATAATTGGACGCGCAATATTGGTTTGCTGGCTGCCACTTTCCTTACGCTTGACGATTTGGCTCCTGGACGCATGATTTGCGGCATTGGTGCCTGGTGGGATCCGCTAGCTGCGAATGTTGGCATTATTCGTCGTAAGCCGCTCAAGGCGATGCGTGAAACGGTTGAGGTGTTGCGTCGCTTGCTCAATATGGAGCGGGTGACCTTTGATGGTGAATTTCATCAGGTGAAGGATATAGAGCTGGATGTGGTTCACGGCCGGCGAGAACCTCGTGATGTTGAGATCATGATAGGTGCGACAGGACCCAAGATGATGGAGCTGACCGGAGAAATTTGTGATGGTGCCGTGCTCAATTATTGTGTGCCACCAGAGTATAATGATCGCGCAATGGAATTGCTGGCTGCAGGCGCCAAGAAGGCCGGTAAAACCATAGATGATATTGACCGCCCGCAATTGGTCGTATGTTCAGTTGACGAAGATCACGATAAAGCTATTGACCACACCCGCGGGTTGTTAGCACAATATTTAGCCCAGCAACCCCATATTGCGAAAGCTTCTGGTGTATCTAGCGATATTGTGGCTGAAATTCAATCCATATTAGGATGGCCTGCCACGAAAGAGCAAATTGACAAAGCCAAATTCCTGGTGCCACAAGAATTGATTTACCGCATTACCGCATCCGGTACCCCTGATGAAGCCCGCTCCAAAGTGCAAGAATATATCGATAGGGGCGCAACTTGCCCCATCTTGTATCCAGTGGGTGGCAATGTCGAATTGCTTATCGATACATTTGCAACTAAATAATATATAAGTGCATTAATTGATAGCAACAGAAAAAATTATTACAAATAATACGTGTGGAAAACTTCTAGCGTGCTTGTGCAGCTTATATGCCGGACTGCACAAGATGATGGCTCTGCCTGTGAGTTCGATTGGAAGGATCAAGTTCAGCGCGCGTCTGTTTCGTGATAAAAAGGGTCGCTGAAGATAAGTATATGGAATTAAACGGAGAATTATTTAGTTTTTTGAAATATTTTCGAACATTTTTGGCTGAAATATAATCGCGGTTTTTTAATGTGGTTGCTCTTGCGTATATTTATCTGGAAGAATTTGATTAGTTTTGTGCTTATGCAGAAATCTTGAGACAATGGATTGTCTTTTATTACATAGTCTTCCTAAACATAAAGTTAGTAAACGTACGGTATTAGAAGCCTAAAATACCTTACAATTGATAAAATAATTGTTGAAGAAATGACATGCAGCACCGAGTTTTTCTCACCTCCTAACCAATCACCAGTGTAAACAACTTATGAAACTTTCCACAATCCAACAAAAACCAAACAACCTAATTCGCTCAACTGCTTTGTGTGCGGCCTTGAAAATGAGTATGGGTTGAAGCTGAATTTTTACGAGACAGCACCAGGTATTGTAGAAGTTTATTATATTGTTCCTGATCACTATCAAGGCTATCCAGGTATTGTGCATGGTGGCATTACCGCGGCCTTAGTCGACGAAGCCCTCGGTCGTGTGCATATGGGCAGTGACCCGGAAAATGTTCGTTTTATGTACACAGCCAAGATGACAGTGCAATATCGCAAGCCTGTGCCCATAGGTCAGCCGATAAAAATTGTTGCGCGCGCCATCAAAAGTAGAAAACGTTCAGCCCTATCTGTTGCACAAATTTTTGGACCGGATGGCGATTTACTGGTCGAGGCCGAAGCTATTTTGTTGAATGTTCCTCCAGAAGCTTTAGGTGATGTTGATTTAGCAGAATTGGGTTGGAAAATTTACCCTGATTAAAAGTTTGCCTATCGTTAGTATCTCTTTCATGAGCGCGAGAAACAAACGACGATAATTGGAGAGGATTATGATCTTAGCATATCATCGCCCCGAAACTTTAAGTGAGGCGCTTCAATGGTTGGCTCGTTCAGAGCCAACTACAGTTGCACTGGGTGGAGGTACAGCAATAAATCGTGCCTCCGATTCTGATTTTGATGTTGTAGACTTACAAGCTCTCGGAATTGACAGACTCGAAATGAGAAGCAAAACCTGGCAGCTTGGTGCTATGCTGACCCTACAGGATTTGCTTGCGTCCGATGGCTTAGACCTCTCTTTGGCACAGGCGATTCGACATCAAGCAACCTATAACACTCGTCAAATCGCTAGCGTTGCCGGAACGTTAGTGGCAGCAGATGGACGTTCGCCATTTTTGACGGCCATGCTGGCTCTTGATGCTCAGTTGATGATCTTCAAAAAAGATGCTGACTCGCAAAAGGTAGCTTTAGGTGAATTCTTACCCTTTCGCTCAGATTACCTATCGGGTGCGTTGATTACTCAAGTAAATATTCCCGTGAGTGTGCGCTTGGCATATCACTATGTCGCACGCACACCAGCTGATTTGCCCATCGTGTGTGCCGCTGTGTGTCAGTGGCCTTCCGGACGCACTCGCGTTGCGCTGGGTGGATATGGCTCTGCGCCAATCTTAGCGATGGATGGTCCCGACGCCACCGGTGCTGAAATTGCTGCACGCGATACATATCGCGAGGCAGGTGATCGGTGGGCAAGCGCTGATTATCGTGGTGAGATGGCTGCCACACTAACCAGCCGAGGTTTGATACGAGTTGATGACGGAGAAATTATTATATGACCGTTTACCATGGTTTTGAGCTGCTCAAAGAACAAAATATCCCTGAGATAAACGCTAAGGCGCGACTTTTTCGCCATACACAAACTGGAGCCGAGCTGCTTTCTTTGGAAAATGATGATGAAAATAAAGTCTTTGGGATTACTTTTCGAACACCGCCTAGTTCATCTAACGGTGTTGCCCATATTCTAGAACACGCTGTGTTGGCAGGATCGAAAAAATACCCGGTTAAAGAACCTTTTGTTGAACTGATCAAAGGCTCCTTGCAAACATTTGTCAATGCTTTTACTTATCCTGATAAAACGTGTTATCCCTGTGCTAGCCAAAACTTGCAAGATTTTTATAATCTTATTGATGTCTATATTGATGCTGTTTTCCATCCTTTGCTTCACCCCCATATCCTCGATCAAGAAGGTTGGCATTATGAATTAGAAGATTCGAAGGATACGATGGTTTATAAGGGTGTTGTATTCAATGAGATGAAAGGAGCGTACTCAGACCCTAATCACATTCTGAACAACGAGGCACAATACTCACTTTTCCCTGGCCACGTTTACAGCGTGTCTTCAGGAGGTGATCCTAAAACCATCACCGGTTTGACTTATGAGCAATTTAAAGAGTTTCACGAGACTTATTACCACCCCACCAACGCGCGTATTTTCTTTTATGGAGATGACGATCCTGAGGAACGTTTGCGTTTAATGCGTGCCTATCTTTCAGATTATCAAGTTAATGCTGTTCAATCGGAGATTGCACTGCATCCTAAGATGGATTCGCTAAAAGCGATCACCGCTCCTTATGCTGCAAGCGACGAAAATGCACAAAGCTACTTGACTCTAAATTGGTTGCTACCAGAACAAGGTAATGCTGAAATTGCGTTGGCATTATCGATCTTAGAGAATATCCTCTTGGGTAACCCGGCCTCCCCATTGCGTAAAGCATTGCTTGAATCCGGTTTAGGAGAAGATATTGCTGGCGTTGGCTTAGAAAATGAATTACGGCAAATGTTCTTTTCGACCGGTTTGAAAGGAATTGGGCGTGAAGATACCGATAAAGTTGAAGTATTAATAAAGGAAACCTTGGCAGATTTATCGGTGAATGGGATTGACCCCGATAGTGTGGCTGCTTCGATCAATACGATAGAATTTCGCTTGCGAGAAAATAACACCGGTGCTTACCCTCGCGGCCTAATTTTTATGCTGCGAGCGCTGCAGTTTTGGTTATATGACTATGATCCGCTTGCTCCCCTGGCTTTCGAAGCTCCCCTCAAGGCAATCAAAGATCAGCTCGAAAAAGGGATTAACTATTTTGAGGACTTAATCCAAACCTATTTGGTTGATAATCCACACCACACTCGTGTTTTGCTGATCCCAGATCCGGTGTTAAACCAGCGTGATGAAGAAGCTGAGCAAACCAAATTGGCGGATATCCAAGAGGGCATGACAGCAGAGCAAATTACTGGTGTTATTAATGCTACGCGCAAACTGATCGAAATTCAAAGCACACCTGATACGCCAGAAACTTTAGCTACCTTGCCTGTGCTAACTCTGGATGATTTGGATAAGGATCACAAACCTATTCCGATAGCAGAGTATTCGCTCAACGACATCCCAGTTTTACATCATGATCTCTCGACCAATGGCATCCTTTATTTAGATATTGGATTTGATTTGCACACATTACCTCAGGATTTATTGCCTTTTGTTGCGCTGTTTGGGCGTGCCATGTTGGAGATGGGTACAGAAACCGATGATTTTGTTAAGCTCTCGCAGCGCATAGGTCGTGACACTGGTGGCATTCGACCGACTGTGTTTTCTTCAATGCTAAAGAATTCGAATCAAAGTGCTGCTTATCTATTCTTTCGAGCAAAATCAACAGTGGATGCCGCTCCTAAGCTTTTTAATCTTTTGCGCGAAATATTGCTCACGGCCAATTTTGACAATCAAGATCGTTTTCGCCAGATCGTGTTAGAAGAGAAAGCGGAAGGAGAGGCGGGATTAATTCCCTCCGGGCATATGGTTGTTAATAATCGACTAAAAAACAAGTTTAATGAATCCGGTTGGGTTTCTGAACAAATCGGTGGTATCGATTTTCTTTTTTTCTTGAGAAAATTGACCGATGCGATCGAAGATGATTGGACCGGTGTGCTGAACAAGTTAGAATTGCTGCGCGAGTTGCTTATAAATCAGAATAATATGCTTTCTAATGTCACTGTAGATGGGGATTCCTGGCGTGAAGTTCAGTTACAATTGAAGGATTTAGTTAGGGTACTACCTCAGAATGAAATTGTAGAGGCAACTTGGTCTCCGGATTATAACCAAACCCATGAGGGCTTGAGTATTCCAACACAAGTCAATTATGTAGGAAAGGGCGCAAATCTATATCAATTGGGATATCAATTGAGCGGCGCGATTGCCGTAATTACGCGCTATTTAGGTACGACCTGGTTGTGGGAAAAAATACGCGTACAGGGAGGAGCGTATGGCGGTTTCTCAACTTTTGATCAGCAATCCGGGTTGTTCAATTATCTCTCTTATCGTGATCCAAATTTACTCCAAAGCTTGGAGAATTATGATAATACTGCCCAATTCTTAAAATCTCTTGATCTCAGCAATGACGAATTGGTCAAGGTTATCATCGGCGCGATTGGGAGCCTGGATACCTACAGGCTTCCAGATGCAAAAGGATACACTTCTATGACTCGACATTTGCTGGGCCAGAGTGATGTATTCTTGCAGCAATACCGCAACGAAGTGCTTGCAACAACGAAAAATGATTTCAAATCCTTTGCTAAGGTTTTAGAGAAGATTAAAAATGCTGGCAGCGTGGTTGTTCTAGGTTCCCAAGAAGCAATTGTTGCCGCCAACGAGGAACTTGGTACCGAATGGCTGCAAATTACGAAAGTGATGTAAATTCGGTTATTTTCTATTCGATCCATTTCGTCTCTTTTATCGAACTAAATTTAAATGATAAATAGAGAAATCAATATATTCCAAAAATCTCGTTTAATTGATAGCGAGGATAAACGATGAAGATAAAATTACTAATAAATGGCGTGGAAAAAGAAATTCTGGTTGCCCCAGGGGATAGCTTGTTTAAAGTTTTGCGTTCCTTGGGATATCATGGCGTTAAGTTTGGTGATGAGCACGGCCAAACTGGTGCAGATACCGTGCTGATTGATGGTTTGCCTATTAACGCAACGGTGTATTTAGCCGCTCAGGCGGAAGGCCACAAGATTGTGACTATTGAATCGCTTGGCGAACATCCTGATCATGCTTGGCGGCAATCGTATGGGTTGCACCCATTGCAAAAAGCATTTGTTGAAACTGGCGCTATTCAGTGCGGCTACTGCACTCCAGGTCAAATATTAGCCGCCCATGCATTGCTCGCTAAACAAGCCGATCCTAGTGAGACCGAAGTGCGCGATGCGCTCTCCGGGGTACTTTGCCGTTGTACAGGTTACAAGAAACCGGTTCAGGCAGTGTTGCGAGCGGCAGCTGTCATGCGAGGCGAAGATATTGATCCTATTGATGAAAATACCCCTATCCCAGCCCCCTCATCTTGGATATTTCCCCCCTATGACGAAGCAGCAGACAGTGAGTCTGATCGCAACCTAGCCTCAGCAGTTCAAACAGCATCGCGTGTTTTACCCTATATTGATATTGCCTCGGAACGGGAAGGTTTTTCTGTGGTTGGGAAATCGGAGCCAAAAGTGGACGCTATTAAATTAGCTTTGGGCAAGCCAGCCTTTGCAGCTGATTTTGAAATCCGTGATCTACTGGTAGCTAAAATATTACATAGCCCCCATGCGCATGCAATCATAAAAAAAATTGACACGAGTCAAGCCAGTGCCTTATCGGGAGTTGCAGCAGTACTGACCCACGAAGATATTCCTAGAGTGGCTTATTCTACCGCTGGACAATCGCATCCCATCCCTGGTCCGCTAGATTCCTTTTCACTTGATCGAAAAGTGCGCTTTGTTGGCGATAGAGTCGCTTTTGTGGCAGCCGAGTCGGCAGAAATTGCTGAAGCCGCACTCAAGTTGATCGAGGTTGAATACGATGTCTTAATCCCGCTCTTGGACACCCGGGCGGCTATGCAGCCTGGCGCGCCAATTTTGCATGATGAGCCTGAATATGTTGGCTTTGCTGATTCGGATCCCACACGTAATTTGGCCGCCGAGGTGCGGATTGATATTGGCGATATTGATCAAGGATTTGCTGAAGCTGATCATGTTTTTGAAGCGGAATATGTTGTACCAAAAGTACAGCAAGCACATATTGAGCCCCATGTCGTGGTCACTTATTGGGATGAAGATGATCGTTTAGTTATTCGTACCAGTACACAGGTGCCCTTCCATGTGCGCCGCATGATTGCACCTGTGCTTGATTTGCCAGTCAAGCGCATACGAGTAATAAAGCCTCGTATTGGCGGCGGTTTTGGTGGCAAGCAAGAAATGCTTATTGAAGATGTTGCCGCACACTTAACCATAGCAACGGGACGGCCTGTTATTCACGAAACTACCCGAGAGGAACAGTTTATTGCTTCGCGGGCGCGCCATCCCATGCGAATACGAATGAAAACAGGTGTAAAGAGTGATGGCACGATCACAGCTAATGAAATGTATGCCTTGAGCGACACCGGAGCATATGGCGCCCATGCTCTAACGGTAACGGGTAATACCGGTCATAAAGCAATGGCGTTGTATGTTGGTGATGGAAAATATCGCCAAACCCCCAATATCCGGTTTTATGCTGATATTGTGTATACAAATCATATGCCTTCTGGGGCATATCGCGGTTATGGCGTGCCGCAGGGATTTTGGCCTTTGGAAAGGCACTTCGAAAAAATTGCTGCTGGCCTCAACTTAGATCCGATCAATTTCCGCTTAAAGAACGCGTTGCGTGCTGGTGAATTGCATCCTTTCAGTACAGCCTGGAGTGAAGGACGTGAGCCGCGACCGGAAATAATTGAGACCAACGAACTGGAAGAATGTGTCCGACTAGGACGAGCAGCCATTGGATGGGATCAAAAATATGGCAATTCAGATTGGCAGCATGTATTGGGGAAGCCTAATCTGCGCCGCGGTATCGGTGTCGCCATGGTTATGCAAGGAACAGCCATACCTTATCTCGATATGGGTGGTGCCAGCATCAAACTTAATGATGATGGCTCATTCAACCTACTTGTTGGTGCCACCGACTTAGGTACAGGTTCGGATACGGTGTTAGCGCAAATGGCAGCTGAGGTATTGGGCTGCTCTGTTAAAGATTTCATAGTTTACTCCTCAGATACCGATTTTACGCCATTTGATGTTGGTGCATATGCCTCCAGCACAACATACATCTCTGGTGCTGCAGTGACCCGTGCTGCAGAAAAAGTCGCCGCAAGTATTAAAAAACGCGCTGCAAAGATGATGAACACGGATCCCGGGGAAATTCAATTTAGAGACAGTAAAGCCTACGGTCCAGATGGGAACATGGTGACTTTAGCTCAAATTGCTTTGCACTCACTGCATGAAGAAGATCAAGAACAAATCATGGCCGTTGGCTCTTATGTATCGCAAGTTGCGCCGCCGCCTTTTGCGGCCCAATTTGCTGAAGTGACCGTTGATACGGAAACAGGTCAAGTAACTGTAGATAAATTAGTAATGGCTGTAGATTCGGGCATAATTGTTAATCCAATTGCTGCGTCGGGCCAAATCGAAGGAGGTCTGGCTCAGGCGCTGGGGTACGCGGTATGCGAAGAAATGACCTACGACGATCTAGGACGGCCGCGTGAAAAAGATTTTCGTGATTACCACATATTTCAGGCTCATGAAATGCCTGAGTTGGAGACTATTTTTGTGGAAGTGTTTGAACCAAGCCATCCTTTTGGCGTAAAGGCAGTTGCAGAAATTCCAATGGACGGTGTTGCACCGGCTGTTGGAAATGCTGTTTTTAATGCTGTTGACGTGGATATTGATTCGAACCCGATTACCCCTGAAAAGGTGTGGCGGGCTCTTCAAAAGAGGGTGCAGGTCTAACGGCATGGCAACTTTTCTAAAATGGCTAGAGCAAGCTATCTTTTTATCATCTGAAAACCAACTAAAGCTTCTCCAGTCGTTGATGTGGTTAGTTATAGTTTGGTTGTTCTATCGCTTTTTAATTCGCATTTTTGTAGCGCGAATCGAAACAGCGCGCACGCGCTATCTATGGCAAAAAAATAGCACCTATTTCTTCTATTTTTTAATTCTTGTGGTTTTCGGGCGAATTTGGCTGCAAGGAGGCTTAGATGCCTTTTCGACCTATCTAGGCTTGCTCTCAGCAGGTCTCGCGATTGCCATGAAAGAACCAATCGCAAATTTCTTTGGTTGGGTGCTGATTTTATGGCGGCGGCCTTTTTCTGTGGGCGATCGCATTGAAATTGGGGATTTTGCCGGCGACGTGGTTGATATCAATGTGTTTGAATTTTCAATTTTGGAGATTAGCAATTGGATTGACGCGGATCAAAGCACTGGGCGAGTGATTCATATTCCTAACGGTAAAATATTTTATGAACCGCTGGCAAATTTCTCGCGTGGTATTGAACAGCTATGGCACGAAATTCCTGTCTTGATCACTTTTGAGAGTGATTGGATCAAAGCGAAAACCTTGCTCCAAGAGATTGTTTCGAAGCACGCCGTCATTCCTGAGGGCGATTTGACCGGCTACAGCGATGAAAAAGCCAAGGGCTATATGATCTATTACACTGAATCAGCACCCACTGTTTATACAAGCGTTCGACAAAGCGGCATCTTGCTTACTTTGCGATATTTGTGTGGTATTCGAAATCGACGCGGCAGTGAACATGAAATTTGGGAAGATATTTTACGGGTTTTTTCTCAGCATGATGATATTGATTTCGCTTATCCAACGCAGCGTTTTTATACGGAAGGAGTGAGCAAAGTGCCCTTGAAAAAGGAGTTTTTATAACATGCAAGAACGGATATATGTTGTTGGGCATGTCAATCCAGATACTGATTCGATTGCATCGGCTATAGGGTTTGCCTGGTTGCTGCGTGAGAGTGATGGCGAAAATATTGTTGCCGCCCGGGCCGGGGCACTTAATCAGCAAACAACATGGGTGCTTAACCGCTTGAATGTTGAGGCCCCAATTTTGTTGACCGACGCTTCAGCTCGATTTGAGGGAGTAACTCGCCGCATGGATACAACCGCCCCTGATCGACCACTGCGCGATGCCTGGGCTGTTGCTAATCGTACTGGCGGCGTTGCGCCCCTTGTAAACGATGATGGTACGCCCTACGGATTGATAACGGGATTAAGCCTGTTTAACTTTTTCAGCAAGTGGGTAGGCCCCCATCCCAAACGTCAAGAAATGCGCATGGCCGATTTTTTGGATGCCCCCAGTCATGAAGCTGCTGAAACAGGCATTTTGCGCTTTCAAGCTAGCAGCCGCATCCGAGACGCACTGCCGCGCATATTGCGAGAAGAACGCAATTACTTTTTTGTAATAGATGAAAAGAAGCAATATGTTGGTGTTTGCCGGCAACGCGATTTACTTAATCCCCCGAGAATACGTGTTATTTTGGTTGATCATAACGAAAGCGAGCAAGCCATTGGCGCGTTAGATGAAGCTGATATTATTGAAATCCTTGATCACCATCGGTTGGGTAACCCATCGACGCGCGCACCCATACGTTTTACTGTGGATATAGTTGGCAGCACGAGTACGCTGGTGTCTGAACGCATAGAGGATGCAGGTTTGAGCGCCCCATCAGATATTGCTGGCGTACTGCTCTCTGGTTTGGTGTCGGATACACTGCTACTTACTTCGCCAACAACAACGGAACGCGATCGTCAAGCAGCAGTGCGCCTAGCCCGATGGACATTTTCGTGGAAAAGCGCGCTAAAAGGTGAAAATATGCAATCTTTTGGCGAGCAAGTATTGAAAGCAGGTGCCGGTCTGTCTACTCGTGACCCAGATGAAATTGTTAGCTCTGATATGAAAATATATGAAGCTGGCGGATTGAAATTTGCTATTTCACAAGCTGAAGTTACTAACTTGATGCAGCTTGGCAAACATTTAGAAGCCTTGTGCATTGCTTTAAATAATTTGCGCACAAAACTAAACTTAAGTTTTGCCATGCTCATGGTTACCGATGTTGTGCGTGGCTCTAGCCGCATACTTATATCGGATGCTCCTACAATCTTGGAAGAATTGCCTTATGTACAACAACCTGACGGAACGAGGCATGCGTCCGGCATGGTCTCGCGCAAAAAGCAATTATTACCCGTGATCTTGAGTTTATTGGAAAATTAAATTAATGACTATCTATCGTACATTGGTAGAAATTGAAGAAAAAGGTCAGACTGGTGCACTGTGCATGATTGTGCGCAATCATGGTTCTACACCGCGCCGAGTTGGCAGTAAAATGTTAGTGTATCCAGATGGCCGTGTGGTTGGTACTATCGGAGGCGGTGAAATGGAAAGCCGCGTTCGAAATGAAGCCCTGGCTGCCATACAAGATGGACAATCGCGCTTTCTTGAATTCAATATGATCGACCCCGCAGCTGGTGACCCGGGTGTATGTGGTGGTACTTTGGAGGTCTATGTGGAACCCATTATTCCTCGCCCGATTATTGTTGTTGTCGGCATGGGACATGTTGGCAGGGAAGTCGTACGTTTAGCACACTGGTTAGATTATCGGGTGATTATAACCGATGACAGAGATGGTTTTTGCGCACCTGATGCGGTCCCAAATGCAGATGAGCGCTTTCCTATCCCTATTGAAGAATTCACAAAACAGTTTGAAATTACTCCCTGGACCTATGTCGTTTTGACGACGCGTGGCAGCGATGTTGATGTTGCTGGACTTCCGACATTATTAAGCAGCCCGGCAGCTTATTTAGGTGTTATCGGTTCAAAACGACGTTGGGCTTATACAAAGAAATTGTTACGCGAAAATGGAATGCCTGCTGATAAATTAGCGCGGGTACATTCACCAATTGGGTTGGAGCTGGGAGCAGAAAAACCGGTAGAAATTGCAGTTAGCATCATGGCTGAAATATTGATGTTGCTGCACGATGGTGATGGAAAATCAATGATTGATTTCTGAAACACTGGATTGGAGGCACTATGTGGCGTGAATATATTAATGCATCCTGTATAGATGATGTTATAGACATATTGGCGAAATATGGAGATGGTGCGTGTATTGTAGCTGGCGCTACAGATTTGATTTTGGAATTTGAGCGTGGTATTCGTAAAGATGTTGAAATAATTGTTGATGTAACGCGTGTGGCTGATCTAGACACCGTTACACTTGATGAAAAAAACATTTTGCATCTTGGCCCCTTGGTTACTCATAACCACTGCGTTGCGTCTAAATTAATTAGAGAGCGTGCTTTTCTGCTGGCTCAAGCATGTTGGTCGGTAGGTGCACCGCAAATCCGCAATCGTGGTACTGTGGCAGGTAATTTGATCACCGCTTCGCCTGCCAACGACACAATTACACCTTTGAGGGCTTTGGGTGCCAGTGTCACATTACGTTCATATGCTGGTGAACGGATAGTGCCCTTGAGTGAGTTCTACCTCGGTGTTAGAAAAACTGTTATGCGCCCCGATGAAATGTTGGTAGATATTGCTTTCCCGGCGATGGGCAAAAATCAACATGGCACCTTCCTCAAGCTAGGATTGCGTCAGGCGCAGGCAATTTCTGTCGTTAATGTAGCGATTTTACTGACCATTGAAAGTGAATTTGTAATTGATGGAAAAATCACGCTTGGGGCTGTATCTCCGACCATTATTAATGCTTCAGATGCAGAAAGCTATATTAAAGGAAAAAAACTTAGTGATCGTGTTATCGATAAAGTCTCCCAGATGGCGATGCAGGCTGCTTGCCCCATTGATGATATTCGCGCATCGGCCGCCTATCGTAGTGAAATGGTGCGTGTGCTTTCTGCACGCGGTTTGAGAGCAATTCTAAATGATCAAGTGGAAGTAGATTTTCCTGATAATCCTATCTTGTTGCGAGGGCAAGATTTTGGCAATGGACCAATACAAAGCATGTCCAGTAAGCCTCAAGATGGTGAAACATGCATTAAAACAAAAATAAACGGTAAGATATATAATTTCAGCGTAGATCAGGATAAAACATTGCTAGATTTGCTGCGGGATGAGGCTGGTCTACCGGGAACCAAAGAGGGCTGCGGCGAGGGTGAGTGCGGCGCGTGTACTGTGCATCTTGATGGTGAGGCTGTGATGAGTTGTTTGGTTCCTGCTCCGCGTGCACATGGTGCTGAAATCACCACTATTGAGGGATTATCAAATTTGAAGCAATTGCATCCTGTGCAAGCAGCTTTTGTGAAACAAGGGGCAGTACAATGTGGTTACTGCACGCCGGGTTTTATTATGTCGGCAGCAATTTTGCTGGATGAAAAAAAAGTACCAACGCGAGATGAGATCAAACATGCGATTACTGGCAATTTGTGTCGTTGTACCGGATATTATAAAATTATTGATGCAGTAGAATCCGCTAGCAGAAGTGAGGTGCTCAATGGGCAGATATGAACCTAATCTAATTGTAGATAAAAAAGATCCAGGCTGGAAAATTCATCCTGTTTGGCGAGGTATAGGTTGCATTATGATTGTATTGTTACCAGCCATGTCGTATGTTGGCGCAGTTGAGTTGGTAAAAGCTAATTATGTTCAAGGGTGGATACGTATGCCCATCGAGTTAACGGGTCCACCACAGTATCCATACCTTTATGCTTATTTGTTGGTTGGCACCATGCTTTTGTTGGTTAGTTCCAGTTTATTGATTACAATTTATTCGATGACTTATCGCGCTGTCTCTGGTCCACGTCAAGGTCCTTTGGATGCGTCACCTGCGCGGCATAGAAAGAAGAAAAAATATCGATAAATTATCTGAACCTTGGGAGTATTGTCCATCTATCTAGCCATGGAGGAGACTTTTCCTTCAAGAATATATTATTATCGGAGCTTTAAATTATGTCTGTTATTGTTTTACCACTGCACAATTTCCTTCGTTGGATCATTATTGCACTATTGATATATATTCTAATTCGAGCATACCTGGGCTTATTGAGAAAAACATCATGGTCACCGCAAGATAAATTGTTGGGGTTGGTATTAACAATAATGCTAGACCTGCAATTGGCATTTGGTCTCTTGCTACTTGTAGACCATGTTTGGAGCACATGGGGCAGATTTCTAATGGAGCATATCTTGCCTATGATTATTGCTGTTGGCTTGGCGCATCTTGGTAAAATTATTTCTGGAAAAGCAGTAGAATCAATGGGAAAATTTCGCAGTACTGCGCTTTGGTATTCCCTGGTCTTTTTGATAATTCTGGTATCGATCCCTTGGAACCGACCCCTTTGGTTTAGTTTTTAATTATTTGGTTTATGCCCAGTAAAGAGCAATTTGCCTTTATACCTCTCGTTAAAGTAATGTTTGCAGTAGTTGTATGGGGCGCATCTTTTATTGCTACAAAAATTGCACTTGAGGATGTCTCGCCAGTTACAGTAGTTTGGTTGCGTTTTGCGATAGGTTTGCTCATCTTAGGCATCACTGTGTTCGCGCGCAGGCAATTTTTCTGGCCTACTTGGAAAGAAGGTGCGTATTTCGCATTGCTGGGCTTTATTGGAATATCGTTCCATCAGTGGTTGCAGTCAACAGGCCTAGTCACTGCAAAAGCCTCGACAACCGCCTGGATTGTCGCGACTACACCAATTTTTATCGCGATTTTAGGCTGGATAGTACTCAAAGAACGAATGAATTATTTACAAGTATTCGGAATCGTGCTGGCTTCAATGGGCGTTGTTCTGGTAGTTTCAGGAGGTAAATGGGGAGAACTTGGCTTTCATAATTTTTCTTCTTCTGGCAACCAGTTAATTATGCTTAGTGCTCCGAATTGGGCCATTTTTTCCATACTTTCTCGACGCGGTTTAAGGAAACATCCCGCTGCGCTCATGATGTTTTTTGTGATGATTTTTGGCTGGGTTTTTACTACTATTCCTTTCATCTCCGGACCGGGTATTTCTGAAATTAGAAACCTTACCGCAGGTGGATGGTTGAGTATCTTATTCTTGGGTGTTGCTTGTTCAGGATTAGCCTATGTTTTTTGGTATGATGGGCTGCAAGCCGTTCCTGCCTCCCAGGTTGGCGTAATGCTCTATATTGAGCCGGTTGTTGCGGTTCTGGTAGCAGCCATCATTTTAGATGAGCCAATATTATTAACCTCTGTATTGGGGGGTATCGGCATTATTATGGGTGTTTATTGGGTCGAACGCGCTGGGAAGATATTGCCGGCTTGATTGAATAAGGAATTATATTATGGAGCGAACAGTACCCTATACAGCATCTGAAGAGGTTGAACTTTATTTGCGCACTTATTACTCTTTATTGCGCTCATCATCCGAAGTGCAAATCCGCACTCTTGAAGAAGTGCATTCGGGAACCAACTCGTTGCTGCATCAAGGAGCACGGGACGAAGCTCCGGACATGTCAGCTTTTATATATAGTATTTTGCGATTGCCAGACTGTATTCATCGGGTACGTACTGTTGTACTGGGTCAGAGCAATAATGATTTTTCTCGTTCAGGCGTTGGCGATGTTATGACTTGGACGCCGGTTGAGGCTCGTGCGCGGCGGCGGAGATGCTATTTTGATGGCGATAAGACATTAGCATGTATCATTGCCAGTCGCTCAGATATTGATGATATCGTGCCGCTTTTAACGGCGTTCCAAATAGAGTGGAAGAAATTACACCGCTTATTGCAGCATTATGCAGATACAGATTTGCTTCGTGCTACTGAGAAAGATTCTTCAGCGCGTACCGAATTGGCTGCAATATTAAAAATATCTAATGAAGATTTGGAGCGTTTGCATACGATTTGGGGAAATGGATTTGTAAACAAACTGGAGTATATTGCGAATTCATCACAACGTTTGCAAGTTCGTTTGCTTAGTGGTTCACTAAGAGAATACCGACGTGCTACTTATGGCTGGTGGCAGCGGATTGAACTAGTTTGCCCTGATCTACGCGAGCGGCCTATTTATTTTGTCTCAAGTAATACACACAGCTTGGTCAACTTGGTATCTGGGTTTGGCCTGCAGCGTCGTGAGGCTTTACTGCAGTACTTAGAAAGTTCAAATGATGACGATTTACTGATTGAATGGCAAGATATACAAAACAGTCACGTGCCATCGAGCCGAGAAAATTTTTTCTACTATCTCTTAAAGAAGTTTTTGCAAACTCCCGCCGGTCAATCTTTTCATTCCGAGCGCGCCGATCACGAGGCTGCTTGCGGTATTCTACGTGTGGATAGTGAACATTTCTTTGATGTGGACGCACAAATCATTGACCTGTCTAAAGTGCGCCCCGATTGGATGGATGCGCGTATTTTGGATTGTACCCCTGAAGAATTTGTCCGCAGCGATGCTCTCATACTCAATATCGATTATCCTCTCGGACTTGCAGCCTATAATATCCTCTCGGAAATCTCCATTCATGTCGATAATATATTAGGCGTCTATATCATGGGAAAAGCTGCTACCCTTAATGGTGTTGTCGGCGATGTAATGATCCCTAAAGTGGTCTATGATGAGCACTCTCGTACCACGTTTATCTCACCAAACGCGTTTAAAGCCAATGATGTCGCGCCTTATTTAGTTTATGGTAATGTTTTGGATAACCAGAAAGCGGTCACTGTACGCGGCACTTTCTTGCAAAATTCCAATTATATGGATGTTTTTTACCGGGAGGGCTATACTGATATTGAAATGGAAGCTGGTCCTTACCTTTCTGCTGTGTATGAAATGTTTCGACCGAAACGGCACCCGATGGATGAAATTGTTTATTTTGATAATTTACCTTTCGATTTAGGGGTGTTGCACTATGCGTCGGATACTCCCCTCAGCAAAGGAAAAAACCTTGGCTCAAGCTCACTTTCTTATTTTGGAATGGACCCCGCTTATGCCACGTCACTAACGATATTGCGTCGAATTCTGCAATTAGAACAGCAACGTTTAGCCTAGAAGTGAAAAGGAATTAACATGTCCTACGTTGGAAAATCTTTGAAACGCATTGATGCTCGTGATAAAGTCACGGGCACAACCTTGTACCCGGGCGATTTAAACCGCCCCAATCAAGCTTATATGAAAATACTTTTTGCACAACGGCCTCATGCCATTGTTCGAGATATTGATATTGTCAAGGCCGAAGAGATTCCGGGGGTGATTGCCATTTACACCGCCAAGGATGTACCTGTTAATGAGTACGGCTTGATCAGTAGAGATCAACCAGTGCTATGCGGCCCAGGATCATCGAAGTTATATGCTGACCGAGTGCGTTTTGTGGGCGATCAGGTAGCGGTTGTAGTTGCCGATAGCGATGCCATTGCCGCGCGGGCCTGTGAATTGATCCTTGTAGATTATGAAGATCTGCCCGTGGTCACTGATGCTGAATCTGCTCTAAAGGATTCTTCTTTACTGCTGCATCCCGATAATGAGAGCAACATCATTACCCATTATCGCATTCGCAAAGGCGATCCGGACTCGGCGTTTGCGCAGGCCGATGTGGTCATCGAGGGCGAGTACTATACTCCAACGCAAGAGCACGCGTTTTTGCAACCAGAGGCGGGAATCGCCTATATGGACGAGGAGCAACGCGTGACGGTAGAAGTAGCCGGTCAGTGGATTCACGAGGAGCGAGAGCAGATTGCGCATGCCCTGGGATTGTCTGAAGAAAAAGTGCGCGTCATCCATCCGGCTGTGGGTGGGGCATTTGGCGGACGCGAAGATATTTCTGTGCAGATTGTTTTGGCTTTAGCGGCTTATCGCCTTCATCAGCGTGGCACGCCACGTGCCGTGAAGATTGTTTGGAGCCGCGAGGAGTCCATGATTGGACATCACAAACGCCATGAATATTTAATCCGAACTCGTTGGGGGGCTAGAAAAGACGGAAAAATTTTAGCCGCACAAGTGGAATTAATTGCGAATGGCGGTGCTTATACCTATACCAGCGGCAAAGTACTGGGCAATGCGACCCTTATGTGTACCGGACCATATGAAATTCCCAATGTAAGTGTAGACTCTTATGCTGTCTACACCAATAATATTCCTGGAGGTGCGTTCCGCGGTTTTGGTGGTCCGCAGGGTGCGTTTGCTGCGGAGAGCCAGATGAACAAGCTGGCCGAAACACTCAGCATTGACCCGGTGGAATTGCGAATGAAGAATGTGGTGCGCGAAGGCTCATTGTTATCAGTTGGATCACCGATCCCAGAGGGTGTTTCAATGCTTGAAGTTGTTGAGAGATGCTCTGAGGAAGCTGATTGGGATGACCACAGTTGGAGGGCAGGTCAATGTGAACCGCATATAAAACGGGGTCGTGGGTTTGCATGCGGTTTTAAGAATGTTGGATTTTCATATGGTTTCCCAGAAAATAGTTGGGCAACGGTTGAACTGTATGGCCAATCCGAGATTGAGCGGATGGTTGTGCGCCATGCAGCCGCTGAAGTTGGACAAGGTACACATACAGTGATCGTACAAATGGCTGCCGAGGCTGCGGGCGTACCAGTGGAAATAGTTGAGCTTATTAGCGCTGATACATCTGAAACCGATAATTCTGGCAGTGTCTCGGCCTCGCGCATGACATTCATGGCGGGAAACGCTGTCAGGGGTGCTGTGGAAAGAGCGATAGAAAAATGGCAAGGCGAAGAACGTCCCGCTATTGCTACTTTCCAATATCGCCCTCCGGCGACAACACCATTTGATCCTGAGACCGGCGAATGCATTCCGAACTTCTCTTATGGGTATGTTGCTCAAGTAGTGGATCTTGAAGTGGATACCGATACCGGTTTGATTCGCATCGTGAAAGTCATTTCTGCTAATGATGTTGGCAAAGCTATTAATCCGCAGCAGGTAGAAGGTCAAACCGAAGGTGCTATTGTGCAGGCTGCAGGATATGTTGTGTTGGAAAATTTTATTCAAAAAGATGGCCATGTGCTTACTCCACATCTCTCCACATATTTAATTCCCGGTGTGTTAGATATCCCCGATGAGATACAATCCGTGATTATAGAACACCCTGATCCGCTAGGACCGTGGGGTGCGCGTGGTATGGGCGAGATGCCCTATATCCCCCTAGCACCTGCTATCATTGCTGCGCTGCATGATGCTACCGACGTGTGGTTTGACGATTTCCCCTTGACTCCGGAACGTGTGCTGCGCGGATTGGGAAATATTGCGTAATTACGAGTTTTAAAATCAATTGATCCGTAGAATTAAAAACATTCTGGAAGTACGGTTCTATTAGTTCCTATTGCCTCATTTACTAATATGTCATTCATCTATGTTGGTGAGACAAAATCCTTAAATCCCATCACGCGCGCTATGCTGCCGGGTGAATTTATACAATTGCGAGACGGAGTCACACATTACGAGTTGCGTGGTCCGGCGGATGCAAATACTGTTGTGTTAGTGCACGGCTTTTCCGTTCCGTCCTATATCTGGGATCCGACCTTCGCAGCTCTTACTGCGGCAGGTTTACGCGTGCTGCGTTATGATCTTTATGGGCGAGGTACCTCAGATCGACCCAGCACTGATTATGGACCAGATCTTTTTGATCGCCAGATAATGGATTTATTGGGGGCTTTATGCATTAATAAGCCTGTTGATTTAATTGGTCTATCAATGGGTGGACCTGTTGTGACAACATTTTGCAATCGCCATCCTGAACGAGTGCGTAAATTAGTGCTAATTGATCCAGTTGGTGCCAAGTCTATCAGCATATCCCCACTGCAAAAAAAATTGACAATTCTTGGAGTAGGAGAACTGCTCATAGGTTGGTTTGGCAACATGATTTTGCTAAAGGGCATGTCAGATGACTTTTACAAACCGCGAAATATTGCTAAATTTCTGGCAAGGTACAAGGAACAAATGACCTATCGTGGGTTCAAGCGTGCCTTGTTAAGTTCCGTGCGTGCTGGAATGTTAGGGGATTTTTTATCAACCTACCGGCGAGTTGGCAAACAGGATCGACCTAAACTATTAATATGGGGACGAGAAGATATAACTTTGCCTATTGCGCATAGCCAAATCATATTAAATGCAATGCCTTCAATGTTATTCCATATCATTGAAAATGCAGGGCATATTCCACATTACGAACGGCCTGAGATTGTCAATCCGCTATTGCTATCGTTTTTACAGTAGCGGACTAATAGGCAAATTTATCCACAACTGTGAAATTTATTTGATGGACTGTAGGTCAAGTAAAAAGCGAAACGCAATGGACGATATTCACCAGATCTTGTCCCACGCCAGATATTGTATATTTAGATAATGTAGCCAGAAAAATTAGAGAATTGATACGACTTTACGATTCTATATGTATTTCATAACTTGACCCTCAAATCACGTCGGATTACAATTTAAATGTCTGACAATTATCTTGAAGTGATGTATTAAAATTATAAATTTGCAGGAGACCTTGATGTCTGACTTTCTCTTCCGCGGCACACTTGCCGATTTAGATCCAAAACTTTCCGAGTTGACAGAAATAGAAGCTGAGCGACAATACCGAAAACTGATATTGATTCCTAGTGAAAGCACTTCTCCTCTGGCTGTTCGCGAAGCTCTTTCAACGGCTTTTCACAACATCTATGCTGAAGGCTATCCAGCTGACCATACTCGATGGCTGAACGAGGGTGAAATCCTTGATTATGATATCCGTTTAGCTGAAGACCGCCGTTATTCTGACCCGCGTTATTACAAAGGCGTTGAATATGCTAATGTGGTCGAAGCTCTGGCCCGCCGCCGCTGTGCCGAAGCCTTCGCTTCCACAGCCGAGGGTGTTGAAGCTGATGATATTTATGTCAATGTGCAAGCCCTATCTGGAGGTCCGGCCAACAATGCTGTCTATCATGCCTTGGTAAAACCAGGCGACAAGGTCATGGGTATGAATTTACTCTTTGGTGGGCACCTTTCCCACGGCTCGCCGGTTAACCGCTCTGGAAAATACTATGATATCGTTTCCTACTCAATTAATCCCGAGACTAAAAAAATTGATTATGAAGCGGTCGAAGCATTGGCCTTGGAGCACAAGCCAAAAATGATTATTGCTGGAGTTTCCTCCTATCCATGGAAAATCGATTGGCTGCGCTTTCGAAAAATAGCTGATAAAGTTGGTGCTTATTTGTTATCTGATATTGCCCATGTGGCTGGTTTAGTCGTCGCAGGTGTGTATCCTTCGCCAGTCGGAATCGCTGATGTGGTTACTTCTACTACGCATAAGACTCTTAATGGACCGCGTGGAGCCATAATCATGACCACCAATCGGCTTCTGGCCCGCAAGCTTGATCGCGCCGTTTTCCCGGGTGAGCAAGGTGGCCCGCACGTCAACGTATTTGCTGCTATGGCACTTGCTTTCAAGATTACCCAAACTGAACAATTTCGCTCATTGCAATCCCAGGTAGTTGAAAACTGCATCGCCTTCACCGAACGGTTGGCCGAGCGCGGCTTTACTATTCCCTTCGGCGGCACTAATACACATATGATGAATCTTGATACTAAAACTATCAGAGGTGAAGATGGTGCTACTCTCAGTGGGGATCTTGCCGCGCGCCTTCTTGACCTGGCAGGTATCACCACCAATCGAAACACTATTCCTGGTGATCGCTCTGCACTGCGCCCTTCGGGAGTGCGCATGGGTATGCCTTGGGTCACACAACGCGGTTTTAAGGTGACCGAATCTATTGCTCTAGCAAATGTTGTTGCCGATATTCTTCATGCCGCCACACCATACTATCAAGGCAAAGCACTTCGCGCAAAGGTAGAGTTTGTTGCTTTTCAGGCAGCCAAACTCAAGGTGCGCGCGTTAGCCACCAGCGCTGGTATAGATTTTGAGCCTGCTAACCACGGCTATCCACATTTCTATTATTTAGATGATAACTACGATGGTGAATCAATTTCCTTCGATTTGGGAGGCGTGCGCGTCCGTCAGTTCCTCAATGTTGTGGTAGCGAGTGATGTAGAATCCCTTGCAATAGGTGAGGTGCACCCTACGAAGTTGACTACACCCATGGGAGATATTCATGCTGCCTTGGGATGCGTTGAGACGCACTTATTCCGATTAACGGTTCCGGGCATCCACGCTGGTATTACTGTAACTTGGCTGCGAGACCTCTCGGATGGTTATGTACACTTCGATGATGACCTGTTACGAAAAGTGCCGGGACCGGTTTGGGTGCGAGAATCAACCCAAATTACGGACGATCTTCCCATTTCAGACGCAGAAATGGCTGCTTGCAATAAACCTTATTATATTGGCATCACCGCGAGCGCAGGCGATCCTTTACAGGATTTTAAATGGCCTGAGGAAGATGCTGGCATCCGCCGTACACCGATTTATGATCTACACGTTGAATTGGGCGGACGCATGGTACCCTTTGCCGGATGGGAGATGCCGGTACGCTATGGTTCAGTAATGGAAGAGCACATGGCCGTGCGACAAGCTGCTGGGCTCTTTGACGCCGCCCATATGGGCGTTTATCAGGCCGAAGGTCCGTATGCAGCTATATTTCTCGATAGTGTGTGCGGTAACGACATAACTTCATTGGATGTTGGCGAATCTCTATATACTCATTTATTGACCCCAAATGCCGATGTAATCGACGATTTAATAGTTTATTGTCGGGCAAATGAAAAATATTTGGTTGTGGTCAACGCTTCCAACGACGATAAAGATTGGGCCTGGTTGAATGCTGTGCGAGAGGGCAATGTAAAAGTGGATAATGTTCGCCCGTGGACACAGGCTTTTGGTCGCAATGTTATTTTGCGCAATTTGCGTGATCCTAAGGAAGGCACTGATATGCGCGTTGACTTACCTTTACAGGGACCACTCTCCCGCGACATACTGCTTGCTCTGGGTGTGGACGATTCGACTCGCAAACAAATAATGAAACTCAAGCGCACGCAGTTGTGTGATGTTGTAGTCGGTGGCTTTGATTTGATTGTTTCTCGCACGGGCTACACCGGTGAAAAAATGGCTTTCGAGCTATTTGTCCAGCCCAATAGAGCGAAAGAATTATTTGAGATGTTGCTGGAAGTTGGTGAGCCGTTTGGCTTGGTACCAGTTGGCTTGGGAGCGCGCGATTCGCTGCGTACGGAGGCTGGCTTGCCACTGTACGGTCATGAGATGGGGGGGGATCTCAACAACGGTGTGGGCGAAGCAGGATTTGGTTCTTACATCAAAACCTACAAACCCTGGTTTATCGGGCGTGATGCTTATCTGGCGCGCGAGGCCAATCGAAAGAGTGCAGTTGTGCGTTTCCGCTTCGATGAAAAGCGTGTTCGAATGGCGCACCCCGGTGACCCGGTTATGGGCTCAAATGGACGCGTGATTGGTGAGGTCACAAGCTGTGCTGCTGACAGTGAAGGCTACTTGCTTGGCCAGGCCTTTGTGGGTTTGAAATATGCCAAACAAGGAGAGAAGATTTTTATCTTTCAGGGAGCATCGGAGAAGGTCAATAAAGCACCAGTAGAACTTGTCTCTGGCGATCGCGTAACTATGCCCAGCGCAGCCACAGTGCTGCGTCGTTTCCCTAGATAGACTTTATAAAGACCGGCATTGGCGCCGGTCTTTATATTTAGTTTTAAAGGAGATATCCCAATGCAGACACCCTGGATACATCGATTCGCTCAACGAACCCAAAGGATGCAAAGTTCGGCAATTCGTGAGATCCTGAAATTTACACAACTCCCCGGTGTTATTTCTTTTGCCGGTGGTTTGCCGGCACCAGAGGTTTTCCCGGTTGAGGCGGTCAAGGCAGCTGCGGTTCGTGTTCTCAGAACGGATGCTGATAAGGCGCTGCAATATGGTCTAACACAAGGGTATTCGCCGTTGCGCGAATTAATTGCCGAGCGTTCGGCACGCTTTGGTCTTAATATAAATGTTGAAAATATCTTGATTACAACGGGTTCTCAGCAGGCATTAGATTTACTAGGAAAGATTTTCATTAATCGCGGCGACCGCATCATAGTTGAATCACCATCCTATTTGGGTGCACTGCAAGCGTGGAATGCCTATGGCGCTGAATATGTTTCAGTACCTTTTGATGAAAACGGCATGCGTACAGAATCGCTGGAAGCGGCATTACGCACGGGTCCGAAATTTATCTATGTGTTACCAAATTTCCAAAATCCTACCGGTGTGACGCTGTCTTTGGAGCGGCGCGAACAACTGGTTAAATTAGCTGACCAATACGGCGTACCTTTGGTCGAAGATGATCCATACGGTCAATTACGCTACACGGGCAAGCATTTACCGCCAGTAATTGTTTTGGACAGTCGCTATCGCAACAATGGAAACACTGCCTATCAAGGAAATGTCATATACTTGAGTACTTTTTCGAAAATCTTGGCTCCTGGATTCCGGTTAGCCTGGGTTGTAGCCCCTAAAGAAGTAATCGCCAAAATGGTGCAAGCCAAGCAAGGTGCTGATTTGCATACATCAACATTTACCCAGCTTGTGGCTTACCAGACTGCTCAAGATGATTATTTAGATCAGCATGTGATTCTTATTCGCAATATTTATAATGAGCGTCGTCGGGTTATGCTGGATGCAATGACGGAGCATTTCCCGAAAAGTGTGCACTGGACACGCCCTGACGGTGGAATGTTCCTGTGGGTGACTTTGCCCGATGGTATGAATTCGGCAGATGTCTTGACGAAGGCTGTCGAGAAAAAAGTTGCCTTTGTTCCTGGTGGTCCGTTTCATGCAAATGGTGGCGGTGAAAATACCATGCGTCTGAATTTCTCAAACTCTTCACCTGAAAAAATTCAAAAAGGTATCTCCAGGTTAGGGCAAGTGCTGCATGAAATGATCGATTAAATAAATTGGCATATGCGTCCGAGCTTCTAAAACAACAGCCACCTGTCTTGGTGGCTGTTGTTTTTTTGAAAATGAATGTAATTACTTCTTGGATATTAAAGATCCATTCATTCAAATGTGGCAAACTGATAATTGATTTAGGATTGCCAAATTTTAAAATTGTGTAAAATTGAGTGCCCCACAAATTCTCGAAGTAATGAATTGTCAGGAATTAAACTAACATTAAGGGGCCGGAACCATTCTAACAAGGCGAGTAAGCGCTTGGACTCAATATGTTCGCGTGTCCCAAATGGAACCTGTCTCAACAAGGGTTCGGCCATCGATTTAAGTGCGGAAAGTTCGTAAACTAACGCAGAGTTAAATATAATATCTGCATTAGTTTGATGCGGGAATATGTACCGTTTTTCTCCTCGTCGTACGGATTCCCATCGGTTAATCGTATCTTGGGCACTATAACCACGTTCGCGGGCATCGCGAACAATGCGACGTATTAGCCGTGTATCGGTGGTCGAAACACGATTGTGGGAATCTAGGTTTAACTGTGTCAACGCAGATGTGTAAATACGAAAAGTTTGTTGGGTTGGAATATTCGGCAGCAATTCTGGGTTCATGCCGTGTATACCCTCGAGAAGAATGATTTGTCCTGGCCTCAGCCGAATTATATCTCCAGGGGAGCTGGTCCCTGATTTAAAGTCGAAATGCGGCAATTGCACTTCTTCGCCTGCAATGAGATTTTTTACATTTTCTCCCAAAGTTTGTGTATCAACAGCTTTGATTGTTTCAAAATCGAATTTGCCTTTTTCATCGCGTGGAGATAGCTCACGATCAATAAAGTAACGGTCCATTTCTAAAGGAAAGGGGGAAATACCCTTGGCTAGCAATTGTATAGCCAGCCTTTTTGAAAAAGTTGTTTTTCCCGATGATGATGGTCCGGCTATAAGTACCACGCGAAGATGTTTGATCTGATCGGAAATTTGACCTGCAATGGTACTTATACGTTGTTCATGTAAAGCCTCGGCAATGAGAATCACTTCTCGGACGCGTTTATTGCGGATCTTATTGTTAAGCATACCCACATTTTCAATACCCAGACGATGCAGCCAGTCGCCATATTGTCGAAATGTTTTTAGCATAATAGAATTATCGGGGATAGGTAATATTTCTGCGGGTTTGTGACGGCGTGGGAACCGAAGTACAAATCCATCTCCCATTGGAGAGATTTTAAACCATTTGAGATAACCGGTAGAAGGTACCAAATAACCATGATGGTAATCAAGTCGTTTTCCTAAGCTATAAAGTTCAAGGTAGTTTTTCTGTCGGTATTCAAGTAACTGAACTTTTTCCAAATGCCCGGTTTGCTTAAAATAGTGTTTGGCTTCAGCCAGTGGAATTCTCTTTCGCTTGAAAGGGATATCTAGATTTACAAGTTCTCGCATTCGATTTTCAAGTGCTGTTAAATCATTTTCGGAGAGTGGGGCTCTGTTAAAAGTCTGACAAAAATAACCACCAGATGAAATCGAATGGTCAATGGCGAGATTGGCGTTGTGAAACAACTCTTCAAAAGCAGTTTCGAGCAGGAAGGTTAGTGATCGGCGATAAAAACGCATACCGTCTGCTTCGCTGGTGCAAACGGGGCGGACACGTACATCCATTTCGAGCGGATATGAAAGCTCTCGCAATTGCTCGTTAACAATAGCTCCTACAATCAGGCTGTCTTGTTCGGGCTGAAGAAGTTTTAAAAACGCGCCGACTGTTGCACCGCGCAAACCTGAAAGCACACGTCCATCAGGTAAATGCACTTCGATGGTTTTGCTTGGTTGAGAAAAACGAAATTGGTTTTGGATAACCATAAAGCTGTTCTTTCTTATTGATGCGATTTTTTAGCAGAGACTAATTTTATCACGGAGAATTAATCGCGGCATGGATTAATATTATCTACATGAAAAAATCCTGGTTCAGAAAAGAACCAGGATTTCCAGATAAAAGAATTAATTTAATCAAGAACAAGCGGTTGTGGAGAGAGATCCTCATAATCTTCTGGTAACCAGCAGCATAACACTAAATTTCGAGCTGCTTGAACTTCGTCCATACGACCGAAGGAAGTGTTATGTGGCGCAGTTTGTAATTTTCCAGGGTCGGTGTGTGCTTCATCAGCAATTTGTTTCAACGCAGCAACAAAGGCATCGAGCGTTTCTTTGGATTCTGTTTCTGTTGGCTCGATCATCAAAGCTTCAGGCACAATCAATGGGAAGTAGTTCGTGGGGGGATGGAACCCGAAATCCATCAAACGCTTGGATATATCCAACGCGTGTATTCCAGGCGCATCTTCCCATTGTCCTTCCATGACGAATTCGTGCATGCAGATACGGTAATAAGGTATTTTGTAAGTATCTCGCAGTAGCGCTTGTAGATAATTGGCATTGAGTACCGCGTGCTCAGAAGCACTACGCAACCCATTTCCGCCCAGCATAATCATGTAAGTAAAAGCTCTTACGAGAATACCAAAGTGTCCATGGAAAGATTTCACGCGTCCAATAGAATCTTTGGGCGTTATCAAACCGTATAGTGGTGCTTCATTGCCATTTGGATCTTCGATAATTCCTATCAACGGGCTGGGGAGAAAATCAGCCAATTCGGTAGTTACGCCAACTGGGCCAGAGCCTGGACCACCGCCGCCGTGAGGCGTGGAGAAAGTCTTGTGAAGATTGAAGTGCATTACATCGATGCCAGAGTCTGCAGGGCGAGAAATACCCATAAGGGCATTTAAATTAGCACCATCGCCATATACTAATCCACCTGCCGCATGCACTATTTTTACGACCTCGTCTAGATTCTCGTCAAAAAGCCCTAGAGTGTTGGGATTAGTGATCATCAGACCAGCCAAAGTATCATCGCATTCAGCGCGCAAAGCATCAAGATCAACGTTGCCGCGTTTGTCTGACGGTATTTGAACGCTTTTGAGTCCAGTCATTGCAGATGAGGCTGGGTTGGTGCCGTGCGCTGAATCAGGGAGCAGCATTTTGACGCGCTTACTATCCTGACGGCTTTTATGATACGCTTTTATTATTAGTACGCCGGTCAATTCGCCATGAGCACCAGCCGCCGGTTGTAGGGTAACGGCATCGAACCCGCTGATTGCCTTGAGCCACTCTTGCGTTTCATACATCAGGCCAAGAGCGCCTTGCGCAGTTTCAATAGGTTGTAATGGATGGAGCTGTGTAAAGCCTGAAATGCGAGCTGTATCTTCGTTGATTTTAGGGTTGTATTTCATAGTGCAAGAGCCCAAGGGATAGAAACCTGTATCTACACCGTGATTAAGCTGCGATAGGCGTGTATAGTGCCGCACTACGTCAATTTCAGCGATTTCAGGAAGTGGCAATTCTTCACGAACCAAATTCTTCGGAAGTGGTGCTAAGGGCACATCGGGGGCGGGAAAGTACATTCCCTGTCGTCCTGGTGAAGAAATATCAAAAATAGTTGGCTCAAGCATGGGGTACCTCTGATAAAGTTTCTACTAGATAGTCAATTTCTTCACGGCTATTCAACTCGGTAACTGCGATCAGCAAGTACATTTCCATGCTCTCGTAATCTTGGCCAAGATCGTAACCTGCGATTATGTCATGATCCGCTAGTAGATGTGTGGTGATATCCGACGCTGGGAGGGGGCAGCGAATCGTGAATTCATTAAAGAAAGGGTTCTCAAAAGCAATTTCAAATCCAGGAATCGACGCAATTTGCTGTGCAGCGTAATGGGCTTTATGATAATTTAATTCGGCAACTTGGCGTAAGCCACTTTTTCCAAGCAAAGTCATATAAACCGCTGCGGCCAACGCTAGCAGACCCTGATTGCTGCAAATATTGGAGATGGCTCGCTCGCGACGGATGTGTTGTTCGCGGGTACTAAGTGTGAGCACATAGCCGCGCTGGTCGCGACTATCTATTGTTTCACCAACTAAACGGCCGGCCATCTTGCGCACATATTTATTGCGGGTGGCAAAAATTCCTAAATAAGGACCACCAAACGACATCGGAATGCCTAGCGATTGCCCTTCGCCGGTGACAATATCAGCACCAAACTCACCTGGGGGGGTGAGCATACCAAGCGCCATCGGATTAACATGTACAGCTACGAGAGCTTTGACTGCGTGCGCAGCTTCGACCAATGCCGTGTAATCATAGATGCGACCAAAGAAATCGGGATATTGTACAACTACCAATGCGGTATCCTGGTCAATAAGCTTCACGATATCATCTGGACCTGCCTCAATAAATAGTTCTTCGCCAATGAGATGGATATCCGAATCCTGGGTGTATGTGTGTACGGTTTCCCGGTGATGCGGATGCAGGCTGGGAGAAAGAATAATATTCTTGCGCTTGGTGCGGTGTACGTGATAAGCCATATTGACGGCTTCGGCAATAGCTGTGGAGCCATCGTAATGAGAAGCGTTAGATACTTCCATGCCGGTCAAGTTAACGATCAAACTTTGATACTCAAAAATAGCCTGGAGCGTTCCCTGGGATATTTCGGGTTGGTAGGGTGTGTAAGCCGTAAAAAATTCTCCACGGCGTAAGATCGAATCAACCACGCTGGGGCTGTAGTGGTTATATACGCCCGCGCCGAGAAATGAAACCAAATCATTTGTAGTTTCGTTGGCCGAAGCGATATGTTGCAACTCGTCTAGCGCTTCCATTTCTGTCAGGCCATTGGGGAGATCTAGATTTGGAAAGAGATTTGCATTCGGTAGACCGAGGAAGAGGTCCTCCATCGATTCTACGCCAATCGTGCGCAGCATAGTCTCCCGATCAGAATCGGTATGAGGTAAAAACATGCGAACTCCTTTTTGCAATAGCTAAGAAAATGTTCTGCAGATGAGTGTTTAAATTATTGGTCGCGTTCTAGAGCATCGAAAGCGGTCGAATCTAGTAGATCGTCCAACTCTCTTGGGTTGCTTAATTTCACCTGGATCATCCAGGCACTACCATAAGGATCGCTGTTGACCTTTTCTGGCGTTTCTACGAGATTTTCGTTGACAGCTACAACTTCGCCGCTGACAGGTAGGTAGACCTCTGCAGAAGCTTTCACTGATTCAACGGTGACGCAGGCTTCGCCTTTATCAATTTCTTCGCCTTCATCAATTAAATATTCAATGAAAACAATATCAGATAGTTGGTCTTGTGCATAATTGGTAATACCGATGGTGGCGGTATCGCCTTCAATACGAATCCATTCATCATTCGAAGTAAATTTTAACTCTTTGGGGGTGTCCATAGTAGAGCCTCCGTGAACAAAAAAATTAATTGCTAAAATAAAAGCGCACGCGTAAAATTCCGCATGCGCTCTGTCGTCTACCTGAGAGATTCGCCCCGTGTTTCATAGATATTTATGCTAGGGACTTGCCCCGTCGGTGTCGTTCAACTTTTATAAGTTAGAACGACTTTCCAGAGGGTTGCCAAGAATCGGGTCCTTTGTACCTGAGAGTTTCACTATGTGACTTTGCACAAAGTTTGCCCCTTCGGTGCTCGCAAAAGAATTGAGTCTCTCCCCGAGTTCTGGTTGAATTGTGGATCTGATTCTAAAGTGGAGCAGAAGAAAAGTCAAGCAATTTGTCTGATAATTGAATAGAATGATTTGATCAATTTTGTAAAGGATTAATAAGTTCCGCTTCTTTGAATTAAAAAGCGGAACTTACATTAAAGTAGATATAGGAAAATTATGCCCAACCTTGATCTTTGACAAACTTAGTAACAAGTGGAATTTCTACCGAATTGCCTTGATAAGCTTGGAAACCCCAGTAAAGCATGACTAGCCAAATTAAGAGCGGCACACATGCCAATACTATCGTTGCGCTTAAGGGTACGGCTAGAATGGCATTGAGTATGCCGATGACAAGCGCTTGAACATTATGCTCTTTGATAAATGGTCGCTCCTTTTTATCTTCGATGAGCATAAGAATAATGGGCACGATGGGAGAAAACACATAAGCTAGCGCTGCCCAAAGCTTATCATCGCTAGTGATTTCAGGGGTGATAGGATTTTCAGTCATAGATCTCCTCCATAAATATATTAATAGGATTTGTTGTGAGTGATAACCCCAGATATTGGGGATGGTTGCGCTGTAAAATGATTTACCATGTTAAAATAAAGAAAATTGTAAATAGAGTACTAACAGCTAATTGACGGAAGCCAATTGTGGTCGGTTTGAGTCCTACTGCGGGGTTGGCTGTTCCCCAAAGGGTTTCTAACCATTGGAGCATGAAAGGCACAAATATCCACGGAGATAGTATTCGTGTGAAAATAAGAGGCAACAAAAAAAGTAGATTAAAACTCGTGTATAAAATTGCACGCCGTCCGTGCTGCAGGAGTTTTGCCAAGGGGGGGACATCGTCCCATGCTCGCTGATCCAATCGAGCATAGGCATAAACAATGGATGCGGCTGATTGCAGCCAGACTAGCATCCACAGCCACCATCCCATATTGTCCGGATATCCTAATCCAATCCAGTACCCAGCAGGGGCAGCTAGGGCCAAAACACCGCTAGCTACGACCTCGATGCCGATCTTTCGGCGTTCAGAACGCTGACTGACCAAATATAAATGCCAGGTAAAAACCAACATGCCAGGAATGGCTAAGTAGAGCAAATAGCCGAAACCGCGCACAATCAAACCAACTACCATCAACAGGCCAAAGGTGCTGTATATGAATATCCAAAATAGCGCCGCGGGCATATCGCGTTTGGAGCGGCGAGAGCTATAAATTTTGACCGCAATTGTGATAGGATGGCGCACTAGGAAGCCCGCTAGCGCAGCGAAGAAAAGATAAATGGAAATCACGGACCAGTTTTTTCCGGCAAAAAGTCCGATGAGCAGTGGACTTAGCAGGAAGACCCAGGAACCATGTTCTCCGGTAAGAGCGATGTGACGTTGAAAATATTTACGCATAAAAAACTCCCAGTAATTGCAGTGGCGATTTAATTATATCTTACACCAGGTATAATTATGTGCCGCTTGATGTGAGCGGATCATTAATCATGAAAATGGAATTATTATGAAAAATAAAATTTGTATGGTCACTGGTGCGACTGCTGGAATTGGTTATGTTACAGCATTGGAATTGGCACGGCAAGAGGCAGAAGTAATATTGGTAGGACGTAATCCTATTCGCATCCAGCAGTCTGTTGAAAAAATCCGCCAAGTTATATCCGGCGCGAAAATAAGCTTTTTGTTGGCAGACCTTTCCAGCCAAACGCAAATCCATCAACTTGCTGAGGTATTTAAAACAGAATATATACGCTTAGACGTGCTAGTTAATAATGCCGGTGGCTATTTTCTTAAGCGTCAGCTAAGTGTTGACGGCATTGAAATGACTTTTGCCTTGAATCATCTTAGCTATTATTTGTTAACGCATCTATTGATGGATTGTCTCGAAGCGAGCAAAGCGGCGCGTGTCGTTAATGTGTCTTCTAATGCGCACAAAAAGCAGCTATTGAACTTTGAAGATTTGCAGAGTGTGCAGCGTTACAATGGTTTAAAAGCCTATGGACGTTCAAAGCTGGCAAATATTTTATTTACGTATGAATTGGACCGCCGCCTAGAAGCGACTGCAATTAAGGTTAATGCTTTGCATCCCGGACTGGTATCAACCAATATTGGTAATAATAATGGATGGTTAGTAAGCAAGATTTGGTCGTATATAACTCGAAATGGGCTAACCCCCGAGGAAGGTGCACGTACGAATATATTTTTGGCCAGTGCGCCGGAGGTGGAGGGAGTAACCGGAAAATACTTTGTCCGCGAGAAAGACGTGCCTTCAAGTGACGCAAGTTATGATCTTGAAAGCGCTCGACATTTATGGGAAATTAGCAAGCAGATGGTAACTTTGTAGCCGTTACAAAGTTGTGCACAATTCTACTGCGGAGCTAACAGCACAGCTTCACCGTCGAGCACAATGATATCGTCTTGATTTTTACACACCGTTTCCAATGTGATGATCGGTTTCCCTGGGCGCACTTTGCTCACAGTTACTGTTGCTGTAATCGTTTCGTTGATAAAAACTGGTGCCCGAAAATTGATTACCTGGCGAATATACACGGCGCCTGGACCTGGCAGTTGCATTCCTAATACAGCTGAGATCAACCCTGACGTAAGCATACCGTGAACCAGGCGCTGTTTGAAGCGCGTTTGTTCGGCGTAGTCATCATCAAGATGAATGGGGTTCTTATCGCCCGATATGTCCGCAAAAGCGCGTACATCGGCATCACTGAAAGTTTTCGTTAGCGAGGCGTTGTCACCAATTTTTGGCATTTTATGATTCCTTTAATTTTCTAGATATCTTTCTGATAAACCTGATGACGTTTATACCATTGAACGCCTAATGTTTTCATCTCTGCCATACTTTTTGCATTGGTAGTTCTTATATGAATGGTTTCTGCAAAATTAAAACCAAACTCTCGAATAGTCTTTTCCAACTCTGTATATAGAATTGAGACTGCTCCTAAACCTTGATGTTTTGGGAGCAGACCGATCCCATTGATGTCAACCCATTTAGTGGTCTTGAAAGCTCGCCAAATATGGAACCATCCAAAAGGCCACAAGCTGCCATTTGCTTTGCGTAATCCCTCAGCAATGTTGTGATAAGCAAATAAAAACCCAACGATTTGATCTTCTTTGAATATCAACTTTATTAAACGCGGATCGGCCAAGGAAAGCAATCGATTCGCAATAATACTCATTTCTTCGGATGTGACAGGAGTAAACATGTTTTCTCCATCGAATGCAGCGTTGTAAACCTCCCGAAGTTCAGGACCCCATTTTAGCAGTGCTTCTTTGCTTTGAAAATTTTCAACCCGAAAGCCACGTCGCTCTTTGACGCGCTCAGCTAAATTAAAAATACGTTGCCCTAGCTCTATTTTGGCTGTTAACATACCCGATAAATATGTTGCCTCAGGCTTGAACCCCACTGTTGTGATCAAATTATGATAATAGGGATAGTTGTATGCAATGCCCATGGCGGGTGGAAATTCAAATCCTTCAACCAGCATTCCATTGCCATCAATTTGTAGCATACCCTTGGGACCAAAAATTTGCAACAAATCGCGTTCGCCCGCCCATGTGCTAATCGGTTCAAAGAGATCTTCAGCGACATCTTGGTCATTTACTGCATCAAAGTAATAAAAAAAAGCGCAAAGCTAACGGCAGCATGTGGCCCTTTGGATGGTTCCACATTTGGCGAGCTTTCAGCAATGTTGTGATAAGCAAATAAAAACCCAACGATTTGATCTTCTTTGAATATCAACTTTATTAAACGTGGATCGGCCAAGGAAAGCAATCGATTCGCAATAATACTCATTTCTTCGGATGTGACAGGAGTAAACATGTTTTCTCCATCGAATGCAGCGTTGTAAACCTCCCGAAGTTCAGGACCCCATTTTAGCAGTGCTTCTTTGCTTTGAAAATTTTCAACACGAAAGCCACGTCGCTCTTTGACGCGCTCAGCTAAATTATAAATACGTTGCCCTAGCTCCATTTTGGCTGTTAACATGCCCGATAAATATGTTATATCAGGCTTGAACCCCACTGTTGTGATCAAATTATGATAATAGGGATAGTTGTATGCAATGCCCATGGCGGGTGAAAATTCAAATCCTTCAACCAGCATTCCATTGCCATCAATTTGTAGCATACCCTGTGGACCAAAAATTTGTAACAAATCGCGTTCGCGCGCCCAAGTGCTAACCGCTTCAAAGAGATTTTCAGCGACATCTTGATCATTGACCGCATCAAAATAATAAAAAAAAGCTGTTCGTTTTTTGTTATGTTCATTGTAGTGGCGATTGTTTATTGCAGCGATGCGACCCACCGTAAGACCATCTCTTTCCGCAACGAAGAAATCGGCTTCAGAATGTTGATAAAACGGATAGTGTTGACGATCAAGTGTGAATCTAATATCCGCGCGCAAAGGGGGCACCCAAAGCGGATCGTCGTGGTAGAGTTCAAATGGAAATTGAATAAACTGCTTGATGTCGCGTTGCTTGTGGGTGTCAATTTTTCGCACGATCATGAAAAATTCCTTTGTTATAAAAATGTTTTTTTGCGAATAGCACTTTAAGTTTCACAGGCTCAAGCGTTTGCTGTCATGTAGAAAATAAATTGAATAATTTATGAAATAAAAGCAAAAATACACTTCAGGTATGCGCCTTCTTTAAAGGTGATGGGATGATCTAGTGCATGTTCGGTGCGTATGATTTCGCTTAAGTGCCGGCCTTTTTGAGAGCAAGTATGATGCACGATATTGAAGAATTCTTCAGCCTCTATGGGACTTGAACAAGACGCTTGCACAAGAATCCCGCCTGGTCGCAATACATTTAAACTCATTTGGGTTAATCTCACATAGGCTTGCATGGCTTTTGGGACTTGAGATTTTTTGTGAGCAAACATCGGCGGATCAACGATAACCATTTCGAAACGACGGCCTTCTTTTTTCATACGTCTTAGTGCAGCAAAGGCATCGTCAATCAGTATTTCATGTTTGGCGGCTGCAATGGCAGGGGTATCTTGATTGTGAGCGAAGTTGCGAACAGCTATTTCAAGAGCCGGGCCGCTACTATCTAGGCTGATGATATGTCTCGCACCGCCGCGTGCTGCATAGACCGAAAAACCACCCGTATAAGCAAATACATTTAAAATCGATTTTCCCTTGGCAAGTTTCTCAACTTGGGCACGGTTGTCGCGCTGGTCGAGAAAGAAACCCGTTTTTTGCCCTGAAATGGGATCAACCTCAAAAAATAAGCCATTCTCCTGAAATATAATTGGATTTATGATAGCTTGTTTGCTCAGCATCATGCCATCTACCAAGCCGAATAGCAATTGCGGATTTTTCATCATATTGCGTCCAAGGCGTAATACTAGGTGGTCGATGGAGGTAATATTTTCTAAAGCAGCAATAATATTCTTTAGGTAGGGGATCCACGCCGGTGAATAAAGCTTTATTACCAACGTATCTTTATAGCGGTCAATAACTAATCCGGAAAGACCATCGTTCTCGCCGTGAACCAGGCGGTAGCCAGTTGTTGCTCGTTTTGGCGGAGCAGTCAGCAGTGAAGCGCGCAGTTGTCTGGCTGCTGATAATCTATTATTAAACCATTCCTGATTAATGATAGCCTGAGTCTTGTGTTGCACGATGCGGACACGGATCGAACCTTGCGGATCGAAGAGTCCTACGGCAAGAAATTTACGTTTGCTGTCAAATATGATCACTAAATCGCCAGCCGCTCCTTCGTGACTTTGTTTCTTGATCGCGCTATTGTAGATCCACGGATGTCCGCGCCGAACAGCTCGTTCTGCCTCCGGGCTAACCTGTAAGGCAATGTGACGTTTAGATAGGCTGGGTAAATTTAGATTTCTCAAATTGATTGCTTTCATAGGTATACTAAAGTGTAGCGACCATGTCACTTTTCTCTTGATATGGGGTTTAATTACTTATAATGATTATAGGAGATTATTTATGAACAATATAGGTGCCTTGGCAATTACTTTCGCGGCCGCACTAGGATGGTTGCGTTTGATGGATTATTTCGCACATCGCGGTTGGATTGAATCTCGTCTAAGCCGTAAGGTTATCCATATTGGTACGGGTCCGATATATGTGTCATGTTGGCTGCTTTTTGATTCTGCACCCTCTGCCCGCTGGTTGGCAGTTTTGGTGCCGCTTACCATTACCATTCAATTTGCGATGATTGGGTTGGGCATTCTCAAGGATGAAGCCTCGGTCAAGGCAATGTCTCGCTCTGGAGATCGACGCGAAATATTACGGGGACCGTTATTTTACGGAATAATCTTTGTGATTGTCACCCTCATTTATTGGAAAGATACACCAATAGGGATTGTAGCATTGATGATGATGTGTGGCGGTGATGGCATTGCCGATGTGATTGGGCGCAATATTAAATCACCTAAGTTATTTTGGAGCCCAAAAAAATCGGTGGCTGGTTCCCTGGGAGTGTTAGTTGGTGGCTGGATTTTGAGTGCGGTTGTATTGGCGATTTATATTTCCATAGGTGTTTTTGCAGGTCCATTTGGCGCATATCTAGGACCATTGCTTGCAATTGCCTTTATAGTGATGCTGGTTGAATCATTGCCCTTTAGAGATGTTGATAATCTGACCGTGGCGTTGGCCGCCGTGCTGGTGGGTTTTTGGATTTTCTAGATAAAATCGGAAAATTAGATCACATGGGTGGGCTGCTTGCCTTGTAGTAAGGCAAGTAACCGAGCTTGGTTGCAATAAGGCAGACATTGACCGGCGCGATCCAAATTTCCACGACGAATATAGGCCAATGTTTCTTCTTCTAGCCAGGGGACATATATCTGTGTACCATTGAGTTCTACAGTTGCGCGGGTTAGTGTATATGTGGGTATCCAGCGATTTTCCTCGCGGCGATGAAGATCGCCCATTACATCTATTGTTACACCATTGATCTCGAAATGCCCGAAATGGGAACGATGCTCGCCGTTATCGCTGAGAAAAACAGGTTTAATGAGAAAATTGATAAAAAGTTCTTGGAAACGATAAGCATCTTCAGCGCTCACTTCGATGTCGATGTCATTGACAATTGCGGGGATGCCATAAAGCGCGGCGACTGTACCACCTGTAATTTTGTAGTCGACATGCGCAGCAGTCATTTTTGGCGCAATAATTATTAGTGCTGCTTGCCAGGGGGGAGTTGCTTTTTTTGAATTCATGTTTTATACAGTTAATTATTTTATGTTAATTGAAGATGAATTGTGATTGAAGCGGTGGCGTGACATCATCTTTGATTGGGTATGTTGTGCCACTAGGTCAATAACCGTTCTTCATAAATTCTGCGGATCGTAGCTTCTATATCAGGTTCGCGTACTTCCAAATCGCGTATGCGGAATTTTTCCGAGATACGACCGATCAAGGCCGAAGCTGTGATTGTGCCTCGATCAAAAGTATAGGTTGTCTGCATTTCCCCTTGCTCGATGACCTCGGCTCCAGCGATAGCATGATCGGGGTATATTTCGGAAAACTCAACTACTAATTGACGTTTGGCGCCAAATCGAGTCTTTAGCTTGGCAAGATTGCCATCGTAAAGCAATTTGCCTTGATCGATAATTAAAACACGCTTACAAAGTTTTTCAACATCGGAGAGATCGTGTGTGGTCAAAATGATCGTGATGCCGTATTCCTGGTTAATATGTTGAATAAATTGTCGAATACGCTCTTTCGCGACCACATCAAGGCCAATGGTGGGTTCATCAAGGAAAACTATGTCTGGATCGTGTAGCAGTGCCGCGCAGATGTCGGCGCGCATCCGCTGGCCTAATGAGAGCGCACGCACGGGCGTATCGAGAAAGGAATCTAATTCGAGTAATTGCCGGAAATTATTTAAATTATTGGTAAAGCGTTCAGCCGGTACTTGATAGATATGTTTTAATAAAGTTAACGACTCAATTACTGGAAGATCCCACCACAGCGTTGTGCGTTGTCCGAAAACTGCACCCACCCTTGCGACATAGCGTTGACGTTCCTTCCAGGGAATAAAGCCGTTCACAAAAAGTTCGCCGCTCGTGGGGACAAGCAATCCGGTAAGCATCTTAATCGTCGTTGATTTACCGGCCCCGTTGGGTCCGATATACCCAACCAATTCGCCAGCTTGAATCTCGAAACTGATACCATCGACGGCGCGCACAAGATTGTATTCTCGGTTAATGAGATTTTGCAGGGCACCAAGCGTACCACGCTGATGTTTGTAAACTTTAAAATGTTTAGAAAGCTGATTGACGTTGATCATAACCATACTTAGGTGCCTGTGCTTTGGTAGTGTTGAATGCCGAACCGCCAAAAGACTGTTGCCATCACAATAAAAATGAAACCAGCCAGCGGTGCTGTAAAGGAAGCTGAGGAGGGTAAGTTGAAGGGATCGGGCTTGTCAAGAAAATAAAGCGCCGGATAATAGTTTAGGAAAGCTGCCGGAATAACATAAGTAAAAATGCGCCGCAGCCAGTTGGGATAGATATGCATAGGGTGGGAAATCATAAAACTGCCGCCGTAGGTGAAGATATTGATCACTTCAAGGGATTCTACGGTCCAGAACGTGAAGGTTGAGCCAACCATGAACAAGCTGCCAAAAAAGAATGTGATACCCAAAATTACCAAAGGAAGATAGAAGATTTTGGCACTGGTCCAATGAACAGTGGTTAAATTGAGTGCGGTGATAAAAATTCCTATACCGACAACAATCTTCCCGACGCGCCGCAGTGTGAACCGGGAGCTGAGTACTTGTAAGGTAATGTTGATGGGGCGTAACAAGAACTGATCAAATGTACCGCGTCGAATCTCAATGGCGAAAGTACCGGGATCAAAGCCGCTAAAGATAAGATTCATTATTCCAAAGGAAATCTCAGATAAACCGTAGAGAAAAGCGACTTCACCTAAACTCCACCCTTGGAGTGATCCGAATCGGTCAAAAACTAAAGCTAAAGAAGCATATTCAAGAACCGTGATCAGTATTGCACCAATGAATTCTAATAAAAAAGAGGTACGGTATTGCATTTGACTTCGTATTTGTGCTCCTAATAAGCGACGGTAAATGTTAAGTGCATAAGCCATGGCCTGTGCTATCCTCCGAGAATAACCAAGCGCCTTAAACCTGCGCGTAAAATCAACTGCCCTGCCAAAATCAAAGCAGCAATCCATAACAGTTGGTGGAGCAGTGCTAAGAGTAATTGAGGTCCTTGAATTAAATTCAAGTAAATCTCCACTACGGTATTAAGCATATGTGGAAAAGGAGTTAAGTAGCTGATGCGAACAACCCAATCTGGAAAGTAGCGTAGCGGCATGAGAAAGCCTGAAAAAAACCAAGAAAAAATGAAGAAGAAACGCGAAATTCCATAGGCGTTCGGTGTCCAAAAAGCTGCCAGATTGGTGATGAAACGCCAGGAGAAACTGAGTAGCCAACTAAAGACCAGTGCTAAGGCGAAGGAGGTCCACTGGATGATGGTATCTGGCCAATGTAAATCAAAAATGAAGGAGTAGCCGATGATCACAATGATCCCTCGAAAGAATAAATTGACTCCGGCACGACCTAAATCTTGCGCCAGCCAAAAACGAAAATAGCCAATCGGCTTGAGTAAATCGGTAGCGACTTGGCCAGTATATACGGTATTCATCAAATCGACCCAGCCAAAAATACTCAAAAAGCCAATAACAGCTTGGGTAAGCGCTGCGTAGGTGATTGCGCCTTGAAGTGAAATGCCGGCAACTTCTTGGCGAGTGCCGTAGAGCGCAATCAAAATTGTAGCCCGAATTATCCCAAAGAAAAAATTAGTAACCAAACCAGCCAGTGTAGCGGTTCGATAAGTAAGATAACGTTGATAAGATGTTTTTGTGATTTCCCAGAAAATAGACATAATGTTTATAATTGCGTATAGCCCTAATTGTGAGGGATTAGTCCTTTTTCGAGAGCTAATAGCAAAGCAAGTTGCAGCGAACCATCAACAGTGTTGCCAGTTAATACCCAACCCAGAACTTCCTCTACTGTCTTTGCGTGCACTTCAAGATCTTCGCCTGGATCAAGATTTTGCTGGGTGGGTATCAAATCTTTAGCAAAGAAGAGATGCGTACCGGCTTGTAGGATGCCCGGAAATTGGTTGTAATATCCCAATTTTTGCAAATGCTTTGGAAAAAATCCAGTTTCTTCCTCAAATTCTCGGAGCGCGCCTTCAATAGGTTTTTCCCCAGCGCGCAAACTGCCGGCAGGTAGGTCGAATATTATTTCATGAATAGGATGGCGGTACTGCTGTACGAGAATAATTTTACCTTCCGAGGTGATTGCCAAAGTGGCAACAGCCTCAACCGGGCTGATCAAATAATAGTAATCCTTTTTTTTATCTTTATGGCTAACGCGATCTGCTACGAATCGAACGAAAGAATTCTCAAAAAGGGTTTTAGAAGCAATGGTCTTGTATTCTGACATATGAAATATCCTTATTCGGGAACCTTAACATATCCGTGTTTAAGTTCATCATCTGTGGCTGCACGTAGTGCCAAGACAGTAACATCAAAGTGAAGTTCTTTACCGGCCAGAGGATGATTGAAATTGAGCTTGACCATGGCATCTTCGATGGAGATTATTTCAGCGATCATAACAACGCCATCTTCATCTTCCATTTCAATATTGGACCCAATTGCTATGTTATTCGACTCACCGAATTCGGATAGCGGTACATTGGAAAAAGCAGCCGGGTCGAATTCTCCGTACGCCTCTTGAGGTAAAACAATTATATATTTACTTTCACGAACCTCCATGCCCAGCAATTCGCGTTCTAGACCAGGGATAATATTATTGTGCCCGTGTAAATAAATTAACGGTTCAAATCCGATGGAGGAATCAATAACCTTGCCATTAATTTTGAGTGTGTAATCTATATTGATGACGTAATTGTAACTTACCGTATTTTTATCAGTCATGCTGTCCGCCAGTACCTGATCAGGTTGAAGAATTGAGTCCTAAAGAGATGCGGCCGCGCTCGATTTCAATGTCCAAGATTTCAATATTAATCACATCGCCAACACTAAGTTGTGCGTTGCGCGGAATGCGCGAACGGTGCAGCAAGCCGTCTTGTTTTACACCAATGTCGATAAATGCTCCGAAATCCACGACATTGCGCACGGTTCCTTTGAGCATCATTCCCTTTACCAGATCCTCCATATTGCATATATCGGAACGCAGAATAGGAGCTGCTAAATCGGTGCGTGGATCGTGACCTGGTCGAATCAATTGCTCGATTATATCTTCAAGAGTGGGGATGCCTGCACTTAGAGATTGGGCTAATGCTGCCAAAGTTGATGGTGATTGTAGGTTGCTGAGGGAAGTTTCTCGCTCTTCGCGATAATTTGTTTCATCAAGGTGCGAGTATTCAAGTACGGCCTTCGCTAACGAATAGCTTTCTGGATGAATTGCGGTCGCGTCCAGCGGATTATCTCCATTTTTCACCCGTAAAAATCCGGCGGCTTGCTGGAAAGCTTTTATGCCAATCCCGGGAACATTTTTAATAGCCTCTCGATTTCTATACGCTCCATTCTGATTACGATATGCAACAATGTTTGTGGCCAATTTGGGTCCTATTCCAGAAATCCGAGACAAGAGTGTTGTTGATGCCGTGTTAAGGTCAATGCCAACGTGATTGACTACGCTCTCGACAACAGCATCCAGCGAACGATTGAGAGCTTTTTGATTAACATCATGCTGGTACATGCCAACCCCAATAGAGTGAGGAGCAATCTTGACTAATTCAGAAAGAGGGTCTTGCACTCTACGTGCAATAGAAACAGCACCCCGCAATGTGATATCCAATAAGGGTAGTTCTAAACGAGCCAATTTGCTGGCAGAGTAAACACTGGCGCCGGCTTCATTTACAATTAAATAGTGAATATCGTGTGATGAATGTTTAATATACTCCGCAACTAATTGTTCGGTATCTCGCGAGGCTGTGCCATTACCAATAGCTATCAAGGTAACGCCGTACTGTTCAACGAGAGCTGCGATTGTATCTTGTGATTGCGTGTACAAATGGTCGCTAGATTTTTCTTTGCTGCCATGATTGAAAGGGTAAATGGTTTTGGTCGCCAACGGCTTGCCGGTGGCGTCTACAACTGCTACTTTGCAACCAGATCGATAGCCGGGATCAATACCCAAGATGGTGTGTCCACTAAGCGGAGGCTGGATGAGCAAGGCCCGCAAGTTTAAGGAAAAAACTTGAATCGCGTGTTTTTCGGCAATCTCAGTTAAATTTCTACGAATATCACGCACAATAGCTGGTAACAAAAGGCGCTCTGCAGCATCGTCAATTGCAATGGCTAATTGATTGTTGAGATGGGTATGTTTAGTGGGTTGGAAATTTAACTTAATAGCGTTGCGCCAGTCGTGTTCTTGTATGATGATTTTTACGCGTAATATTTTCTCTTTCTCACCGCGGTTAATGGCTAAAATTTGATGGGCTCGCAATCTGTTAACACGGCAACTAAATTGGTGATATGTATTATACAAGCCGCGCGGATCAGAGGCTTTTTCGATTTTTTTTACTTGTTGGTTGCTTCGATTGGTCACATTTTTTCTTAGAATTTGGCGTACTTTGATGTGATTGCTGATAGTTTCAGCAACAATATCACGTGCACCGGCCCAAGCGTCGTCAACGGTAGTTATTTGATCGGTAAGATAAAGTGCAGCCAGTATTTCAAGAGATTGTTTTTGATCAATCTCATTAGAATTCAGAATTAGATCTGCTAAGGGCTGCAATCCGTTTTTTCGGGCTGTGCTGGCTCTGGTCTTGCGTTTAGGTTTGAATGGCAAGTAGAGATCCTCGAGCGCTGTGCGTGTTTCTGCAGTTAAAATTGCGGTCTTAAGATTTTTAGTAAGGTTACCCTGTTCTTGGAGATTTTTGAGTACAGACACGCGGCGAATTTCAAGAGCGCGCAAAAATTTAAGCGAATCGCAAATCTGGCGAATCTGTTCCTCATCCAAACTGCTTGTAACCTCTTTGCGGTAGCGGGCAATAAATGGGATGGTATTGCCGTCGTCGAGCAAGTTGATTGTTGCACGAACCTGTTGAACACGGATACTGAGTTGTGACGAGATTTTTTTGATAATACTCATGAAATGAATTATACTCCTGCAAACCTGAGCGGTTAGTATTACTTTGAGAAAAAATATTGTGAGGTGTTTGTAGATCACTATTACTATAGAAAAATTATTGCTGCAGGTAATCGAAATAAAATCGAGAAGTTTGTGTGCAACACTGTGTTTATGGTTTTCTTGTTAATAAAGATTGAGTGTGTATAACTTAATCTGCTGCCAAATCAGAATTTGAATACAACTGTTGGTAATCTATTGCAGTGTAGTATTCAATAACTAGGAGATTATTGTGACCAGGATGTTGCTGGGAATAATATAAATATTGAGGACACCCTAGTTTCTTATGAGATTTTCTGGATATTTTTATTCTCATCTTTTCTAAATGACGTTACTGCATGGTATATTTGGCTTTCTCAATGGGATAATTAAAATATGTTCACTGAAAAACAACGAAACACACAAATACGAGAATCTGATTTTCAAACTGATCAAGTCGTGACAATTGCTGGTGGACATTTTATCCACGATGTCTATTCGGCTTTTTTGGCACCGTTGTTACCATTAATTATTGATAAATTATCGCTAACACTGACAATGGCTGGCTCATTAAGTGCATTCATGCAAATCCCCGCTATACTTAATCCATTCATCGGGCATCTTGCGGATAAATTTAGCTTGCGTTATTTTGTTATCTTTGCCCCGGCGATAACGGCAACGTTAATTAGTTGGATGGGCCTGACTCAAAATTATATTAGCTTAGCATTATTACTTGTCGTGACAGGCGTTAGTGTGGCAGTTTTTCATGCCCCAGCTCCTGCCATGGTTGGACGTTTGTCTGGCAATCGTGTTGGGCGCGGAATGAGTTGGTTTATGGCCGGAGGTGAGTTGGGCCGTACACTAGGACCCTTAATTGCTGTTTGGGCTGTATCTATATGGGGATTAAATGGTATTTATCGAGTATCTATATTGGGCTGGGCAGCCTCGGTAATATTGTTTTTGCGATTGAAAGATATTCCTGGTACCACGAACAAAACGAGTAACCTGCGAACAATTCTTCCAAATATAAAGACTTTGTTTATTCCATTGACTTTGGTTATGTTTTTTCGCAATTTTATGGTTGTGAGTATGACAACATATTTGCCAACTTATTTAAGTACGCACGGCTATAGTTTGATTATTGCCGGGGCAGCGCTTTCAGTCTTAGAATTTGCAGGAGTCGGCGGAGCCTTATTAAGTGGGACGATAAGCGATCGATTAGGACGCAAGTCGGTGTTGCTGTTTGTTGCCATATTATCACCATTGCTGATGGTAGCTTTTTTATATGTAAGTGGATGGCTAATAGTCCTTGTGCTGCTGGGGTTGGGTTTTACCAGTCTATCCACAGGTCCTGTTTTTTTAGCCCTGGTTCAAGACCATTTTCCACGTAACCGAGCAGTCGGCAACGGGATTTTTCTGTCAATATCATTTTTGCTTCGATCCTTAGCTATGCTGATTGTAGGTATGGCCGGCGATAGGATTGGGTTGCAAACGGCCTTCTTATGGAGCGCAATAATCTCAGCAATAGCTATTCCAGGAATAATGTGGTTACCTACCGACATTGAGATTGAAAAAATATGACGAATCGCGAAGAAAAAAATCAACTACCGTTATTGAGCATCCTGAAAACCTGGTGGCCGTTAGCTGCCAGTTGGATTTTGATGGGCATGGAACTGCCAGTGCTTAGTGCATTTGTAGCACGCCTGAACGACCCAAAAATTCACCTTGCAGCCTATGGCGGTGTTGTTTTTCCTTTGGCGCTGTTAATCGAGGCACCTATCATTATGCTTTTGGCGGCTTCAACGGCCTTAAGTAAGGATTGGGCATCATATCAAAAACTGCGTATGTATATGTTAGGTTCTGGGGCTGCGCTTACGGCATTACATATCTTTGTGGCTTTTACCCCCTTTTACTATACTGTTGTGGGCGGATTAATTGGCGCACCAGAAGAAATAATTGAACCTGCCCGAATTGGATTAATGATAATGACCCCCTGGACTTGGTCAATAGCATATCGGAGATTTAACCAGGGAATATTAATTCGCTTTGGACATTCGGGTACCATTGGAATTGGGACTGGCATACGATTGGGAGTTGATGCTATTGTGCTCATTACAGGCCTGATTGTGCATGATATTCCGGGGATTATTGTGGCCACAAGCGCGGTGGCTGCTGGCGTTGTCGCCGAGGCGCTATATGTTGGTTTGCGTGTGCAGCCTGTATTGCGTACTAAGTTGAAATCAGCCCCCGTTGTGGAACCCGCATTAACCTATCGTGCTTTTGCAAAATTCTATACTCCCCTAGCCTTGACATCACTGATGATGCTAATGGTGCAACCTTTGGGTAGCGCTGCATTGAGCCGTATGCCGCGAGCTTTGGATTCCTTGGCTATTTGGCCGGTGGTCTCGGGATTAATTTTTATGCTGCGCAGCATGGGAGTAGCTTTTAATGAAGTTGTTGTTGCCCGTCTTGACGATCCGCTTTCTTCCAGAAGTTTACGCCGGTTTGCAAACTTACTGACCGGATTATCGACCTTGCTGCTACTAATTTTTGTGACTACACCGTTGGCCAATTGGTGGCTTCAAGATATTACCGCACTAGATCCTGCACTCGTGCGTCTGGCTCGAAATGGATTGTGGATTGGTTTGTTGTTGCCCGGATTAACGACATTTCAAAGCTGGTATCAAGGGGTAATACTTAATACTCGAAAGACAAGAGCTATCCCCGAGGCAGTATTTGTTTTTTTGATAATAACCAGCGCTGTATTAGCGATGGGTGTATTCTGGCAAAAAATAATTGGTTTATATGTGAGCTTAGGAGCTGTTGTTTTGGGCTCGTTAATACAAACGTTATGGCTGGGGTATCGCAGCCGCTCTGCAGTTGAAAATCTCTACCAACGCGACGCGTTTATCGATCTCAATTAACTAATAAAAAAAATATAGCTTAATCAATATTTTTAGAGAATTACTAATTAAAAACTTACCCTGTAAATACCAGGCATATTAAACGCCGATCATCTCTGCAACGATTCTTCTTGCAGCAGATTTAGCACGCATTGTTTTTTAAAACTTTATAGCATGATGAAAAAAACGATAATTACTATGCACTGACTACATATAGTAAGGATGAGCATGGTCAACACGGATGCAAATAATCCGATTTAAAAACGCAAATTTAGAAATTAGCTTTTGAGCGATAGTGCTGGGCGAGGATTTGTCTCTATTACTTTTACAAAGATAGGCACTAGGTCAGGGTCAAAGTGTTTTCCAGCGTTTATTTTTAAAAATTGCAACACTTCGAATTCGGGATGAGGTGGATGGTAAGGCCGTGCTGTTGTCAAAGCATCATAAACGTCTGTTATGGCAAGTAAGCGCGCCTCGATTGGAATTTCTCGCCCTTTTAATCCCTCAGGATATCCGCTACCGTCCCAACGCTCGTGATGATAAAGAATATAGGGTCGAGTCTTTTGTAGGTGACTGATGCCTTCAAGGATTTTTATTCCTGCCACAGGATGTTGTTTCATCAGAAACCATTCTTCTGCGGTTAATTTAGTGGTTTTATTAAGGATATGGTCGGGAATGATTACTTTGCCAATGTCATGTAAGCGTGCGCCGAATTCGAGAGTACGAATTTGATCCGATGGCCAACGCAGTTCTTCTGCAATCAATAGCGCGTATTGCGTGACTCGATCAACATGCCCGCGTGTGTATTTATCACGCCCTTCAATTGCGTTGGCAAGTACTTTAACTGTTTCGAGATAAGCTAATCCGATGTGTGCGATTTCTACTTCAGCAGAACGTAATAAGCGCGCACTGATCGTACTCACTAAATCTTTTGGGCTAATGGGTTTAGTCAAATAATCCTCAACGCCCAACTCACGACCTAGACGAATGCTTTGCGGAGAGTTGTCGGCCGTCAAAAACAAAAAGGGAATCGTCAGCAAATTATGATTTTGCCGAATATTTTTATAGAACTCTATGCCGTCCATATGTGGCATATTGATATCGGAGATAATTATGTCAGGCGTGAAATTCTTGAGAATTTTTAACGCGTCAAGGCCGTCGCTAGCTTGCAGTACCAAATAATTTTCAATTTGAAGGTATTGTGAAATAGTATCGCGAACATCATTGTTATCATCAACGATGAGAACTTTTTTACTGAGGACTGGAATTGTTGGTCGTTGCATAGGTTTATGGACGCTTGGTAATATAGTTTGATATGTTTTTGAGATATTTTACCAAATGGCTGACTTAGTGTATCAGAAAATATTGACACGTCGAGGGCACTTTGGCCGTAAATGATTAATTATTTGCAGATGGGTGAAAATCACATTATTTTATTATATGATTTTGAAGGAAGGATTTAAGCACACTTAATGCGAGCGATATTTCTTGAATAAATGTATTTACGGTCTTATGCCTAGGTGGCTTGAATTTGGTCCTTTAGCAACTCAAGTTCCCGATAAATATTCATTAATTGACTCTACTAACGCCCGCAATAATTAGACCCGATTATGGTTGATTACCGCTGACTGCAGTTTGAAGTCTCGTTGCACTGGTTGAGGGCTGAAATTGCGAGGTTATCCCTCTAGAAGCAATACGAGAACTTGCTCCACAGATGTATTTGAACTTAGATTTTCGATTGGTGAATGACGACCATGGCTTGTATAATACAATTAATTAAAGCGCTTGGTAATTACTACGATTTTATGAAACCCATAATGTATTATCATTGGCTTTATGTTAATATTGTCCCACAATAAAATGATACCCAATACCTAAACAATGATGCTAGAAAAATTTCTAAAACACCTCCCAAAATCATATTCTCAAGTTGATCGTGAACTCATCATCCGTGCATACAAAACTGGAGCTACGGCCCATGAAAATCAAAAGCGTGTTTCGGGGGAACCATATTTTTCACACTGCATTGCTGTCGCAAAAATATTGGCTGAAATGCTCGTGCCGCCCACGATTGTTGCCGCTGGATTGCTCCATGATACTGTTGAAGATACTCAGATCACATCGGATGATATTCGGCGTGATTTTGGTGACGATATAAGTAAGCTGGTCGACGCCGTTACAAAACTGACATCTTTGCCGCGCGTATCTCGCGGAGATAAATTGATGGACGATGATCAGTTTGATGGTGATCGTAAACTGACAAAAAATGAACATCCTCGAATGCGAGAAGCTAAATTATCGTTGGCATCAGAAACATTACGAAAAACCTTTTTAGCCATGGCTGACGATCCACAAGTTGTGTTGATTAAATTGGCAGACCGTCTCCACAATATGAGCACGTTACGCCATTTACCAGTCCATAAACAAATCCGAATTGCCCAAGAAACCATGGATATCTTTGCCCCTTTGGCGAGCCGTTTGGGGATTTGGCAAATGAAGTGGGAACTGGAGGATGAGGCCTTTCGCTATCTTCAACCTGATACGTATAGGGAAATTGATGACAAACTTAGTGCGCGTCGCTCAGAGCGAGACGAACAACTGACAGAAATTAAGAAGCACCTAATAAGTGTCCTCGCCCAAGCTGGTATGAAGGAAGTAGAAATTACTGGACGCCCCAAACATATTTATTCAATTTACCGAAAAATAACAAGGAAAGGTGTTCCCTTTGAAATGGTTCATGATGTGCGTGGTGTGCGCTTGATAGTACCCGAGAGCGGTGATTGTTATGCGGCTCTGGGAGAAATCCATGCCAATTGGCGGCCTATTCCGGGTTCCTTTGATGACTATATTGCTGCGCCTAAAGAAAATTTCTACCGTAGCTTACATACCGCAGTGATATATGACGATGGTAAAACCCTTGAAATTCAAATCCGTACATCCGAAATGCATCAAAACGCCGAATATGGTATTGCTGCTCATTGGCGTTATAAAGGTGGTCGTTCGAGCGACAAAGATTTTGAGCGCCGTATAGAATATTTGCGCAGTCTCATGGAATGGCGTCAGGATGTTGATGATGCTCAAGAATTTGTTGATAGTATGAAATCCGACGTTTTTGGCGACAGGGTTTACGTCTTCACTCCTAACGGCGACATTATTGATTTGCCCACCGGCGCAACCCCTATTGACTTCGCGTATAACGTTCACACCGAAGTTGGACATCGCTGTCGAGGGGCAAAAATTGGTGGAAAGCTGGTTCCCCTTGATACCGTGCTCAAAACTGGTGATCAAGTAGAAATCCTAACATCTAAGCGCGGTGGTCCAAGTCGAGATTGGCTGAATCCACACTTGGGAATGATCAAATCTCAACGTTCGCGTGCCAAAATTCGCCGCTGGTTCAAACAGCAAGACCGCGATCAAAATATAAAGAACGGGCGCGACATTATTGAGCGGGAAATGCATCAATTAGGTTTAAGTGATGTGAATTTAGAGCAACTGGCGCGTTCGCTGAATTTTAAAAATATCGTCGACCTTTCAGAGGCACTTGGCTGTGGCGATATATCACACATGCGGATTACCAATGCATTAATTAGTTCCGATGAGATCAAGCAGGACGATTTTGATCTCATCGGGTCTGTAGAAAAAGGCGTCGATATCTCTAGCGATACTACTGATGGCGTAAAGGTGCTTGGTCTGAAGGGGTTGCTCACGCGCACAGCTCGCTGTTGCAATCCAGCACCCGGGGATGATATTATTGGCTATATAACACGCGGCCGCGGCGCTACAGTGCACCGTCGTGATTGTCCCAATGTGCTTAGTATTAAAGACAAAGAACGTCTAGTGCAAGTTTCATGGGGAGTAGCAGAAAATGTGTTCAGGGTCCCGATACGTGTTCAAGCCTATGATCGTGATGGATTAATGCGCGATATTTCAACCGTTATATCTGAAGAAAGCGCAGGTATTAGAAGTGTTCGTGTTGATGTCAATCGTGAGAATATGGCTGTTTTTAGCCTGATCTTGGAAGTTCGTAACGTAGGGCACTTAAGTCGTGTGTTGAGCCGTGTTGAGCACCTAACCAATGTTGTTGATGCTCATCGGATGCGTTCGGGTTAGTGAATTCCAAAAGGATAACCTCATTTCTGATTTGACTCCTGTCCCCGAGGCTGTCGCATTACTGTTGGAATTTGTTTCTGTTTTGGAAACAGAGAATGTCCATTTACGCAATGCGTCTGGGCGCACGTTAGCCAAACCTATGTGTGCCACATTGCCATTGCCCCCCTTTGATGCATCTAGCGTCGATGGCTTTGCCCTTCGCTCGCAAGATGTGAATGCTGCTGCGGTTGACAGCCCCATTTCTTTAAATGTTAGTGGCGATATTCCTGCTGGCAGTCCTCCCAACTTTAGCTTGCACTCTGGACAAGCTGCTCGCATAATGACCGGGGCAGTGCTTCCTGATGGTGCTGACGCCGTTGTAATGGTCGAAGATACAGATTATGGTGTGCGTTCGGCTGGGACGCCGTTACCAAACAGAGTGCTGGTAATGCGGTCGGTTTCAATTGGTGAAAATATTCGATCGCGCGGGCAAGATATAAACTTGGGAGAGCAAGTGCTTCGTGCCAAACAAAATTTACGCCCACAAGATTTGGGGATGCTGGCTATGTTGGGCATAGATAAAATTCCTGTGATTCGTTGTCCGCGTATCGGTATCATTACACCGGGTGATGAATTGATCCCCCTTGGCAGTCCCCAACTTCCTGGAAAAATTTATGAATCGAATTCGTATATGCTTCGTTCGTTAGTTGAATCCGGCGGCGCCAAAACCCTTGAATTAGGTATCGTTGCAGATAATTATGAATCCATAAAAATTAGTTTAGATGGTGCTATTGCCAGTGGCGTGGATTTATTCATCTCTACGGGAGGGGTTAGTGTTGGTGCTTATGACTACGTGCTTGCTATATTAAAAACTGAAGACCAATTAAAATTGTGGCGGGTAAATATGCGACCTGGGAAACCACTGGCATTTGGGTATTATCGCGGTGTACCTTTTATTGGATTACCAGGAAATCCTGTGTCGGCATTTATCAGTTATCAAGTTTTCGTACAGCCATTGTTGCGCAAGATGCTAGGTTTGCCGCGTGCACAACGTACGATGCGCAGAGTACAATTGCAGGAAGCGATAGATTCTGATGGCCGCGAATCTTATTTGCGTGCAGTGATAACACTTGAAGATGATCGATGGATAGCCAACTTGACAGGACATCAAGGCTCGGGTAATCTACTTTCCTTAGTACAGGCGAATGCATTAATTATTGTTCCTGCCGGTGTAAAAAGCCTGCCCGCTGGTTCCGATGTTGATGCTTGGTTTTATTCTGTGGAACATTTTATTCCATAGCTTGCACTGGAATTTTTAAGATGGAAAACCAATTTGATAACTCAGCCAGGAAAGGCATTTTGATGGATTTACATATGTTTTAAGGAGTTTGCTGTTATATGGCATTATCAGAGAAAAAATTTAAAATTCGTTGGATATCGGTTATTTTAGTTCTCATAGGATTAGCTGATTCCATTTATTTAGCTTGGCTGAAATTTGCCAATGCAACCGCGGCCTGTGGCAATATTGGCGATTGTGAAAGCGTTAATTCCAGTCCTTATGCCGAGTTTGCGGGCATCCCCATCGCGCTTTTTGGTGCCATTGCCTATCTACTAATGCTGATCTTGCTCATCATGGAGCCTCGCAGCGAGTTTATGCGAACAAATGCTGCTTTAGGAATATTTGGAATTAGTTTAACGGGTGTCTTATATTCAGCATATCTAACTTATGTCGAGATCGTGATTTTACATGCTATCTGTCCATATTGTGTGCTTTCAGCAGTTGTGTTAGTGGCACTTATGATAATTTCGATAAAGAAATTAATGGATGATTTGGATGATCCAGAAGAGACATAGGGAGCACCTCTCTGCATGACTCAAATTCGTAGCCTTTACCTTTCATGTATTCATCCTGAAGATAGCTATTGTAGTGCTGCGCGCGTTGAATTTGACCCTGACGAAGGCTGTCTAACTTTTTCGCAACTGGGCGATGCAGAAGAAAATATTTGGGATGATGAACTTGATGGAATCGATAAGTGGGATAATGAAGATATAAATAATGATGATGATTTTTGACGGAGGCTAATTGAAGGATCGTGTTGATAAAATATTCTAGAAATGGCCAGTATTATTGAAAAAGCCTTTAGATAAATTCAAGTCTTAGGATTTTTATATTATTTTTGGATGGAAATTTGTCTTTTAATATATTACATTGAGATGTAGATAAACCTTAACCTATCTTGACCGCAGAATGTTGAAAATCGCTAATGCTTCTTGCTTGCCTCCTGCACCCTGCTCGCCACCAGGTCCCACGCAGGATGGACAGCCGTCCGTGCAGATGCAACTTGAAACTAACTCGAAAGCATGATCTATTAATTGGTCATGGCGTTCAAACAAACGCCGTGCATAGCCTATTCCTGCAGGGATCAATTCATAAATGACAATCGTTGCTTGCCCACCACTTAGCTTCGAGCGAGTGTCGGAAAATGAGCCAAGATCGCGACTGTCGCACATGAGAATAAAAGGTGCCACGTGACTTAGTGTGTAAACAGCGCCAGCCAGTCCGCTGCGAATACGAACAATTTGTTCTGCTCGTTGATGGCAGTTTGGACACAGTGTAATTAAATTTCCCAAACGATTGGCTTGGTGATATGATTCAAAAGCGCGTAAAGGTTGTTTATGGTGTACGTGATGGGATATCTTGGATTCGGGAACACCACAATATTGACAACGGTGTTGATCACGATTGCGCACGGTTGACGCAATTTCTTTCCAAGCCGGTCCATAATTGCCGGGTGCATTTTTCCACAATCCGGAAGCCTGCAGTGAATTAATGGATTCTTCTGATAGGGAAAGCCAATATCCTGTAGTGTTCAACTCAGAAGGTGGCATATCAAGTTTTTCAATTCCCAGTATTTCTTTAGTATCCCAATGAAATTTTTGAAAACCAGTTACTTGTGATATTGCCAATATCTCTCCATGAGATTTGGTGCCACCGGTGACAGAAGCGATTTCCATTAATTTTACCAATTGAACTTCAGTTTTTTGCTGGGGTAGGGTAAAGTAGTCCACGTCAACAGATTGTAGCGTGGCAACCTCGCGTTCAAAATCCAAAGTATCCACCCGATAGCTAGCTCCCTCGTGTAAATAAATCGCGCCAGGATGTACCATCCAAGGTGCTGATTCGCGATCAACTTTACCAAATGTTTTAGTGCCCCCTTGTGCTTTATATTGTAGCAGGATGACTGCCGAGGAGGCACTACGCAGAGAGATTTGAGCGGCAGGGTATTGATCAGCCATCCAAAAAAACTTACCCCCAGAATAGTGCAGTATACCAGAATCAAGTAATGCGGTAAGCAGGGCTAACACTTGAGATGGATCTAAATTGCCGAAGGATTCTCCGTCGGAAAAAGAAAGCTCAAAAGCCGCGCATTGTATATGTTGGATTAGGATTAATAGATTATCAGGATTGATCAATGCTTGCTCGGGAGTTCGTTGGAAGAAATAGTTTGGGTGGCGAGCTAAATATTGATCAATAGGATTACCGGATGCCACCAACACAGCAAGGGAAGCGTCTATTCCTCGACCTGCCCGACCCACCTGTTGCCAGGTACCAGCAATTGTACCGGGATAGCCGGCTAATACCGCCGCGTTCAGTCCTCCGATGTCGATGCCAAGCTCAAGTGCAGTGGTGGCAATAACAGCACGCACTTCAGAGGAACGCAGGCGACGCTCAATCTCTCGACGGTGCTTTGGCAAGTAACCGCTGCGGTATGCACGAACAGTGTTACTAGTTTTGGATGGTAAGCTCTCGCGTAGAGTTTTTAGCATTATTTCTACAGACCGACGAGTGCGTCCAAAAACAATCGTTTGCAGATTGTGGTCCAGTAAATCTCTAACAAGCCGCACGCATTCATTCAGTACGCTAGCGCGCAAACCTAAATCCAAGTTGATGATGGGTGGGTTGTATATTATAAAATGCTTTGGACCGCGAGCTGAACCATCTTGATCGATACATATCACTGGTTCTTCTATCAGCTTGCTGGCCATTTCTTGGGGATTGTCAATTGTAGCTGAAGTGAGCAAGAATTGCGGATGCGCACCATAATAGTGGGCGATGCGTTTTAGTCTTCGAAGTACATTTGCAACATGCGATCCGAATACTCCACGATAGGTGTGCATTTCATCAACGACAACAAATCGCAAATTTTGAAAAAAATCAATCCAGGCTGTATGATGAGGCAAGATGCCTATGTGAAGCATATCTGGGTTGCTGATGATGATGCGTGAGTTTTTCCGAACAGCCACCCGTGTGTTTCTTGGAGTATCGCCATCGTAGAGCGCTGCGTTGATATCCTTTATATTTGTCGCTGCAAAAATTTGTTCCATGCCCGCAAGTTGATCTTGGGCTAATGCTTTGGTAGGAAATAAATAAAGCGCTCGATCATCGGAACTGCGCAATAATTGATCGAAAATTGGCAGATTATAGCCTAATGTTTTTCCGCTGGAGGTATCGGTAATCAGCGTGGAATGCTGACCATTTTTCGTGACTTGCCAAACTTTTTTTTGATGGCTGAAAAGGGCATTAATCCCAATTTGTTGTAGCGCATCTTGCAGCACAGGATGGAGATTATCGGGAAAAGAAGAGAATCGTGCGGCGCGTGCTGGAATGGTGTGCCACGCAGAGATATTTCCCGCAACGTTGTGATCGGCGCGCCATTGTGCCAACAATTTATCAAGTGCCATGGTACATCATTTTTGATTGTGCTAGAAAAACATATAATTCAAAGGATTGCAGGGTAGGCATAGAAATGATGATATACATCTTGGATTAGTTGATAAATTCCCTTCTATTTAAAGAAATTCATTGGACATAGCCAAGAAAAGCAATTTTATATGCGCATTCTAACAGATGTAACTTAAAAGGCCTTGCACAAAATAGCAAGACCCTGTTCGAGCTTATGTGAATGAATTATTGTTAAGCAAAGGAGGCGGCTACTTTTTGTCGTTATTAACGCTTTCGTCCTCGCTGTCCTCGTCTCCCTTGAGACCGTCTTTAAAAGCTCGAATACCGCCGCCCATTTCACCTGCAATCTTGCCGATGCGGCCAACGCCAAAAAGAACCAAAACGATGACCAAGATAATAATTAATTCAGTGGGACCTAATCCGGCCATATATATCTCCTTATGATTTGTGTGTGTTCAAGGCTAAGTGTACAATGTATCAAGCAAAAACGCAACGTAGGAAAATGCTTAATAAAGATCATCAATTGCGCAACTCACTAGAAAGATGTTCAAGATCTAGACTGGCTGTATCGCAAAAAAGCATGGCTCGTTCGATAACATTGCGCAGTTCTCTTACATTGCCGGGCCAATCGTGATGCATTAACGCTTTCATAGCGCTGGGAGATATATCTTGAATGTTGATTCCCATGTTAAGGTTATTGAGTCGCATGAAAAGCCCTACCAATTCGGGAATATCTTCTTTGCGCTCTCTGAGAGCGGGGATATGTAGATCAACAACTTTTAGACGGTAATATAAATCTTCGCGGAATTTACCTTCTTTTAGCAGGGCAGTCAAATTCCTGTTAGAAGCTGCTAGGATTTGTACATCCACTTTAACGAGATTGGTGCCGCCGACTCGGCGAAAGGCACGCTCCTCCAGTGCTCGCAATAGTTTTGCTTGCATATCGGTAGGCATCAAAGATATTTCATCGAGAAAAAGGATGCCTTCATCGGCAATTTCAAATAATCCGTGCTTGCGTTTTTGTGCACCAGTAAAGGCTCCTGCTTCGTATCCAAATAATTCTGCTTCAAGTACGGTACTTTGAATTGCAGCGCAGTTAATACCTACGAAGGATTTAGCGGTGCGGTCGCTCATTTGATGAATGGCGCGTGCAAGTACTTCTTTGCCCGTGCCTGTTTCTCCTGTGATCAGGACGGAAACCGAAGCACGAGCTGCACGATGCGCTTGATGCACCAACACTTTCATTTTTTCACTTTCGCCAATGATGAAGTTTAGTTGTCCGCGCTGTTGCTCTCGCAAGTGATGCAGCTCTCGGCGCATGGAGACGACATCTTTAGCTCGTTGGATTGATTGATCTAAGCGTTCGAACTGGATTGGCTTTTGGAGAAAATCATGGGCACCATTTTTCATGGATTCAACAGCCATCTCAATATCCGGGTAGGCAGTGATCACAATTATGGGTGGACGGGCGGCAAGTTGCGCGGTCTCGTTAAGCAGGTCGGGGCCATAACCATCGGGCAGCTGGACATCCAACAATATAATATCAGCTTTTTCTTGATCAATTTGACTGCGTGCCTCGCTTAGCGTAGCGGCTGTAAGTACTTCGTAGCCTTGTCCTGTTAGATGATCGCTTAAATTAGTGCGAGCATTTTCTTCGTCGTCAACGACAAGAATCGTGATACTCATATTTTTAAACCTCGGATTCTGGCTTGGTGGGAAGTTGAATGTGAAAAACGGTGCCGCCTGGGAAAGATGTTAGAGTGATACTACCTCGATGGGCCGTGACAATTTGCTTGGTGATTGCCAGTCCTAAACCGGTACCGCCAGGATTGGTAGTAAAAAAAGGATCAAAGATACGTTGTTGCATATCTTCAGGAATACCAGGTCCCGTGTCCGAAATGTCAATTTGTACTACTGATTTTCCGGGGCGCGGCGTTTTTGGAGTTAATCTTATTGCAAGCGTTCCTCCACTGTCTTTCATGGCCGTGACTGCATTGCTAATGATATTAGTAAAAATTTGTTCCAAGCTTCTTTGATCCCCCCAAACAGGTGGAAGATTCTCAGGTGTTTGGGCGTGATAGGTGATATTGACACGTTTTAAGCGCGGTCGCCAACGGGTAAGCAAACGATCTATAAGCTGATCCACGTGAATAGCATTGAAGCTGTATGTCCCAGTACGAGAAAATGCGAGCACAGATTCCATGAGGTCTGTAAGACGTTGACAATCTTCTTGCATCCGGGTGACACGTTCGAGGTTTGGAGACTCGGCCGTGAAGGTTTGCTCTATTAGTTGCAGTCCCATACTAATATTGTTGATGGGATTGCGTACTTCGTGCGCGAAAATCGAAGTTACTTCGCCAAGTATGGCTTGCTGCTCAAGTTGTAATGTGCGCAATCTAGTTTGCTCGCGTTCGCTTTTGTCTTGCAATAGTAGCAAAATACTTATTACTATGTCGTTCTTGGTAATCGGATATACTGCGACATGGGCTGGAAAGGCGCTGCCATCTCGGCGGTGCAAGTTGATCGATCCTAGGTTGTGGGTGCTTACTCCTTCGAAAGCTTTCGAAATCGCTGGAACCAAGCGGTCAGTGCCTACCAGAATATTCTCAATAGAGTGACCGACAATTTCGGCACTAACATATCCTAAGGTCAATTCAGCAGCTGGATTGATACTCTCGATCGTTAGGTCAGGGGCTGCGGTTATAATACCATCTTTAATGCTTTCCCTAGCAGCCTGCCACACGCTGAGCTCTTGTAAGCTTTTTGCAAGAGCGTTGCGTAAATTGGTGCGGGAAATCGTGTTTTGAATAATAATGCTGACGATGGATGCTAAAATATTTAATCTCAATTGGATATTTTTTGGGAGCGTATCTTGGCGACCGCCAGCAATCACGATACCAATCCACGACTGTTCTTCATTGATGGGTACAGATGCAAAATATTTTAGACCTTCGGCGCGGGCGCGTTGATGGAGCAGTGTTAAAACAGAGCGCTGCCCCTTAATCCATTGAAATGCCTTTAAAAAATGGTTCAAGTCGGGGGGAAAAATTTCAGCAGGGAATGTGCTATCCTCGCCCAGATAAACAATTTTTTGCAGTCCTGGATGTCTTGCGTTGCCAATATAAATTGCGAGCTCGCCGTCGGGGAAATAATCATGAACGGCGTCCAGGGCTAGACTTAGACTAATGTTAGGATCATCGCTTATCAAAGCTTTGGTGATTTGTTTCGGGTAAGAAAGTATTTTTTCAAGTCTGTCTTGTTCAAATTGACGTTGTGTGATGGTCTCTTCAGTTTCAAAAAGAACTAAAATCCAGGGCGAATCGGTCCCAAGAGATTCCGCATGTGCTGAAATCGAAACACGTTGATTATAGCGAGTAATTATATTAGTAATATCGTAGGATTCATCAACAAAATCGTAAAAACGGTATTTTTCTTTGTTTATTCCGAATAAATCTCTTGCATCGAGTGATTCTAATTCTGATTGTGTATACGATGCTAGCTCAATGGCTTGTCTGTTAGCTGCTATAATACTGTGGTCGTGTTTTTCTATCAACAGCGCTGGTTTATCCATCGCGTTGAGCAAATTACTGAAATCTAGACCGTTAAATTGTGGCCGGGAAAAAATATTGGAAACCATATTAAATTCTGATCAAATTCTGTCGTGCTCGGGCAGAGGGAATCCCCTCCATCGAGCGATATTTTGCTACTGTGCGGCGAGCAATATTGTATCCTTTTTTTGTTAAAATGCCCGCAACTTGAGAATCTGTCAAAGATTTCTTTTCTCCGGCGATGATCTCACATATTTCTGAACGAATTGGTAAGCTGCGGTCAAAAAACTGGCTTAACGGGATAATGCGACCATTAGGAAGTTGTGCTGTTTTTCCAGAAACTGCCCGTGAAATCGTCGATTCGTGCACATTTAAAATTTCTGCGACACTAGCCCGAGTCATTGATTTTAATTGTTTGTCACCATGAGTAATGAATTCGCGTTGTTTTGTTGTCATATAGGTCATAAGTTGTTTCATGGTGTTGCTGCGTTGTCGCAAACATTTAATCAGTAAATTTGCTTTTTCAAAATCATGTTGCCACTGTGCAGCCATTTCGACTGAAGCTTTTTTAATTTCTTCTCGAAATAGAGGATTAATACGCAGCGATCCTCTAATTGGGAAAAGAATTTCCACCACAAATGCACTGTCTGGATGATCCTCTAGGAAGCGAATGATGATGTCGGGGCGGTGATAAACTTGAGGTTGAATTTCACTTCCTTGGCGGATGTTCCCCCAGTAAGCACGCGCTGGATAAGGGTTGAGATTGGCGCCAATGAAATGGGAAATTTCTTCTACTTGAACTGCAGAAAGACCCAGACGTTTACCAAGTTGAGCGTAGTGATGGCGGCTGAGCAAACCTATGCCTTCTTGAATAACCCTTTTCGTTCCGACTGGGATCGGCTGTGTTTTTCTCAATATTCCTAATTGCACTAATAAAGCTTCTTGTGGTGATGTAGCTCCCACGCCAATAGGTTCAGCACGCCGTATAATCGAAAGTACATCTTCGATGCGTGATAAAGGAACGTGATGATATCGGCTGATTTCCATTGGATCTGTGTCAAGTAATCCATTCTTGTCGAGACTGGTCAATATGTGCGCTGCAATGAGACGCTCTTGATCTTCTTGAAGGTCCACGGCAATTTGGGCTAATACAAAGCTGGCTAAATCAACAGTCGGAGCAAGATTGTCGTCAGGCAGATCTTCTGGAAGTATATTGTTTGCAGTTGAACTTTTTCCAAGACCTTGGTAAAAATCTTGCTCTGAGGCTGTGAAAACAATGGGCTCTTGTGATTCGGTATGCAGACGTTGATTGCATAATGGACATGGGCCCGCAAATATCAGCGTTCGTCCGCAAGCGTGGCAGCGGCGTTCATCTACCAATTCTAGAGCTGGATTTTGGGCTAAATCCGATTCAATTTTTTGTTTTAGCTCAACAGTTGTCATATTAAGAAGCGCCATCGTTTGTGCTAGATGAGCTGTTGTCTGCGGCCTTAGTTGGTGTGATTGGCTTAAATACATTTGGTGCTCCCTTACGGCAAGTATAGCTGGATTTAATGAATGTTGCAAGTTTCGTGCCATAATGGTTGCAAGAGGGATGCCAGAAGCGTGGGGTATAGGGAAATATTAATATAAAGGTGATTGTTTAGCACAATGCTTCATACCAATAAGTGAGTATCATTTTCTGAACAAAGCTATCTATATTATTTAGATAGCATTTTTTAATCCTGGTACAATTTATTTGCATTGCTATATACGTATTAGAAAAATAGAGACCTTATGAAAACATTGACGGTTGTTGGTGGGGGATTAGCTGGCAGTGAGGCTGCTTGGCAAGCAGCCCGGCGCGGGATTCATGTAAAGTTGTTTGAGATGCGTCCAGCCGTCGAAACTGGTGCGCATACTAGCCCATATTTGGCGGAATTAGTTTGTTCGAACTCTCTAGGTTCAAACTTAGGTGATCGCGCTCTTGGTCTGCTAAAGAATGAACTTCGTCATATGGATTCTTTGTTGGTGCAATGTGCAGATCTGACTGCTCTTCCGGCTGGAGGCGCTTTGGCAGTTGACCGGGATCGGTTTGCTCAACTTGTTACTAAGCGATTAGATGAACACTCCAATATAGATATCATCCGAAAAGAAGTGAAAACCATACCCGATAATATAGCGATAATAGCTTCTGGTCCTTTGACCTCATCGCACCTTTCCGATGCGCTTGTTGAGCTAACTGGGCAAGAACACCTTTACTTCTTTGATGCCATATCTCCAATTGTGATTGTTGATTCGATTGATATGAATATTGCATTTCGAGCCTCGCGCTACGGGCGTGGAGAGCAAGATGATGGCGACTATATCAATTGTCCGATGACACAGGTTGAATATGATGTTTTTGTAAATGCATTAACTTCTGCTGAACGTATTGTGTTAAAGTCTTTCGAGGTGCAGTTGGAGTCCGGTGTTAAGGCTGGGATGCATACATGTTTTGAGGGTTGCCTGCCGATCGAGATTCTAGGTCAGCGTGGTCACGATACGCTTGCTTATGGCCCGATGCGACCGGTAGGTCTGACCGATCCGCGTACAGGACGCAGGCCGTTCGCTGTGATCCAATTACGTCAGGATAACATAGCTGGTACGCTATATAACCTGGTAGGGTTTCAAACTAATCTAACATTTTCAGAGCAGCGGCGTGTTTTCCGCACGATACCTGGCTTGGGAAAAGTCGAGTTTGCTCGTTTTGGTCAAATGCACCGCAATACTTTTATTTTTTCGCCAGCTTTACTGCGCCCAACTTTGCAATTTCATAATCGGGAAGACTTGTTTTTTGCTGGTCAAATCACGGGCGTTGAGGGTTATGCTGGTAATATTGCTACCGGGTTATTAGCTGGCTGGAATGCGGCTAGATATTTGAATGGTAAAACACCTGTTGTACTTCCTAAGGTTACAATGCTAGGAGCGCTCTGTCATTACATCACCCATGCCAGTCCGGAAAATTTTCAACCGATGAAAGCTAACTTTGGCATTTTTCCTCCATTAGAAGTTATAATGGGAGGTAGGCGTAACAAACGACAACGTATGGCGGCATATGCGAAAAGGTCGATAAAAGAATTAACTACGTTTCTAAAAATAGCATAATAACATCGAATATTTGGAGCTTGTATTATTATATATGGTGCGCATAGCCATATTAGCCACATTTCTTTCTCATAAATCTTCCTTTTCCTATAAAAATGAACAAAAAAACTCTTGCAATCTTAGTTGCTACAGCCCTTTTAATCATTACGGGCATTATTTTAGAAAATAAATTAAGCGCAGTTAGAATTTTGCCATTTGATGGGCAGCATGCTTTAACTTATGTCGAACAGCAGATCCAATTTGGACCACGGATTCCAGGAAATCCCGGTCACGAAAAGATCGTAGCCTGGCTGCGTGATGAGCTAGCGTCCATGAATTGGGATGTACAAATTCAAGAATCTGTAAGTATGGGGCACCCCATAAAAAATATCATTGCTAGGCGTGGCAACCAAGAGAATAATAGTCCTTGGATTATTTTTTCTGCCCATTATGACACGCGTATTTATGCGGATGAGAGCCAGGACCCAACTAGCAGATCCCTGCCTGTGGAAGGGGCAAACGATGGCGCGTCCGGTGTAGCAATATTGGTCGAACTTGCCAGAGTTATCCCCAAAGATTTTCCTGGTGAAATTTGGCTGGTTTTCTTCGATGCCGAGGACAATGGACGTATTGATGGTTGGGATTGGATTTTGGGTTCTCGCGTTTTTGTTGATACGCTTGAAGGGCGACCAGATGCTGTTGTATTGGTTGATATGATCGGCGATGCTGATTTGAATATTTATATTGAAAAAAATTCCGACCCAGGATTGACAGCTGAAATTTGGGGAATAGCAGCGGAACTAGGTTATACTCAATACTTTATTCCTGTGCCCAAATACAGAATGCTTGACGATCATATCCCGTTTTTGCAGGCAGATATACCGGCAGTTGATCTTATTGATTTTGATTATCCTTATTGGCACACAACGGAGGATACCCTTGATAAAGTTTCTGCCGAAAGTCTCAAGATTGTTGGCGATACTTTGCTAGCTTGGCTAAATACAAAACGTTGAATTAGTTCTATATTTTACGCCATTTGCATAAAATATAGAGAAATTATCATAATACTTCTACACAGATATGCATGTTTTATCAATAAAAATTGATATTCAAACAAGCTTACCGGGCACATCTTTGCCCATGATTTACGAATACTAAAAAAATATTTATGTCTGAAAAAACATTGCAAACACGTAATTCTCGTGAACGCGCCTTTTTGATTGGTGTAGATTTACGCAGTCAAGAACAGCTGCTTTCTGTCGATGATTCACTTGGAGAATTAACCCTGCTAGCCGAAACCGCAGGCCTCGATGTTGTTGGCTGGGAAACACAAAAACTGAATCATCCCAACCAAAAAACCTTTATCGGTTCTGGGAAGGTAAAAGAAGTGCAGTCCCTGTCAAGTGAACTTGACGCAGATGTAATTATCTTTGATGATGAATTGTCTCCTCGTCACCAACGAGAACTTGAAAAGATATTAGGAGATGATATACGTGTACTGGACCGTACAGCCATTATCCTAGATATATTTGCTCAGCATGCCAGCACTCGTGAAGGTGCCTTGCAAGTTGAATTAGCGCAATACGAATATCGTCTGCCTCGTTTAACTCGTGCCTGGACTCACTTGGCTCGTCAAGCTGGTGGTGGCGGTGGGCGCGCTGGGGGGGTTGGCGGGGTAGGTCTGCGTGGTCCGGGGGAAACGCAGCTTGAAGTTGATCGACGCGATATTCACAGGCGTATTTACTATCTCAAAAAAGAAATTGAACAAGTGCGCGCCCATCGACAGCGACATCGCGCTCGCCGTAAACGCTCGCGTACCCCTGTGGTGGCACTGGTGGGCTATACCAATGCTGGAAAATCGACCTTGCTAAACCGTATCGCGTCTTCTGATGTATATGTGGCAGACAAACTTTTTGCAACGCTCGACCCCACCACACGACGTGTTGTTTTACCGGAAGGTTCCCCCATTTTATTTACCGATACAGTAGGTTTCATTCAGAAATTGCCAACAACGCTAGTAGCTGCTTTCCGTGCTACGCTTGAAGAGATCTCCGAGGCTGATTTGCTGTTACATGTGTTGGATATTTCCCATATCAATGTGCAATCGCAGGCAGAGGCTGTTCACCAAACTATTGTAACAATTGGTGCTGATCACATTCCGATATTGACTACTCTTAATAAAATTGACTTACTCAATGACCCTGATAAAGCACGTCAATCTATGCTGACTTTCCCTGATGCCGTGGCTATTTCAGCATGCACAGGAGAGGGTATTGATGAGCTGCTCGAAGCTGTACAGAAGCACCTTTTCGATACATATACTCCACTCGAGGTGACTATACCATATCAAGAGGGAGGTCTGATCTCACTCTTCCACACACAAGGTGATGTTGAATTAATAGAACACAGTGGGCAAGGTGTTACGTTGCGAGGTCGACTTCCAGGCCGTTTTATAGCCCAATTCAGCGCATACATAATGCACAAGAAATAGAGTTATTGAAGAAAATATTCCGCGTACTGTTTTTTTGATGATTCAATAGAATATTTTTTACGGCGCACAATGGTAGAATATATTTGTGGGATTGATTTCGAATTTTATTATTTTATTCAAATGGATATTGAAATTGGTGAAAGCAGTTATTTTTTGTATATTACCGCGTAATATCCTCATAAGTCACTCACTAATTATACGCGCAAAAGACGCCCCTGAAAGTTTTAGATTCTATATTTTCGGTCCGGCCCCCAGAACTTCGGGCGAAACATACTCAGAATACTTTTTGAAATTTTCAATAAAGCGAGCTGCAAGCTGATGATACTTGGCATCGTAGTCTTTTTGACTTGGCCAAGATTTTGCCGGATATAGTACATCATCTGACACATGCGGGCATTGCATTGGCACTTCAAACCCAAAGATCGGATCGATGTAATAGTCCATATCAAGTAACTGGCCGTTTAGTGCCGCACTCAGCATTGCGCGCGTGTGCCGGATGATTATACGCTTTCCCACGCCGTAATGTCCACCAACCCAGCCAGTATTGAGCAGCCAGGCATGGGATTGGTAACGTTCCATTTTTCGAGCTAAAAGCTGTGCATATTTTGCGGGGTGATAAACCATAAAGGGCGCACCAAAGCACGCGCTGAAAGTTATCTCCGGTTCTTCCCCCAGGCCAATTTCCGTTCCACCAACTTTCGATGTATAACCTGAAATGAAATGATACATGGCTTGATCGGCCGTTAACTTTGCGATAGGAGGCATCACTCCGGAAGCATCGCAAGTTAAAAAAATGATATTCTTAGGGTGTCCGCCTCTACCTGAAGACAGTGCGTTATCAATGAAATGTAGCGGATAGGACGCGCGCGTGTTTTCAGTGATTTCGTCGTCATCTAGGTCAACTTTTCGAGTAATAGGATCAAAGATTACGTTTTCGAGAATCGTGCCAAAGCGTTCTGTCGTTGCATAAATCTCCGGCTCAGCTGAGGGAGAGAGCTGAATGACTTTGGCATAGCATCCACCCTCAAAGTTAAATACTCCTTCATCTGCCCAGCCGTGCTCATCATCTCCAATCAAACTTCGATTTGGATCGGCAGATAGCGTTGTCTTGCCTGTACCTGAAAGACCAAAAAAGAGCGCAACATCATCCTCGTCGTCACCTTGATTGGCTGAACAGTGCATAGTCATCACGCCTTTTTTGGGTAACAGGTAATTCATCACGGTAAAGATAGACTTTTTAATCTCGCCACCATAACCACTATTGCCAATGATCGCGATTTGTTGCTCGAAATTTAAAACAATAAATGTTTCAGACCGGGTACCATCTATAGAGGGGAATGCGTTGAAGGATGGAATTGCAATGACTGTGAACTCAGGTACGTGCTGGCGGTAGGCTTCGGCGTTTTTTGGCAGCAAAAACATATTGCGTGCAAAAAGGCTATGCCAAGCATACTCTGCAATAATGCGAACCGGTAGTTTGTAGTCACTGTGAGCACCAGCATAACAATCTTGCACAAAAAGATCGCGCCCCTGAACAAAACCTTGCAAGCGGTTATAAAGCTCTTCAAATTTCTCGCGGCTGAATGGGCGGTTATATTCTCCCCACCAAATATTCTCTTCGGTTGTAGGCTCCCTAACCACAAATTTATCTTGTGCAGCGCGCGCGGTGTGAGTCCCGGATGTCACAATGATTGGCCCATTGTGCGAAATACTACCTTCGCTGCGAAAAACAATTTCTTCATATAAACTCTCGGGAGGCAAATTCCAATATGTTTTGCGCAAATTTATCAGGCCGATATTTTTTAACCCGTAATCGCTCTTTTGCGCTAAGGCTTGACCTTCAGCGGGCGTTTTGATATTAAGTATATTATTCATAAAAGTATCCAATCTACGAAGAGCATAAAGAATACAAGGGTTATATTATGTGTCTCTTGAGGTGCCTGGTGGGTTTAAAACCAATCCCTGATAAGTTTTCGATCACCAATATAGATTTCATTGGGAGCCGCTGGATCTAAGACCCAGCGTATGCGCTCGATACCCTCGGTCAGATCTTTGATCGAACCAGCATAGCTCAGGCGTAAAAATCCTTCCATGCCAAAAGCGGTCCCCGGTACCGTGACGACCAAAGCCTTATCCAAAATATTTTGCGCCATCTTAGCTGAATTGTTACCGTAAGCGCGAAAATCAGGCAGCACATAAAAGGTGCCATCGGGAGGTACAATTTTTAGATCATTGAAGGCTTTGAGTTCACTCATGATAACATTGCGGTTATTCTCAATTGATAGGCGTAAATTCTCGATGATGGCTTGTTGCCCAGTCAGCGCACCTTCTGCACCGGCTTGCAACAGTGTTGATGGGTTGGATGTCATCTGAGCCTGAACATTGGTCATAATCAATATTAACTTGCGAGGTGCGATCAACCAACCAATGCGAAAACCTGTCATGCCATAGGATTTAGAAATCCCGTTAACAGCGATAATATGTGAATTGTCTATATCTTTTGATGTAAATGCGTAACCTGGCTGCCAAACCTTACGATCAAACACCAACTTGTGGTAGATATCATCCATTATTAAGTAAATCCCTTTGCTTTCGCAATACTCAACTAGCTCGCTAATGAACTCTGCCGAGTACATAACGCCCGAGGGGTTATTGGGACTGTTGACAATGATTGCTTTGGTATATGAACCAACTGATTGTATAATGTCTTCTATGCGATGGTAAAAAGAACCATCTTCGGGCACGACGGTTACAGGTACACCGTAGCACATCTTAATCATCTCAGGATAGCTGACCCAGTATGGGGCCAACATGATGACTTCATCTTGGGGATTGAGCAATGTATAAAGAATGTTGAATAAAGATTGTTTAGCCCCCGTTGTGATGATAATATTCTCTGGGGCAACAACTCTCCCGTAGTTTTCCTCCGTGTATCGGATGACTGCTTTTTTGAGCGAAGGCATGCCATCAACCCGAGAGTATTTTACATCTCCAACGCGCAGCTTAGCAGAAGAACTTAATATGGCGTTGATCGGAGTGCGGTTCATGGGTTCGCCGATTCCTAAGTTGATGACAGGCTCTCCCTTCGCGCGTAAAATTGAAGCCTGTTCAATAAGCGCAAAGGTTGGCGAAGGTGCGATTGCTCGCGCTTGAATACTTAAACTCATTGTTTCTCCAGTTAACAATACGCTTATAATATTTTAAGAAATCAAATATGTTGAGAGTTGCTATTGTGACCGTTTTACCAATAAGTCGATTTATCTTAGTTTGCACATACGTAATTTAATTGTGACCACTGCTTCATATCGCGGTTATTATACACTGGAATGTATATGCGTTATACTCAAGAATATGATGTCGCATACCAGACCCAATCAGAATATAAGCAGAGTGCACCGCTCCAAAGATGCCGCTAAAATAAATTATGATCGCATTAGCCATTGGTATGACTTGCTAACCGGATCCAGTGAGTGGCAGTTTACGCGTGCAGGTTTGAATTTGCTCAATGTTCAACCTGGAGAGAGCGTGCTAGAAATTGGTTATGGTACCGGGAAGGCAATCTTAGCACTGTCACAAGCCGTTGGGCCAGGAGGCTGCACTGCAGGCATAGATATCTCGTCAGGTATGATGGCTGTCACCCAAAAACGTCTGCAAGCTGGTGGCGTGCTTAATGATGTGGATTTACGGTGTGGAGATGCCCTTCACTTACCCTTTCTGCCAACGTCATTTGATTCTGTATTTATAAGCTTCACTTTAGAACTTTTTGATACGCCTGAAATCCCTCTCTTGTTGGCAGAATGCTGGCGAGTACTGCATGCGGATGGCCGGATCACTATTGTTGCATTATCAAATATCGAACCCAATAACTTGGTGGTGCGATTGTATAATTGGGCGCATCGAATTTTCCCCAACTTTATTGATTGTCGACCCATTAATACCAGGGAATCTATTCTTCAAGCGGGGTTCCTTGTTCATGATACACATTTAAAAAAAATGTGGAGCCTTCCTGTAGATATAATTTTGGCTTATAAAAAGACCCAATTTAATAGTCTTCTCAATTATAAATAGTTTTGCTTTTTTGCTCGAATATTAATTGCTCCCATATTGAAATGCTCCAGGATTAACGTTATCTAGAGAATGATTGAAGCTAATATCTCTGTCACCTCAGAATTCGTTGGTTTCTCTTGAGTATTATTTATGAACGAGAAATTTTCTTACCGTTGGTAATGCAAGACTTCTATGATCTTTTTTGATATGCAAATCCTCTGGGAATAAGTATGGTAATCTTTCATTGTTTTTTGAAATCTATATGAGTGGACATGATGCCTCGATATAGTATGTCCTGAAAGAAAAATACTTTATTTGATCTGAATAATATCAATTTAACCTTGATCAAACACGCCATGCCCGTCCTGGAACCACGATTACCCCCATCGCAGTGGCAGCTTTCTGAGCAAGGTCGCCGCTTGTCGAGAGCTTTGGCCGATGAATTGTTAAACTACGACCCCATTACGATATTTGCCAGTCAGGAGACAAAAGCTCTAGCCACAGCCGAGGAAATTGCGAGAGTATTGAAATTGCCTGTCCTTGTTGTACTTGATTTGCACGAGCATGAACGCATGACCACCGATTGGATGGATACGGAGGAAATATTTTGTACCAACGTAAAAAAGTTCTTTGATTTTCCTGATGCGCAGATATTTGGGTGTGAGACTGCCAACCAATCTCTAAAACGTTTCGAAACTGCTATTCTTAATCTGCTCTCAAAGCACACCAGCCAAGATATTGGCATAGTGTCACATGGCACGGTGATATTGCTATTAGTTAGCAAATGGATAGAAATCCCGGCTTTCTCCTTGTGGCAGCGATTGAAATTACCCGATATTGTGCTGCTGACTTCTTAACATTTTTGAGCGTAATTCGTTTTTTTCCGTGAACTCCCGTAAGTGAGATGAATTTAAGGTATGAAAATAATATATTTGGTCTACCAAAGATTGAGCATTAGATTTCGTATATCAGCGGATAGCTTCGCTCTTATATAATTTCATGAGAAGGACAGATAATACATAAGCGAGCACATTAATGTTGAACCTTGATTTTCTACAGGCGTTATCGCAAGCTAACATCGAAACTCGTCACGACGCGCCCACGCGCACCATCTATAGCACGGATGCATCTATGTATCAAATAGAACCGTTAGCTGTGGCTTTCCCGCGTGTTTTGGATGAGCTCAACAACATTGTTGACCTGGCCGCAAAATATAAAACCCCAATTATTGCACGTGGGGCTGGTTCTGGACTTACAGGCGGTGCAATTGGCGCGGGATTGATTGTCGATACTTCCCGATATTTGGATAATATAATTGAAGTGCGACATGATCGCGAGGGTGGTCATAGTTGGGCCTCTGTTGAGCCCGGTGTTGTGCGGGTGCGCTCAACCAAGCTGTAGAGCACTGTGGTCTGCAAGTTGGCCCTGATCCTGCGTCCGCTGACCGTGCGACTGTAGGAGGCTGCATCTCCAACAATGCTACAGGTGCGCACTCTCTCTGCCACGGGATGTTTGCTGATCATACACTTGCTGTGGAAGCAGTATTAGGGGATGCCCGCACTACAACTTTTAGTATGATTGATCTAGTGTCTGCTAGGCAGCATGCCGTACATGATGGCACATGCGTTAGCGCCTTTTATGCCGCGGCGCTTTTGATCCGCGCTGAGCAATCCGCTATAATTCGCACTAAATGGCCTCGTACTTGGCGAAGAGCTGCCGGTTATAACCTGAACTATTTGTTGCCCTGGTCGCCCACAACGCCGTCTCAGTGGCCTGCGCCTCACTATCCGTCCATTGACCCGGGACATATCAACTTAGCCGCTCTGATGGCCGGCTCAGAGGGAACATTAGGAATAATTCGAAAAGCTAAAATTCGACTTGTACCAAGACAGGAGCACACCGTTTTGGCTGTGCTCTTTTTTGAGAATGCTGCCTTGGCGTGTGACGCTACACCCGGTATTTTGGAGCATAGACCTTCGGCTGTCGAATTAATACCTCGCGCGCTAATTGATCTGGCTGGCAACGTACCTGGATATGCGAATTTGCTCAATTTCTTGCCCAAGTACGACCGAAGCGATCTGCTTGTCGTTGAATATAGCGGGGATAGTTTTAACGACATTTGTCAAAAAGCCCGTAACTTGCATCCCAACGCCGTAATTGCTGAGAGTACTGAAGAACAATCACAGGTATGGTCCTTGCGAAAAGCTGGTCTTGGATTGTTGCAATCGCAGCCTGGTGATTTTCGTTCGCACACTTTTATTGCAGATCTTAGTGTTCCGGTTGAACATTTAGGGTTCTATGTGCGCGAGATGCAAAATATCTTTTCTGAGCACAACACCAGCGGTCACTTTTACGCCCACGCCTCAGCCGGATGCTTGCATATGCGTCCGATCTTAAATTTGAAAACGGAATCAGGGCGTGTTGATTTACGCTCCATTGCTGAAGCAGCAGTAGAATTGGTAATTAGCTTGAATGGTGCCACAACTGGAGAGCATGGTGATGGCTTGGCACGCTCCGAATGGCTAGAACGACTCTTTGGCAAAGAGATTATGATTGCGTTTCGTACTTTGAAGCAGGCTGTCGATCCTCAAGGGATTTTTAATCCTGGCAAAATAATTGATCCCTTACCGATGGATGAAAACCTGCGGTATCTCCAGGATACACCATCACGGGTGTGGCAAACCACACTGGATTTCTCGCATCAAGGCGGTTTTCAAAGCGCTATCGAAATTTGCAATGGTGCCGGCGTTTGCCGTAAAACAGACGGTACGATGTGTCCGAGCTTCCAAGCTACGCGTGAAGAACTACATACTACCCGCGGTCGTGCCAACTTATTACGATCAATGATCAGCACCAGGTATACGAAGCCTTCTGAGATTGATGATATATATGCTGCCCTTGATCTATGCTTGGCTTGCAAAGGCTGCAAATCCGAATGTCCTTCCGGCGTAGATATGGCAAAAATTAAATACGAGTTTTTACACTATTATTTCCAATCCCATCGTCGAAAGCTGCGCGATTATGTTTTTTCGTACGTCGACATATTCGCACGCTTCGGCGCCCCGTTTGGAGAGCTGATCAACAGTATTTTTGTTAATAAATTTCTACGCCAGTTTTTCCTTCGAGTTTTCAAGTTGCATCCCAAACGGTCGTTACCTAAATTTCGAAAAGTGACCAAAGCTAGATCACAACATAATTCTCCCGAAAAGAACCTGCTCAAGAGTTGTCTTTTCCTTAGTGACCCTTATACTAAATATTTTTATCCTGATGCTCAAGCAGCTTCCTTTAGAGTCTTAGCACAAGCGGGCTACCGAGTACACCTGATTCCTGCGATTGGAGCAGGTCGCACGCTTATATCAAAGGGTTTCCTTGGATCTGCCAAACGGCAAGCGATCAAGGTGATCAAGGCGATTGAATCGATTGATCCTAAAGGAACATTACCCATTATAGGTATCGAACCTTCTGAAATATATACCCTGCGAGATGAGTATCTCAATTTATTTCCCCACGAGGCGCAAGTTGTGAAAATAGCTCGTAGAGCTTGGATGATAGATGAATTCCTCATACGATTGGGCGACAACGGAATGCCGCGTATCAGTAGTTTGCCGCTGGTTACAAAGAACTCGCCTGGTTTGGTTCTATTACATGGCCACTGTTACCAAAAATCTCAGGCGCCTGCTAGTGATGGTAATCCGATTGGTGTGGATGCAACCATAGCTATGTTGCAAGCTGCTGGATATCAAGTTGAGCTTATTGATGCCGGCTGTTGTGGAATGGCCGGAGCTTTTGGATATGAGGCTGAGCATTATGCACTTTCGATGCAAATTGGGGAACTGAAACTTTTCCCGGCTTTGCGCAGTGTGGGGAAAGATGTTATCGTTGCTGCTGCAGGAGCTTCTTGCCAGGCTCAAATCAATGATGGCATCGGCCTTGAAGCTGTACACCCTATCATGCTCATAGGGTTAAAGCACTAAATCCTAGTTTTCCCCTTATCGATATTGCACCAATAATAGTGAGTTCTTGATATAATCTTTCTTTATTTGAATCAATTAAGATGATATGAGGTGTTCATATGCATATGATGATTACTATTTTAACGATGGCTCTTGGCGGCAAGCCGGATAATATCAATTTATTGTATTTAGATCCCGGTTCGGGAAGTATTTTATTGCAATTACTTATCGCCAGCGGCCTGGGCGCTCTTTTTGTGATTCGCTCTTCTTGGGGCAAGATCAAAGCGTTTTTCAATAAATCAAACGAAGAAGACACGATCCAAGATTCATTAGATGAATAATCAGATTAAGCGTTTAGGAGCCTCCTTCCGCGATCCAAGCGGTTTTCTGTTTATATATCAGGGCGAACTATATCGTCAGGTTAATCAAGCATATCAGGAAGATTATGAGCACTTAATGGCTTCCGGTCTTTACGATTCTCTGATAAAAGACGGTTTGTTAATTCCTCATGAAGAAGTAGATTTGCCTCCCTGCGATCCTTCAACCATATATATAAAGTTATACGTCCCGAAAGAATTGCCTTCATCTCTTATCCTTACGAATGGAGCTTCAGTCAGCTCAAAGACGCTGCTCTGGTCACGCTATTAATTCAACGTCGTGCCATAAGTTTTGGAATGTCACTCAAGGATAGCAGTGCTTATAATATCCAATTCCATCAAGGGAAAGTTGTTTTGCTCGATACTCTCTCCTTTGAGCGATACGAAGAGGGGCAGCCTTGGGTGGCCTATAAGCAGTTTTGCCAGCATTTTTTGGCGCCCTTGTCATTGATCTCCTATACGGATGTGCGACTGAGTCTGCTATTACGATTGAATATCGATGGCATTCCATTGGATTTAGCCAGCAAACTTTTACCGCGTTCTACGCGCATTAAACCCACATTGGCTTTGCATATCCACATTCACGCCTCAGCCCAAAGACGTTATGCTGACAAAGCTGTTGATCCTCAGGCATCGACTCGTAAAATGAGCCAATCTAGTGTCCTAGGCTTGATCGATAGTCTTAAAAGTGGGGTGGAAAAACTCTCTTGGCAGCCAAAAGGTACTGAGTGGGCAGATTATTATGCTGAGGCTGACCACTATACATCCGATTCAATTGAGCATAAAAAAATAATCGTTGATCAATATTTAGAAAAAGTTCGTCCAAAAAGTGTCTGGGATTTAGGGGCCAATGCTGGCATGTTCAGCCGGATCGCATCTGATCACGATATTCCTGTGATCGCGTTTGATATAGACCCCAGTGCGGTAGAGAAAAACTATCTTCATGTTGTTGCTCAAAAAGAACGCTTGATCTTGCCTCTAGTTTCCGATCTCACAAACCCCAGCCCGAATATCGGTTGGATGAACCAGGAACGCGATTCCCTTATGGCACGTGGTCCAGTTGACATGATCATGGCATTGGCATTGATCCACCATTTGGCTATTTCCAATAATGTGCCTCTACCGTTGATAGCATCTTTCTTCGCAAATATGGGCAAATGGTTGATCATTGAGTTTGTGCCCAAAACGGATTCGCAAGTCAAATTGCTCTTAACTTCTCGTAAGGATATTTTCACTGATTACACACAAGATTCCTTTGAGCATATCTTTTCGAAACTCTATGAAATCCGAGAGACTGTTCCTGTCCAACAATCAGAACGTGTACTCTATCTGATGAAACGTCGCGATCCAAGCGCGCAAACATAATATGACTATAGAGTCAGGGGGAATTTAGTCCTCAAACTCTTTTATTATTGGCCTATGGGGCATGGGAGCTGTTGGTACGGACTTTGATTGCCGTAGATGCTTAAATCATCTAATAGCGGGTAGTCTGCACCAAAATAGTGATTGAAGATCAAGGCAAATGTATTGACAGGTGAAAGCCTTACGTAGAGATTTTCGTCATCAATTCCTGGAAGATACAACGCGTTTATAATGGCTAATTTTTCCAGCGGATCAATCATGTTATTCTCGTAATCAATGACTGCTCCATGATCGCTTTGTAGGATAATGATTGGAGGGGTGGGGGAGTTTGCGATTATCTCACGAATGATTTCCGTAAGCCGATTGTTGATGAAGTCCACTTGACCACGGTATCCAGCAATTTCATCAGCGGGTTTATTGACCAATAATTGTCCATTTGGACCAAATACAAAAGGTGGGTGAGGTGAGACAATATGAGCATATATGAACTTTGGACCTTCTAACGCAGGTATTTCTATGAGTTTATCAAGGATAAATAGAATTTTTTCCTGATGGGCCTGACGAGGACTTTTCTCCAGTAGTTTTTTGATATCAAACTGATCAATAAATATCGAAGCTGCTGTTGTCTCAAGAAGAAGCAACTCAAAATTGTTTAATTCACTAGCAAGTTGATAGTATTGACTTATATCATCAACTCTAGAATAGAGTTGATCCGGCTGATCCCAATATAGCCACTTATATCCTGACTCAAATGTAATGATTGAATATCCTAATTCTCTGACTGTTTGTTGAACGAGGGAGTTTTTGAGCATAACGTTAAGCTCAGCATCATCAATAGTAATTTTATTGTGATTTAAGTCATTTCCCAAATATGATAAGTTAAAGGTTGATGCCATGGCGGGTTTTGTATAGGAGTAATTTGTTTGACTGCAGGAGGCGATATAAAACCCTTGATTTTCCAGCCAGCTCAAAAATGGTCCGTTGTCGTAGTCGAAACTTTCAAGCAGCACGTCCCCGCGCGGGTATCCATCAAGGATTAAATAATATATATCTGGTAATGTATTATTTTCTCCTGTGATTATTTGCTGCAGTGAGTTAGGATCCATGCGTCGGCTTGTAAAATAGGTATTGATTCGGATGTAGCCTAGTTGAATTATGAGTGAGGCTATTAATAGCAATCCGAGCAGGTTGAGCCCGGCAGTAAGTTGCTCGTACATATTTTTCCTGCGAATGATCATTAATATTGCTATAAGTACTGCTGCCATCA